>JACCDM011430535.1_pt1 | contig 25185 bp, 18 predicted proteins | sample 7445851 | NCBI WGS metagenome assembly JACCDM01 (sample SAMN15323438, study PRJNA562643) | freshwater metagenome | isolation source: river surface water | place: USA:Blue River Watershed | collected 2017-08-16
CCCGCCGGAGCCCGCAACCGCCGGCACGGGCTACATTCCCGGCGGTCGATTCCCGCCCCTCCCGGAGCCCGTATGCCCCGCCTCGCCGCACCCCGTCGCCTCGCCCTCCTCCTCGCCGCCCTCACCCTGACGGCCTGCGCCCGCTCCGGCCCCTCCGCCGAGGACCGCGAGCGCTGGGAACGCCACGCCGCGGCGGTCACCATCACCCGCGACGACTGGGGGATCCCCCACATCGCCGCCCCGACCGACGCCGACGCGGTCTTCGGGATGATGTATGCGCAGGCGGAGGACGACTTCAATCGGATCGAGGTGAACTTCCTCAATAGTCAGGGGCGGCTCGCCGAGGCCGAAGGAGAGTCGGCGATCTGGCGCGACCTGCGGATGAAGCTCTTCATCCATCCCGACACGATGCGGGCGCTGTACGCGTCGAGCCCGGCGTGGCTCCAGGCGCTGATGGACGCCTGGGCGGACGGCCTCAACTACTACCTCTTCACGCATCCCGAGGTGCGGCCGCGGGTTTTGACGCGCTTCGAGCCGTGGATGGCGCTGACCTTCAGCGAGGGCAGCATCGGCGGCGACATCGAGAGCATCTCGCTGCGCGAGCTCGAGAAGTTCTATTCGGCACCGGCCACCGTGGGGCCGGCGACGACCGGCGCCGCGGCCTCCGGACCGACGCCGCGCCCCAGCGGACCGCGTACGGGTGACGCGCAGGTCGCGGCCGCCGGCATCACGACGGTCCCGGTCTGGGCACCGTACGAACTCAAGGAGCCGAGCGGCTCGAACGGCTTTGCCATCACCCCGACCAACAGCGCCTCCGGCCATGCGCTCCTGCTGATCAACCCGCACACCTCGTTCTTCTTCCGCGAGGAGCTGCAGGTCACGAGCGGCGAGGGGCTCAACGCCTACGGCGCGGTCACCTGGGGCCAGTTCTTCGTCTATCAGGGCTTCAACGACCGCACGGGATGGATGCACACCTCCTCCGGCGCGGACGCGATCGACGAATACGCCGAGACGGTGACGGCCAAGGACTCCGGTTTCGTGTATCGGTATGGCGCGGAGGAGCGCCCCGTCGTCGCGGAGCGGATCGACGTGAAGTTCACGACCGACACGGGGATGGCGACGCGCACCTTCACCGTCTACCGCACCCATCACGGCCCGGTGGTCCGGGCCGCCGACGGGCAGTGGATCGCCGTGAAGCTGATGCAGGAGCCGGTGAAGGCGCTCACCCAGTCGTTCACGCGCACCAAGGCGCGCTCGCTCGCGGAGTTCCGCGCCTCGATGGACCTGCACACGAACTCGTCCAACAACACGATCTACGCCGACGCCGACGGGCATATCGCGTACTTCCACGCGAACTTCGTCCCGCGCCGCGACCCGCGCTTCGACTGGCGGCGGCCCGTGGACGGGAGCGACCCCGCGACGGAGTGGGGCCCGCTCCATACGGTCGACGAGAGCCCCCTGGTGATCGACCCCGCCAGCGGATGGCTCTACAACACGAACAACTGGCCGTACACGGCGGCCGGCGCGCAGAGCCCGCAGCGCGCCGCCTTCCCGACGTACATGGACTACAACCTCGAGAACCCGCGCGGCGTCCACGCGATAGAGGTCCTCGGCCGCACGACGGGCTTCACGCTGCAGTCGCTGATCGACGCGGCGTACGATCCGCACCTCACCGCGTTCGACGCGCTGGTGCCGGCCTTCGTCCAGGCCTATGACCGCCTCCCGGCCGCCGCGCCGGAGAAGGTCGCGTTGCGCGAGGTGGTCGACACGCTGCGCGTCTGGGACCGCCGCTCCGGCGTCGCGTCGGTGGCGACGACGGTCGCCGTGCTCGCCGGGGAGGCGCTCTGGACCGCCGTGCGCGCCGACCCGGAGGCGGAGGGCTCCGACCTCCTCGCCTTCATGGCGACGAAGAGCCAGCCCGCGATGCGGATCGCCGCGCTCGACACGGTCGTGAAGCAGCTCACCGCGGACTTCGGCTCGTGGAAGACGCCGTGGGGCGAGATCAACCGGTTCCAGCGCCTGACGGGCGACATCGTGCAGCCGTTCAACGACAGCGGCCCGAGCCTCCCGGTCGGCTTCACCTCCTCGCGCTGGGGCTCCCTCGCGGCGTTCGGCGCGCGGACCTGGCCGGGGACGAAGAAGATGTACGGCACGCTCGGGAACAGCTTCGTCGCGGTCGTCGAGTTCGGGGACACGCTGCGCGCGCGCGCGGTGACAGCCGGCGGACTGAACAGCGTGCCCGGGTCGACGCACTTCAACGACCAGGCCGAGCGGTATGCGAAGGGAGACCTGCGCGAGGTCTACTTCTATTCGTGGCAGCTCGAGGGGCACACGGAGCGGACGTACAAGCCCGGCGCGCGGCCGTAGGCGCCGGACCGTCGTCGAGAACACACGAGCGCGGACCGTGGGGTCTCCCCACGGGCCGCGCTCGCTGAGGCGCTCGCCCTCAGGGAATCGTGACGCCGAGCTCGCTCCGGGCACCGGTGCCCTTTCCGATCAGCTCCATCGTATACTGCGGTTTCCGCGCGGTGTCATTGGACTGGAACTTGACCCACCCGCCGACGGTGGACTCGTCGAGCCACCAATCGATCGTGCCCGCACCGGACCCGAACCGGACGTGCTTCGTGGTGAAGGTGCCGGCGGGGGTGCGGATGGTCTCGGTCCCGACCGTCGCGCCGTCAATCGACTCACGCGTGGGCTTGGTGGAGAAGGTCCCCATCAGGTTCCAGGTGGACCACTGGTCAGGGACCATCATCTCTTGGGCCTCAGGATTGTCCGGCAGCTTGGCCCGCATCCGGACGAGGCGCTGGAGATACTCGTTCGTCGAGTCCGGCTTGAAGAGAGCTTCCAGGATCACGGTGTCAGGCTTCGTGCCCTGAATCATCGTGACGGTCTTCATCCGCCACCATTCGCCGCGGTCGGCGGTGCGACCCAGGAAGGCGCGCTCCGTCTCCTGCCGCATCTCCTCCTCGGGGGTGATCGCCAACCACCGGGTGAACTCACCGGGCTGATAGTCCTTCTCGAAGAGCATGGCCCCCGAGCCGTACTGCGCGCCGAACAGCTGTGAGATCCAGACCCAGGTGAAGTCGGTGGTCCAGCCGCCGGCACCGGCGCGCATCCCGGCCACGCCGAGGGCTCCCGCCATCCGATCGACGACCGCGCCGGCCGCGGCCGCCACCCGTCGCGACTCCGCGTCTCCGACCATTCCACTCATGACGGCCGTGAGCTGGCTCTCCTTCCGCCCGAGGAGGTCGAGCGTAGTTGGGGTGAATCCCGTACGATCGCCGGCAAGGAAGCCACGGATGCGGTCGCGGAGGGTCCGATACTCCGCCACTTGGAAGCCGCCGGCCGTGGCGGCCGCGGTCTCTGGGCCATCGACGAGCTTCTGTCGATCTCGTCGCAGCGCCTCAGAATCGGTGGCGCCGCACTTGGATGGGATGGTGCGGCGTGCGGCCATCAGCCCGAGCCGACCCCCGATGGATCCAATGGATTCGATGTCGCGGACGCACTTCTCAAAGCGCGCGATGCGCGCGTCCGCATCCTCGAGCGCCGTGCGCGACGCGGTCCCCTCCGACTGCTCTTTCGCGGCGGAGGTCAGGAAGCGGTCGAGGACGGCCTCCGTGATGTCGAGCAGGCGCGCCCCACCACCTTGCGCTGCCAGTGTGGGGGGGAGGAGACAGGCGACGGCGACGGCGTAGAGAGCGGGACGGACGAGGCGCATGCAGAGGCTCCGACGGGGGTGACGCTCCTATTGTGCGCCCAACGAGCGCAGCGCGCCACCGGAGGCCAGGAGCGACCGAAGCCCCCGAGGTGGTGCGGCTTCGCCCGTCGGGACAGATTCGAGCGTCACCCGTGACCGTCGGTGCCGCTGCGCCGAAGGTTATCTCCGCCCGAGAGTCCTGATGCGCCTCCTTGCCTTCGCCGTCCTTCGCGCGCTCGTCGCCGCGATCCCCCTCTCGCTCCCTGCCCAGGGCGCACGGCCCGACCTGCCCGTGATCCCGGCGCCCGCCGAGGTGACCGCTGGTGAGGGGAATTGGAGCCCCCGCGCGCCGCTCCCCGCCGACCTGCGCACCGCGACGATCGCGCAGCTCGGCGCGGCGGGCATCCGCATCCGGCAGGTGAGCGAGACAACCGTCGTCCACCCCGAGGGCTACCGTCTCGCGATCACACCCACCGGCGTGATCCTCCGCCACTCCGGCGACGCGGGTCGTGCGTATGGCCTCGAGACGCTGCAGCAGCTGGTCGACGCGGCACCGCGAACCGAGGGACGGCCCGCGCTCGCGGCGATGACGATCGCCGATGCCCCGCGCTTCAGCTGGCGCGGCCTGCATCTCGACGTGGGTCGGCACTTCCAACCGGTGAGCTTCATCAAACGGACGCTCGATTTGATGGCGCTGTATAAGCTCAACACGTTCCACTGGCACCTCACCGAGGACCAGGGATGGCGGATCGAGATCAAGAAGTACCCGCGGCTCACGGAGGTAGGGAGCTGCCGACGCGAGACGATCCTCGCCAAGAATTTCGAGCCGTACGTTGGCGATGGCACTCCGCACTGTGGCTTCTACACGCAGGAGGAGATCCGCGAGGTCGTGGCCTACGCCGCGACGCGGCACATCACCGTTGTCCCCGAGATCGAGATGCCGGGCCACTCGGTGGCGGCGCTTGCGGCATACCCGGAGCTGGCCTGCACGCCAGGCCCCTTCGAGGTCATGACGATCTGGGGGGTCTCTGACGACATCTACTGCCCGAGCGAGGCGACCTTCACCTTCCTGCAGGACGTCCTCACCGAGGTGCTCGCCCTCTTCCCGAGCCGTTTCATCCACATCGGCGGGGACGAAGCGCCGAAGGTCCGCTGGGAGGCGAGCCCGCTCGCGCAGAGCGTCATCAAGGCGGAGGGGCTGAAGGATGCGCACGAGCTCCAGAGCTGGTTCATCCGGCGGATCGACCGCTGGCTCACCGCGCGTGACCGGCGACTGATCGGATGGGATGAGATTCTCGAGGGCGGGCTCGCGCCCGGCGCGACAGTCATGAGCTGGCGCGGCATCAGCGGCGGGATCGCCGCCGCGATGAGCGGGCACGACGTGGTGATGACGCCGACCTCGCACCTGTACTTTGACTACTACCAGGGGGACGCGCGCTTCGAGCCGCTGGCGATCGGCGGCCTGCTGACCCTCGACCAGGTCTACCGCTACGAGCCGGTCCCCGACACGCTCACCCCGGCGCAGGCGACGCACATCCTCGGCGCGCAGGGGAACCTCTGGACCGAATATCTCAAAACGCCCGCGCAGATCGAGTACATGATGTTCCCGCGCGCCCTCGCGCTCGCGGAGCTGACCTGGTCGCCGAAGGCGGCGCGAGCCTGGGCGAGCTTCGAGGCGCGGCTCCCGCACGCGCTGCGCACGCTCGATCGACTCGGCGTCAATTACCGCCGCCCGCACGTAGTGGGGCTCGAAGCCGACGCGCTCACGCTCGACGCCCAGGTGACCGTCCCGCTCTCGGTCCCGCTCGCGGGAGCGACGATCCGCTACACCCTCGACGGCACCGACCCAACGGCGGCGAGCCCCGCGTACACCGCACCCCTCCGGCTCGACGTCACCCCCGAGGGGGTGCGCGTGACGGCGCGGGCCTTCACCCCGGATGGCGCCGCGAGCCCGCCGCGCGCGGCGACCTTCCGGCGTACGAACTACCGCGACGCCGTCGAGGTGGCGGACGCGGTCCCCGGGCTCCGGCTCAACTACGTCGAGGCCTCACTCCGCACCACGGCGCCGCTCGACACGCTGCGGCCCCTGCGGTCGACGGTCGCTGCGGCGATCGGTCGGCCGTCGGAGGCACGCGCCGAGGGGTACGCACTCGTCTTCGAGGGGCTGATCACCGTGCCGTCAGCTGCGCTCTACGAGTTCGGGCTCGCCTCGGACGACGGGAGCACCCTGCGGATCGGCGAGACGATGGTCGTCGACAACGATGGCCTCCACGGGTCCGAGGAACGGACGGGGATGGTCGCGCTCCGGGCCGGCGCGCACCCGATCACGGTGCGCTACTTCCAGGCTGGCGGCGGGGCGGAGCTACGGCTGCGGGTGCGACCCGCCGGGGGCGAGTGGCAGTCGGTGCCGGCGTCGTGGCTGACGCACCAGCCGTGAGCGACGCGCTCGGCATCCACGGCGGCGCCGCCCTCGTCTGCACCGCAGGCAGCTGATGCCCGTGGCCGAAGCCCTCTCCGCGGTCGCGACGCGGAGCGTCGTGCGCTCCGTCTGGCGCCGCGTCCGGCGGTGGATCGTACGCGCGCTCCTCGTGGCGCTCGTCGGGCCCTTCGTGCTGATCCTCCCGCTCAACCTGCTCCAGCCTCCGACCACCTCGATCATCCTCTGGCGGACGGGGCAGCGGTTGGTGGCGGGGAAACGGCCCATCTATCCGCGACGCGACGTCGTCGCACGGGATGCCATCGCGCCGTCCCTGCGGCGTGCCGTGCTGGCCGCGGAGGACGACCGCTTCTACCTGCACTTCGGCTTCGACCTCGAGGAGATCCAGAACGCGCTCGACCGCGCCAAGCGCGGGCGTCGGCTGCGCGGAGCCTCGACGATCACGCAGCAGGTCGCGAAGAACCTCTTCCTCTGGGAGGGGCGGTCGTTCGTACGCAAGGGATACGAGGCGTACCTGACACTCGTGCTCGAGGTCTGCCTGCCGAAGGACCGGATTCTCGATCTCTACCTGAACCTCGCCGAATGGGGCGACGGCGTGTTCGGGGCGGAGATGGCGGCGCGGACGCATTTCAAGAAATCGGCGCGTCGGCTCACGCCCGCGGAGTCCGCACGGCTCGCGGCGATCCTGCCGAGCCCGCGGCGCTGGTCGCCCATGGGTGGCGTGGCGAGTGCGCGGAGTGCGGTCATCCTCGAGAAGATGCGGTACGCCGCTCCACGCGACTGAGCCGCGCGACTGCGCCGCACGACTGCGCGACGAGACTGCGCAAGGGACTGCGTCACGCCGTGGCACCGCGCCACGGCTCCGCATCACGGTGTCACCCGGACGGATCATGCGGCCGCCCGAACGCCCCGGCGCGCCGGGGCGTAGTTTTTCCCGAACCGATCGGCCTCCACCCCTCCCCCGCCCGACCATGCGCGTCCCCACCCGCCGTCTGAGCCTCACCCTCGCCGTCGCCGTCGCGTCACTCGCCCTCGCCCCGTCGCTCGCGGCGCAGCGCGGTGGATCGGGGCGGACGGGGGGCGCCCCCGCGCGCACAGCAGCGAGTGCTGCGACGCCGACCTCGGAGGCCGTCCCGCCGTCGACCTTCGCCGCGCTCCGCTGGCGGATGGTCGGCCCCGCGCGCGGTGGCCGCGTCACCACGGTCACCGGCGTCGATCAGGATCCGTTCACCTTCTACTTCGGGTCCACCGGCGGCGGCGTCTGGAAGACGACCGACGCGGGCGCCACCTGGCAGAACGTCAGCGACGGCCAGATCACGGTGGGGTCGATGGGCGACATCGATGTCGCCGACAGCGACCCGAACATCCTCTACGTCGGCACCGGCTCCGACGGGCTCCGGTCGAACGTCTCGATCGGCAAGGGCGTCTGGAAGTCGGTGGACGCGGGCCGGCGCTGGACGCCGGTCGGGCTCCGCGACGTCGGGAACATCGGCGGCGTCGAGATCCATCCGACGAACCCGAACACCGTCTTCGTCGCCGCCATCGGCGATCCGTTCCGCCCGACGAATGCCCGCGGCGTCTACCGCACGACGGACGGCGGCACCTCGTGGCAGCGCGTGCTCTATGTGAGCGATTCCACGGGGGCGGTCGACATCGAGTTCCATCCGACGAACCCCGGCATCCTCTACGCCGCGATGTGGCGCGCGGAGCGGAAGCCGTGGACGATCATCTCCGGAGCGATGGAAGGCGGCATCTACAAGAGCGTCGACGGTGGGAGCACCTGGAGCAAGCTCGGCGGCGGTCTCCCGACTGGTCTCGTCGGCAAGGCGAACATCGCCGTCAGCCGCGCGATGCCGGACCGCGTGTACGTGCTCATCGAGGCGAAGCCGGGGATGGGGCTTTACCGCTCGGAGGATGCGGGCCGGACCTTCACGCGCGTCTCGGACAATCCGCAGCTCTCCACCCGCTCCTTCTACTACACGACGATCACCGCCGACCCGTCCAACGCCGACGTGGTGTACGCGGGCGCCGAGGGGTACTTCAAGAGCGTGGACGGCGGCCGCACCTGGCGCAGCTTCGCCACCCCGCACGGCGACAACCACGACCTCTGGATCCATCCCGCAAACCCGCAGGTGATGATCCAGTCGAATGACGGCGGCGCCACCGTCTCACTGAACGGCGGCCGTACCTGGAGCACGCAGTACAACCAGCCGACCGCGGAGATCTACCAGGTCTACGTGGACAATCAGTTCCCGTACCGTCTGTACGGCGCGCAGCAGGACAACTCCACGTTGATCCTGCCGTCCCTGCCAGTGGAATCGAGCGGCCTCGACGATCCCGTGCAGGGCTGGCGATCGGGCCCCGGGTGCGAGACGGGACCGATCATGCCGCACCCGACGCAGCCCGACACCGTCTACGGTTCCTGCAAGGGCCAGTTCTCGCGGATGTCGCTGCGCACCGGGCAGGAGTGGCAGTACTGGGTCGGCGCGCAGTCACTGTACGGGAACGCCACGCAGGATATGGTCTACCGCTTCCAGCGCGTCTCCCCGATGGAGGTCTCGCCGCACGACCCGCGCGTGCTCTATTACGGCTCGCAGGTGGTGCATCGGACGCGGGACGAGGGCCGTACCTGGGAGGCGATCTCCCCCGACCTCACCTGGAACCCATCCGACAAGCGCGCGGTCTACTCCGGCGGCCCGATCACGGTCGACAACACGGGCGAGGAATTCTTCTCGACGCTGTACGCAATCCGCGAGTCCCCGCTCGAGCGCGGGCTGATCTGGACGGGGGCGAACGACGGCCCCTTCGCCGTGACACGTGATGACGGCCGCACCTGGAAGACGATCACCCCGCCCGGGCTCGCCCTTGGCGGCCGCGTGCAAAACATCGAGCCCTCGCCGCACCGGAAGGGGTCGGCGTACTACACCGTTCTCCGCTACCTGCTCGGTGATCATCAGCCGTACATCTACAAGACTGACGACTACGGCGCGACGTGGAAGCGGCTGACGGACGGCCGCAACGGAATTCCCGCCGACGAACCGGTGCGCGTCGTGCGCGAGGACCCTGACCGGCCCGGCCTGCTCTACGCGGGCACGGAGTTCGGCATCTATGTGTCGTTCGACGACGGCGCTCGGTGGCAGTCGCTCCAACTGAACCTGCCGAACACGCCGATTACCGACCTCAAGGTGCACCGGAAGGACCTCGTCATCTCGACGCAGGGCCGAGCCTTCTGGATCTTGCACGACATCACACCGCTCCATCAGGCGCAGGCCGTGGCCGCGGCGACGACCCCCGCCGTGCTGCTCACGCCGCGGACGGCGTATCGGCATCGCTACCGTGCCGGCTTCGGCGGGCTCGAGAGCGCACGGGCGAGCACCACCGACCCGGAGTACCCGCCCGCCGGCGCGGTCATCGACTACGTCTTCGCGTCGGCCCCTGCGGGCGAGGTGACGCTCGAGGTCCTCGACGGCGCTGGCACGGTGATCCGCCGCTTCTCGAGCCTCGCCGCGGGGGAGCAGCGCGTGGCGCCGGCCGAGCCCTCGATGCGCGCCCCGATGTGGGAGCGGATCGGCACGCCGCGGCTGCCGGCGGCGGCGGGGCACAACCGCTTCATCTGGGACCTCACCCTCGCCGGACCCTGGGACGCGAACCCCGCGCGCAGCGGCCGCAACGGTCCCGTCATCGTGCCGGGGCGCTACCAGGTGCGCCTGACGAACGGCAGTTGGAGCTCCACCGTGCCCCTCGTGGTGGAGCCCGACCCGCGCGTGATTGCCGACGGCGTGAGCATCGCCGACCTGCAGGCGCTGCTGACGCACAACCTCGCGGTGCGCGACCTCGTGAGCGAGATGAATCGGTTGAACGGCGAGGTGGAGACCGTCTTCCGTGGCGCGACCGGCTCGCAGCAGGCGGCGGTCAGCGCGGTACGCGAGACGATCCAGTCGCAGCCGTGGCGGTATGGCCGGCCCGGCCTCGCGGCGCAGATCCAGTATCTCTACGGCGCGATGATGCAGGCGGACCAGGCGGTCGGGAACGATGCGAAGCAGCGGCTCGTCCAGCTGCGCACGGAATTCGAGGCGGCGCAGCAGCGGTTCCGCGCCGCCACCACGGTGCCGTGATGGGTCGCCGGTGCGGCCACGGGGGGTATCACGGCGTCGTGTTGGCACCGTGATGCCCCTTCGCCCCGCGACGCTCGATGACCTCGACGCGATCCGCGCCCTGATCGTCGCGTCGATGCGGGGCCTGAGCGACGGCTTCTACACGTCGGCGCAGGTGGAGAGCGGCCTGCGCCACGTGTACGGACCGGATACGCAACTCATCGCCGATGGCACCTACTTCGTGATCGAGGCTGCGGGCGTAATCGTCGCCGCGGCAGGATGGAGCCGCCGCGCGACCCTGTACGGCGGCGACCAGACCAAGACGGGCCCCGACCCACTGCTCGACCCCTCACGCGACCCAGCGCGCATCCGCGCCTTCTACGTGGCCCCGACCCACGCGCGCCGCGGGCTCGGGCGGCAGCTCCTCGAGCACTGCGCGACGGCGGCCGGCGCCGAGGGCTTCACGACGCTGGAGCTGATGGCGACGCTCCCGGGCGTGCCGCTCTACGCGGCCTGTGGATTTGTGGCGCTCGAACGGATTGAACCGGTCCAGCCCGACGGCGTGGCGATCCCGTTCGTGCGGATGCGCCGCGCCGTCGGCAGCTAGCGCTTACTTCTTCTTCGCGGCGGCCTTCTTGGCCGGCGCCTTCTTGACCGGGGCCTTCTTGGCCGGGGCCTTCTTGGCCGGTGCCTTCTTGACCGGGGCCTTCTTCACGGGCGCCTTCTTCGCCGCGGCTTTCTTGACGGGCGCCTTGCCCGCCGGCACCGACTCACCCCGGAGCCACGCATTCACCTCAGCGGCGTGCCCCTCGGGCTTCACGCCGCGCCACTCCATCTCGAGGGTGCCATCCGCCCCGACCACGAAGGTCGAGCGGTGCACGCCCATGTACTTCCGGCCGTAGAGGCTCTTCTCGACCCAGACGCCATACGCCTCGCAGAGGGCGTGCGTCGGGTCGGAGAGGAGACCGTACGGCAGCCGCTCCTTGGCACGGAACTTCTGGTGCGATGCCACGGGATCCGGGGAGACGCCGTAGATCACCGCGTTCGCCGCGGTGAAACGCGGCATCAGGTCGCGGAACTCACACGCCTCGACGGTGCACCCCGAGGTCATGTCCTTGGGATAGAAGAAGAGGACGACTCGCTTCCCCTTCAACGACGCCGAGTCCACCCACGCCCCCGTGTCGTCCTGCAGCCGGAACGCCGGCGCCTTCCGTCCGATCGTCATCGCATCCCCCGCGCTCGCGCGCCCTCGACCCAGGTGTCAAACGCCTCGGCGCTGGTCTTCGCCGGGCGGTAGCCGAATTCCTCCTGCAGACGCCGATTGGACAGCACGGGGCGATAGCGGAGGAAATCGACCTGCTCGGGACCATAACGCCCGAGCCGGAGCCATCGTGCCAGACGCAGCACCCCCGCGAGCGCCGAGGCCGGGATCGGGAGCACCGGCCTGCCGAGGCGCTGCGCGATCTGCCTGATGGTGAGGCGCCCGTTGCCGGCGACGTTGTAGACCCCGGTCCGCGAGCCCGTCACCCCGAGGACTATCGCGCCGACCACGTCGTGATCCCAGGCGAACACAAACGGAGAATCACTCCCGCGGATCGCAAGGAGCCATCGCCGACGGAAGAGCGCCGTGATGAGATTGTCGGTGTCCGCGCCGACGACGGTCCCGATGCGGAACACGAGCTGCCCGAGTTCGGGATGCGATCCCCGGAACTCGGCGAGCAGCTCCTCCACGAGGCGCTTGTGGTAGGCATAGCCGAACGCCTCCCCGGCGCGCAGCGGATCCTCCTCGTCGATCCATCGCGGGTTGTCCGGGAGATAGCCGTAGGCCGCCCCCGAGCTGGCGACGGTGAGATGCCGCACCCCCGCCGCGAGACATGAGACGACGACATTCCGCGTTCCATTCACGTCGATGTCGAAGTCGCGCGCGCGATCACGTCCACCCTCGAGCACCGCAGCGAGATGCACGACGTGCGTGATCCGGTGATGCCGCAACAGCAGCGCGAGATCCGCATCGCGGACGTCGAATGCCTCGATGACGCAGGGGGCGTCCGCCGGGACGCGCAGATCGGTGCCGAGGCAGTGGATCCCGTCGGCGACGAGGCGGGCGGTCAGGAGGCGGCCGAGGTAGCCGGCCGCGCCCGTGACCAGCACGCGTGGCGCAGCGGCGAAAACGTGATCAGCGGCGTCCATGGGCGCCTCGTCCGCGGGCAAGCCCTGAACCACCACGGCGTCGCCGTCATCCGACGGACTCACGCCGCCACCCCCGTTGGTACCCGTCGCCCCCACCACGTCGAGAGTGCGAGCCCCGACACGAGATGCCAGACCCCCCAGAACGCTGTGATCAGCATCATCGACCCAGCGGCGGGGAAGAAGGTCACCAGGATGATGAGCCCGAGCGCGGAGTTGTGGATCCCCACCTCGATCGTCACGGCGCGCCGGTCGGCCTCGGGGAGCCGCGCGAAGCGCGCGACGAGAGCGCCGAGCGCGAGTGCCATCGCGTTCTGCCCGACGACGAGCCAGAAGAAATCGTCGAAGCGCGCGACGAAGAGCCCGCGGTTCTCCCAGAAGGCGCCGCCGACGAAGGCGAAGAGCGCGACCGCCGAGAGGGAGCGGAGCGGCCCCTGGAGCCGCGCGGCGAGTTGCGGTGCCCGCGCCGCGAGGAGCATCCCGAGCGATACCGGCAGCCCGAGCACGAGCGCCGTCTGCGCGAGGATGCCGCCGGCGGGGATGCCGATCGCCTGGAGCAGCGCGCGCGTCGCGGGATTGAGCCCCGCGTAGAGGGCGAAGTTGAGCGGCGTCAGCACTGTCGCCGCGAGGCTCGAGAGCGTCGTGAGCGCCACGGAGAGCGCGACCGTCCCGCGGGCGCGCCAGGTGAGCACATTGGAGAGGGCCCCACTCGGGCAGGCGGCGACGAGCATCATCCCGAGCGCAAGCGCGGGGTCGACGTCGAGCACGATTGTGAGGAGACAGGTCGCCGCGGGAGTGAGCACCGCCTGCGCGGTGAAGCCGGCGAGCAGCCCGGCGGGGCGCTGCGCGACGCGGCGGAAGTCATCGAGCCGGAGCTCGAGGGCCGCGCCGAACATCATCACGGCGATGATGGCGTTGACCGCCGCGAGCCCCGCGGGGTCGAACCGGATCGGGAGCGCGTCGTTCACGGGCGCGCCGCGCCGCGCGTCACCGGCGGCACCCCGAGGGCGCGTTGATGCCGACGCAGCGTCCGCAGGTAGGTGTCCTTGTGCACATAGTACGCCATCCGGTCGAGGGGGAGATAAGCGTAGCCCCCGTCGAGCCGCTCCCCGCGCCACGCGGCTTTCTCGCGGCGTAGCGCCGCCGCGCCCGGATGCCCCGTCGCGATCCCGTGGAGATACGCCGCCACCAGCCGCGCCTGCTCATAGCGCCCCTGCCAACCGAGGCCGCTCGCCTCGAGCATCCCCATCAGGAAGAGGGAGTCGTCCTGCGGATGCATCGCGTTGAGGAAGAGCCGCGGCGCCGGCGCGCCCTCAGGCCAGGCGAGATGCGAGCGGTCGATGAACGGATAATGCAGGACGTACCCGGTGGCCTGCACGATCACGTCATACTCGCCCGCCTCCCCATCCGCGAAGCGCACGCGCTGCCCCTCCACCGCCGCGACGTCCCGCCGCGCCCGGATGTCCCCGTGCCCGAGATGATGGAGGAGCAGCGAGTTGAGCACGGGGTGCGACTCGTAGAGCCGATGGTCCGGCGCGGGGAGCCCGTAATCGGTCGGCGACCCCACGAGGAGCCGCACGATGAGCCCATCCACCGCCTGCTTGAGCCGACGCGGCAGCTTCACGAGCCCGCCGAGGGTATCGATCGGGCGTCCCTTCACGAACTTCGGGAGAAAGTGGTAGCCGCGCCGAAGCGAGATATCCACCGACGCCGCGTACCGGACGGCGTCGACGGCGATGTCCGCACCGGAATTCCCGCACCCCACGATCAGCACGCGCCGGCCCGCGAAGAGGGCCGGCGACTTGTAGTCGGCGGAGTGGAGGAGCGTACCAGAGAAGCTGCCGGGGAGCGCTGGCTGGTGACGATGGTGCAGCGTCCCGGTGGCGATGCAGACGGCGGTCACCGACCGCGTCATCTCCACCCCGTCCCGCGACGTGGTCACCTCCCAGCCGTCCGCGGACTTCACGAGAGAATGCACCCGGGTGCGGAACTCGATCCGCCCGCGCAGGTCGAAGTGGTCGGTGAACTCGCCGAAGTAGCGTCGGACCTCGTCGTGCCGCGGGTACGGCGCCACGGCGTCCCGCATCGGGAACTCCGTGAACTCGGTCATCCGCTTGGACGAGATCAGATGGGCGCTCTCGTAGACCGTACTCGCAGGATTGCGGATGTCCCAGAGGCCACCGACGTCGTCGTGTGCGTCGAAGACCGTGAAGGGGAGCCCCTGCGCCTGCAACGCGCGCGCGGTCGCGAGTCCCATCGGCCCCGCCCCGATCACCGCGATCACGCGATCACCCCAGCGACTCGCCGCCGATCAGCGCTGCCATCACGGCCTTCTGCACGTGCAGGCGGTTCTCCGCCTCGTCCCAGATGCGGCTCTGCGGTCCCTCGAGCACGTCAGCGGTGACCTCCTCGCCCCGGTGCGCCGGCAGGCAGTGCAGGAAGATCGCGGTGGGGTCGGCGGCACCCATCAGCGCCGCGTCCACCTGGAAGTCGGCGAAGGCCTCGGCCCGCACCGCCTGCTCCTCCTCCTGCCCCATCGACGCCCAGACGTCGGTGGTCACCACGTGCGCGCCGGCCACGGCCTCACGCGGATCGCGCACGAGCGTGACGCGCCCCCCCGCCTGTGCCCGGGCGAGGATCGCCGGGTCCGGGTCGTAGCCCGGCGGGCAGGCGAGTCGGAGCTCGAAGCCGAGCAGGTCGGCGGCGTCGCACCAGCTGTTCGCCATGTTATTCCCGTCACCGATCCAGGCGATGCGCTTCCCCTCGAAGGCCCCGAGGTGTTGCCGCACCGTGAGGAGGTCGGCGAGGATCTGACAGGGATGGTGCAGGTCGGTCAGCCCGTTGATCACCGGCACCTGCGACGCGGCGGCGTACTCCTCGACCTCCGCGTGCGCAAAGGTCCGGATCATGATGCCATCGACCATCCGGTCCAGCACGCGGGCGGTGTCGCGCACCGGCTCGCCCCGCCCGAGCTGCACGTCGCGGGGCGTGAGGAAGATCGGGTGGGCCCCGAGCTGCCACGCTCCCACCTCGAACGAGACGCGCGTGCGGGTGGATGACTTCATGAACAGCATCGCGAACGCCTTCCCCGCGAGGGGACGGGCCGTGTACGCGCCGAGACGCATCCGGTCGGCGAGTGCGAAGAGCGCGCGCAGCTCGGCGGGCGAGAAGTCGCGGAGCGTCAGGAAATCGCGGTGGGGCGTCACAGGATGTACTTCCGGAGGTCCTCGTCCTCGACGATCGCGGCGAGTCGGGCGCGGACCGTGGCGCCATCGACCACCTCCGGAGCGGTCCCGCGCTCCGGGAGTTCGAACAGCAGGGACTCGAGCAACGTCGTCATCACCGTGTGCAGGCGGCGCGCACCGATGTTCTCCATCCGCGCGTTGAGCCGCGCCGCGATCCGGGCGACCTCGGCGATCCCGTCCTCCGTGAACGAGAGCGACGCGCCCTCCGAGGCGACGAGCGCGGCGTACTGCTTCGTGAGCGCGTGCTCCGGCTCCGTCATGATGCGGATGAAATCCGCCTCGGTGAGCGCCTGCAGCTCCACACGGATCGGGAAGCGCCCCTGCAGCTCCGGGATCAGGTCGCTCGGCTTGGACACGTGGAAGGCGCCGGCCGCGACGAAGAGGACGTGGTCGGTCTTCACCATCCCGTGTTTCGTCTGGACATTCGACCCCTCGACGATCGGCAGGAGGTCGCGCTGCACCCCCTCGCGCGAGACGTCCGGGCCACCGGTGTCTCCCTTCCCGCCCGCGATCTTGTCAATCTCGTCGAGGAAGATGATCCCCATCGACTCGGCGCGCTCGATCGCGTCGGCCGTCACGTCGTCGAGGTTGATGAGCTTGTCGAACTCCTCATCGAGGAGGATCCGACGCGCCTCCGAGACGGGGACGGTGCGCTTCTTCGTGCGCTTGGGGAGGAACTCCGAGAGCATCTCCGCGAAGTTCTGCATCCCCTCGGGCGCCCCCTGCTGCGAGAGCGCATCGATGGCCGGCCCCGCCTGCGCGACCTCCACCTCCACCTCGCGATGCTCGAGCTGGCCGTCGCGGAGAAGCTGACGGAGCTTGTCGCGGGTGCGCTGGTGCCGCTCCTGCGCGCGCGCCTGCTCCTCCGCCACCTGGCCGTCCGGCGCAGCGATGAAGACGCGCTGCGGGTCGTCGCCGGCCGGTGGCGCCGCAGGAGCTGGCGGCGCCGGGAGCAGGAGGTCGAGGAGCCGCTCGTCGACCTTGTCGTGCGCGAGGTCCGCCACCTCGGTCTCCCGCTCGGAGCGCACGAGGTCGATCGCGTTCTCGACGAGGTCGCGGACCATCCCCTCGACGTCACGACCGACGTACCCCACCTCGGTGAACTTCGAGGCTTCGACCTTCACGAAGGGCGCACCCGCCAGCTTCGCGAGGCGACGCGCGATCTCCGTCTTCCCCACGCCCGTCGGGCCGATGAGGATGATGTTGTTCGGCGCGATCTCCGCGCGGATCGCGTCGGGCGTCCGCTGGCGACGCCACCGATTGCGGAGTGCGATAGCGACCGCCTTCTTCGCCCCCGCCTGCCCGACGATGTACCGATCGAGCTCCGCGACGATCTTCCGCGGAGACAGGTCGGCGAGGCGCGCGAGCGCCTGTTCCGTCCGCGGCGACGTCATCAGGCGCTCGGCTCGACGACGGTGATCCGCGTGTTCGTGAACACGCAGATCTCCCCCGCAATCGTCAGCGCGCGCCGCACCACCTCGGCGGGCGGGAGCGCCGTCTCGCGTACGAGGGCGCGGGCCGCGGCGAGCGCGTACGAGCCGCCGGACCCGATCGCCAGAATGCCGTCGTCCGGCTCGATCAGCTCTCCCGTCCCGGAGAGGATGAAGCCGTGGTCGCGATCGACCACGATCAACAGCGCTTCAAGCCGCCGCAGCGCGCGGTCCGAGCGCCAATCCTTGGCGAGCTCCACCGCCGCGCGCTGCAGATTCCCCGGATGGCGCTCAAGCTTCTCCTCGAAGCGCTCGAACAGCGTCAGCGCGTCAGCCGCCGCGCCGGCGAACCCGGCGAGCACCTTCCCGCCCTTCAGCGCGCGCACCTTCACCGCGCCCGACTTCATTACCGTGTCGCCGACGGTGACCTGGCCATCGCCGCCGATGGCGACCTCGCCGTCGCGCCGGACGGCGAGGATGGTAGTGGCGTGGATCGTGGGGAGGGGCATCGGGGAAAGATAGCGGCGCTCAGGCCCGCGGGTGCGCCCGCCGGTGCACCTGCTGCAGCCGCTCCACCGAAGTGTGGGTGTAGATCTGGGTCGTCGTGATGCTCGCGTGGCCGAGCAGTTCCTGCACCGCGCGGAGATCCGCCCCCCCGTCGAGCAGATGCGTCGCGAAGGTGTGTCGGAGGGCATGCGTGCTCAGGCCGGCCCCCTCATCCACCTCACCGAGCCACGCCACCACCGCGTTGTGGAGCGCACGGGTGCTGAGGCGCTGCCCACGTTGGCTGAGGAAGCAGGCGGTGCGGTCCCCCGCGGGTCCCACCTGGGCGAGCACGCCGTCGCGCACCCGCTCGTACGCCCGCAGCGCACGCTGCGCCGGCTCCCCGACCGGGACGATCCGCTCCTTCCGCCCCTTGCCGCGCACCTTCACCACCCCGCCGAGGAGGTCGAGGTCGCGCCGATCGATGCCCCGGAGTTCGGAGAGGCGGAGCCCCGCCGTGTAGAAGAGCTCAAGGATGGCGTGGTCGCGCACATCGGTGAAACGCCCCTCCTGCGCCCGGGTCGCCGCGGCGGTGAGCATCGTCTCCACCTGCCTGCGGTCGAGATGGCCCGGGAGGTGCCGGTCGAGCTTCGGGGAGCCGACGGCCCGTGCCGGGTTCGCCTCGACCACATCCGCGCGATGCAGGAACCGGAAGAAGGAGCGGGCCGCACTGAGCATCCGCGCGCTCGAGCGCTTGGAGAGCCCACGGCGCGCGAGGTGCGCGAGCCAGGCCCGCATCGCGAGCCGATCGATCGCCTCCCACGACACCACCTCGACGCCGAGGTGGCCCTGCAGGAAGTGCTGCAGCCCCACGAGGTCCCGTCGATAGGCCTTCAGCGTGTTCGGCGAGACGTCGCGCTCCTTCTCGAGGAAGGTCAGAAACCCCGCGACGGCATCGTCCGCTGGCGCGGTCACCGCCCGACCTCGGGAGAGCCGGCGGGCGACTCGGGTACGGCCGCGTGGTGCGTCACGCCGTGGGTCTCGGCCCACACCCGAAGATCGGTCAGCGCGCGCGCCGCGTAGCGCTCCCGCTTCAGCGCCTTATCACGCGGCGGGTCGGCGAGTTCGTCGACGAGGCCGAAGTTCGCGTTCATCGGTTGGAAGTGCGCGGGATCCGCCTCGCGCAGGTACCGGTAGAGCGCGCCGAGCATCGTCGTGGTCGGCGGGAGCACCGGCGCCTCGCCCCGGAGGAGCCGATCGAGGTTCACCGCGGCGAGGAGCCCCGTGGCGGTGCTCTCGGTGTAGCCCTCGACGCCCGTGAGCTGACCCGCGAAGAGGGTCGTTGGCGCGTCCCGGAGCGCGAGATGCGGGGCGAGCGTCGCGGGAGCGTTGAGGTACGAGTTCCGGTGGATGCTGCCGAACCGGAGGAACTCGGCCTCGCCGAGGCCGGGAATCATCCGGATGACCTTCTGCTGCTCGCCGATCCGCATCCGCGTCTGGAAGCCGACGAGGTTCCACATCCGGCCCGCCGCGTCCTCGCGCCGCAGCTGCACCACGGCCCACGGGCGCTTGCCGGTCCGCGGATCCCGCAGCCCCACGGGCTTCATCGGGCCGTGGCGCAGCGTCTCCCGCCCGCGCCGCGCCATCTCCTCGATCGGCATGCACCCCTCGAAGTACGGCACGTCGTCGAAGGCGTGAGCAGTGAACTGGTCGGCCGCGACGAGCGCGTCGATGAAGGCCTCGTACTCGTCGCGCGACATCGGACAGTTCAGGTAGGCCCCGCCCTCCTCGGCGCCCCCCGCCATCGTCTCCTTGTCCCACCGCGCCTGCCGGAAGGCGACCGACGTGTCGATCGATTCCGCTGCCAGGATCGGCGCGATTGCATCGTAGAACGCGAGGCCGGTGACGCCGAGCCGTTCGCGCATCGCCGCGGCGAGCGCGTCGCTCGTGAGCGGCCCCGTCGCGACGATGCCGGGCGCGGGGAGCGTGGTGACCTCGCCGCGCTCGACGGCGATGCGCGGGTGCGCGTGCACGCGGTCGTGGACGAAGGCGCTGAAGACCTCGCGGTCCACGGCGAGCGCGGAGCCCGCCGGCACGCGCGCGGCGTCCGCGGCCTCGAGTACGAGACAGCCGAGCGCGCGCATCTCGGCCTTCAACAGTCCGTGCGCGTTCGTGACCTCGGTGCTCTTGAACGTGTTCGAGCAGACCAGCTCGGCGAGCCGATCGGTCTGGTGCGCGGGGGTGCCGCGCACGGGACGCATCTCGTGGAGCACGACGTCGTGCCCACGTTCCGCCAACTGAAAGGCGGCCTCGCTCCCGGCGAGGCCGCCCCCGACGACGCGGATCAGCGCCACCGAATCACCCGGCGGCCTCCGCCGTCTCCGTCGCGCCCTCGTCCGCACCCTCGGACGGGACATCCCACTCGTTCTGGCACTTCAGGCACCGCCGGAACGCCCCGCGCGCCTTCGTGCTGCGCGCCTCGGCGCCCGCGAAGCCGCAATCCGGGCAGGCGTCGGCGACGGGCTTCTCCCAACAGACAAAGTCGCAGTTCGGATAGTTCTCGCAGCCGTAGAACGCCTTGCCCCGCTTCTTCGACTTGCGCGCCGCGAGGTCCCCACCGTCCTTCGGGCACTTCACCCCCGTCGGCATCGACTTCGTCCCCTTGCACTTGGGGAAGGTGGTGCAGCCGAGGAACTCCCCGCTCTTGGAGCGCCGCACGATCATCGGCGTCACCCCGCACAGCGGGCAGGGGACCTCGACGTATCGCTTCTCCTTGACCTCACCCTTGAGCGGCCGCGTGAAGGTGCACGCCTTGGGGTGGTGTTCGCAGGCCACGAAGGGGCCGAAGAAGCCCCCCTTCGGCACGAGCCGCCCACCACAGGTCGGGCACCGTTCGGCGTCGAGCCCCGAGAGGTCGTGCGCCTCACGGATGAGCGCCTCCGCATCGACCGACCCGAGCGCCTCGGAGAAGGGCGACCAGAAATCCTCGAGTACCTTCTGCCAGCGCCGCTGGCCGTCTTCGACGTGGTCGAGCTCGGCCTCCATCCGAGCGGTGAAGCCCACGTCGAATTCGCGCGGGAACTGCCGTACCATCACCTTCTCGACCGACTCCCCGAGCGGCGTGGGGAAGAAGCGCCGCTGCTGCAGCTCGGCGTAGTGCCGCTCCGTGAGCGTCGAGATGATCGAAGCGTAGGTGGAGGGGCGCCCGATCCCGAGCTTCTCGAGCTCCTTCACCAGCGACGCCTCGGAGAAGCGCGGCGGCGGCTCGGTGAAGTGCTGGGACGGATCAATCGACGTGACCGGCACCCGCGCGCCGGCGTTAATCGCCGGCAGCGCCTGCTCGTCCTCGAGCGTGCGGTGGTCCCCTTCCTCGGTGGCTTCCTTGTAGATGGCGAGGAAGCCCTGGAACTTCACGACGGAGCCCGTCGCGCGGAACAGATAGCGACCGAGGTCGAAGTCGACGGTGGTGGTGTCGAAGACCGCCGGCGTCATCTGGGAGGCCATGAAGCGCTGCCAGATGAGGGTGTAGAGCTTCAGCTGATCGGGGGTCAGATACGCGGCGACCAGCTCCGGCGTCCGCGCCGGATCGGTCGGGCGGATCCCCTCGTGCGCGCCTTGGGCGGCATCACCGCCGGCGTCGGCGTAGAGCTGCGGCGCCGCGGGGAGATACGGCGCCGGGAAGGAGGACGCGAGCACCGCGCGCGCCGCGGCGGCGGCCGACTCGGCCACACGGACGTGATCGGTGCGCATATACGTGATGAGGCCGACTGCGCCCTCGGCGGAGGAGAGCTGCACCCCCTCGTAGAGGTTCTGTGCGATCCGCATCGTCCGCTTAGAGCCGAAGCCAAGCTTCTTCGCCGCTTCCTGCTGCAGCGTGCTCGTCCGGAAGGGCGCCTCCGGCCGCTTGCGACGCTCGCGCTGCTTGAGGTCGGTGACGTCGAAGTGGGTTCGCGTGGCACAGTCCGCGACGATCGCCCGCGCGGCCGCCTCGGTGGGGATGACCGGCTTCGCACCGTCCACGTGATGCAGCTTGGCAACGAAGGGTTGCCCCTCATGCGCAAGCCGCGCGGTGATCTTCCAGTACTCCTGGGCGTTGAACGCCCGGATCTCGCGCTCACGCTCCACGAGGAGACGGAGCGCCACCGTCTGCACACGTCCCGCCGAGAGCCCCTTCTTCACGGTCTTCCAGAGCACCGGGCTCGCCTTGTAGCCGACGAGCCGATCAAGCACGCGCCGGGCCTGCTGCGCATCGACCTTCTTCTGGTCGATCTGCCGCGCCTCGTCGAGCGCCGCGCGGACCGCATCCTTGGTGATTTCATAGAACAACGCGCGCTTGATCGGCGGCGCCTTCGCCCCCGCGATCTGCGACTCCACGTGCCAGGCAATCGCCTCGCCCTCGCGGTCAGGGTCGGTCGCGATGAAGACCGCCTTCGCCGTCTTCGCCGCACTCTTGAGCTCCGCGACGGTCTTCTCCTTCCCGGGGATCGTCACGTACTGCGGCTCGAACCCCTGCGCCGGATCGATCCCGATCTGCTTCACGGGAAGGTCGCGGATGTGCCCGACGGTGGCCCGGACGAGGTACTGGTTGCCGAGGTACTTCCCGATGGTCTTCGCCTTCGCGGGGGACTCGACGATGACGAGCGACTTCCCGGCCGCGGCCTGCGCCGCCCCCTCATCGTGCGGGAGTTCCGGCTCCTTGGGGACCGAGCGGGCGCGCGTCGCGGCACGCTTCGCCGCCGGACCCCCGGACTTGGCCGTCTTCTTGACGGTCTTCGCCGCCACTTTCTTCGGAACCGGGGCGGATTTTGCCGCGGTCTTCTTTGACGTCTTCTTGGTGGTCGCCATTAGGTCGGCTATCCTAGTCCCCTGCTCACCCCGATGCAAGCGCTACTATAATAGCGGCAATATCGTCCGGCGTCATCAAATCAACGCTAATCGTATGATTTGAAAGCATATAGAGGTGTTTTCGGCGTGCGAGAAGCGTGGTGATCCGTGTGACGTGATCAGACGCTCCCACCAGGGGTCGAGGCGCCCCTGACCCCTGCAACCGAGCCGCCGCGACCCCCGGGTCGACCTGTAGGTGGACGGCAATCAGACCCTTGCCGATGAGCCGCTGATGGGACGGATCCTCGATCCAACCGGCCCCGGGAGCCAGCACGATCGCCCCCACCGCATCCGCCAGCACCTGAGCGGTGAGGCGCCGCTCCCAGGCCCGGAAGAACGCCTCCCCCTGACCGGCGAAGATCTCGGCCACCGACATCCCGGCCGCCGATTCGATGGCCCGGTCGAGGTCCACGCAGGGCCATCCGAGGGCGGCCGCGACCAGCGGGGCGACGGTGCTCTTCCCTGCACCGGGGAGCCCGAGGAGGACGATGCCGCGGACGGCGGCGGGGTCAGCGGACGCGGTCGGCGACACGCGCGACGTACCCGTCGAGGTTCCGACGGAGCTCGCCGAGGGAATCACCGCCGAACTTCTCCAGCATCGCGTCCGCGAGGACGAGCGCCACCATCGCCTCGGCGATGACCCCCATCGCAGGGACCGCGGTGACGTCGCTCCGCTCCGCCGCCGCGGCGGCGGTCTGCCCCGTCGCCACATCCACCGTGCCGAGGGGACGCATCAGCGTCGAGATCGGCTTCATCGCCACGCGGAGGACGAGTGGCTCCCCCGTGGTCATCCCCCCCTCGAGGCCACCGGCGCGATTCGTTCGGCGCGCGACATTGCCTCGTCGCGCATCACCGGGGTGCGGCACGATCTCATCGTGGACCGCCGACCCGCGGCGGTCGGCGACGGCGAAGCCATCCCCCATCTCGACCCCCTTCACCGCGGGGATCGAACAAAGCGCCTGCGCGAGCCGACCATCGAGCTTCCGATCCCAACTCACGTGCGAGCCGAGCCCAACAGGGAGACCGCGCACCACCACCTCGACGACGCCACCCAGGGTATCGCCCTCGGCCTTCGCCGCGTCGATCGCGTCGTGCATCGCCCCGACCGCCACCGGGTCGAGGCATCGGACGTCGGAGGTGTCGGCTGCGGCGTTCAGGTCCTCCGGCAGCATCTCGAGGGACTGCGCTTCCACGCCACCGAGTCGCACGACGTGGCTCCCGACGGAGACCCCGAGCTCAGCGAGGAGACGGCGCGCGACGGCCCCCGCCGCCACCCGGGCCGTGGTCTCGCGGGCGGAGGCGCGCTCCAGGATGTCCCGTGCGTCAGCGCGGTCATACTTGAGGAGGCCGGTGAGATCAGCGTGGCCGGGCCGTACGCGGGTGACCTGGCGACGGCGGCCCTCCGGCGTGTCGTCCTCGGGCCGGGGCGCGGGATCCATGATGGCCTCCCAGTTCGTCCAGTCGCGGTTCCGTACCAGCAGCGTGATGGGGGAGCCCAGGGTCTCGCCGGCCCGGAGGCCGGAGATCAACTCGACCCGATCCTGCTCGATCGCCATCCGTCGGCCGCGGCCGTACCCTTGCTGACGCCGCGCGAGCTCCGCGTCGATGTGCGACGCGAGGAGCGGGAGGCCGGCCGGAACGCCCTCGACCACGGCCAGAACGGCGGCACCGTGGGACTCGCCCGCCGTCATGAACCGCAACCGCCCCATTCCGTGCGACCGAGCCGGCGGCGCCAACTTACAGCGTGGGGGGCCTGACGGCCTCGCCCTCGTCGACGATATGCGGCGTCACGAGGATCAGGAGGTCCTGCTTCCGCTGCTCCTCGCGCTCCTGCCGGAAGAAGCGGCCGACCCACGGAAGCTTGGAGAGGAGCGGGATCCCGGAGACGACCTTCGTCACCTGCGTCTGCGTGAGACCGGCGATCACCGCGGTCTCCCCGTCGGCGACGAGCACCTCGTTGGTCGCGGTCCGCTCGGTGATGCTCGGCCCCGCCTCGGTGATGCCCAGGAGCGACTGTTGCGTTGCCTGGATCTTCATCGCGATGAGGCGGTTGGAGGTCACATGCGGCGTGACGTTGAGACCAATGCCGATCTTCTGACGGAAGATCTGCGGGGCGACCGCCTGGATCTGGCCCGGGATGGCCGGCGGGGTGAGCAGGAAGGCCTGCTCGGTGCCGGCGAAGAGGGTCGCTTCCCGATTGTCGATCGTCGTCGTGCTCGGCTCCGCCTGGATGTCGGAGAGCTGTTCCGTGGTGAGCGCGTCGAGGAAGGTCGTCAGGTTGTTCCCGCCTACCGCCATCGTGTAGATCAACGAGAGCGCGGAGGAGCTGCGGAAGAGGCGATTGGCGTTGGCCACACCGGAGAAGGCATCGCCGCCGAGCGCGATGGTGAAGTTGCCACCGGCCGCCGTGCGCGGGATCAGGGCGTTCTGAAACATCGGCCGCGCCGCAGTCGCCGCCGTGCCGACGTCATAGCTCAGGCCGAGCTCCTCGGTCGCCGACCGATCGACCGAGATGATCTTCGCGCGGATGGCGATTTGCGGGGTGCGCCGGTCGAGCTCCTTCACATAGCGGACGATCTCCGGGAGACGGGAGACCGTCTCCGTGATGATCACGCTGTTGGTCTTCGCGTCCACCGCCACCGTCCCGCGCCCGCAGGTGCCGGGCGCTGGCGCGGCGACCTCGCCCGGCGGGGCGTCCGGCGCCGCCTCGGCGCCGGCCGCGGTC
>JACCDM010177651.1_pt1 | contig 25176 bp, 28 predicted proteins | sample 7445851 | NCBI WGS metagenome assembly JACCDM01 (sample SAMN15323438, study PRJNA562643) | freshwater metagenome | isolation source: river surface water | place: USA:Blue River Watershed | collected 2017-08-16
CAGGTTGACCTAAGTTATAGCCATAGGGCAAAAGCCAAACCTCAACGCCAGCATTTTTGGCAGTAGCCGCATCAATAGATGAATCACCTACGAACAATGCTTCCTCAGGACGAACACCATATTGTTGCAAACAATGTTGAATGCCAACTGGATCAGGTTTCTTTTTTGGGAATGTGTCCCCACTGATAACAACATCCATCAAGACATCAAGTTGGTGATATTTAACTAAGGTTTGGGTATGACGACCTTCCTTATTCGTCACAATAGCCAACTTAGTGCCTTGCGCTTTGAGCTCCTGCAATACTTCGCGAACATGCGGATATAGGTGGCTACGTGTACCACATCGAGCTTTATAAAAAGGATCAAATTGTTCAAATATTTCTTTTAAGCGATCGCTGCCTCTAATCGACTCCGCAGGAACCTGCTCTAAATGCGCTAAAGCCTGAATGATTAACTCTCGTGTACCGTGACCAATCCAATCATTCACTTGCTTTTGCTGAACTTGCCCCAGCCCAAAATGCTTAAATGTATCGTTAACAGCATCACAGATCTCTAGAGCGGTCTCAACCAGAGTACCGTCTAAATCAAACATAATAAGTTTGTACTTATTTGACATCGCTTGAGGCCTTTAATTAACTATTCAGAAAACGGATTTGACTAGGATCAATACCCAACTGAACTTTCAGCCCAGCAGAGAATCTAGATAAACCGGCAAAGTGAGTTTGGTTAGCAATAATCACATGCTCGCCAACTTTCACACGGTAGCGAGATGACTCCCCTAAAAACTCCGAACTTTCAATCACGCCACTAAACCAAACCTTGTCAGGACTCTGCTCACCTGAAGCTTGCAAATCAACCACATGAGGTCTAAAGCTCAGAGCATACGCGCCCGGAGATACAGTTTCATTTGATTGAGGGATAACAACGCTTCCAATTCCATTGATGCTAAATTGAATACCATCGGCATTCACCTGAGTAACTTGCCCATCAAGCAAATTAGTTGTCCCAACAAATCCAGCCACAAATTTATTAACAGGGCAATCAAACAAAGTATCAGCACTACCTACTTGCTGCAAGATACCCTTATCTAAGACTGCCATACGGTCAGCCGTTGTCATAGCCTCTTCTTGATCGTGCGTTACAAAAATGGTTGTAACACCCAATTCTTTTTGTAAATTTTTCAATTCATCGCGCATCTGAACGCGAAGATTTTTATCTAAGTTAGATAAAGGTTCATCTAACAATAATAATTTAGGCTCAATAACAATTGTTCTTGCCAAAGCTACACGCTGTTGCTGGCCACCAGATAGTTGATTAGGCTTTCTATCAGCAAACTTTTCCAAGCCCACCAACTCAAGTGCAGCGCCCACTTTCTTTTTAATCTGGTCTTTGCTCTCGCGGCGCTCTACCAATCCAAATGCCACGTTATCCCATACTGACATGTGAGGCCATAAAGCATAGTTCTGAAATACCATACCGATATTACGCAAATGCGGGGGCACACCAGTGATGTCTTGACCATCTACCAATAAGCGACCTTTTTGATGCTGGTTAAAGCCAGCAATCAGTCTCAACAAAGTTGACTTACCAGAACCGGATGGTCCTAGAAGAGCAAAAAATTCACCCGGCTCAATTTTGATAGTGATGTTATTTAAAACATTTACATCACCATAACTCAGACTAATTTGATCAGCCTCAAGGCTAGCTTTATTTAAATGCATTTTTAGTGTCCTTGAACATTCGTCATGCGAGCACCTTCACGAGAGCGCTCTATAACTCGATGAGATAAATAGGTTCCTATTGCCACCACAATCACCGCAATCACCCCAAGCGCCGCTCCTGGTCCACGACCAGCAATACTCTGCATGTAGAGATAAATGCCATAACTCATTGGCGCTTGGCTTTGAGCTGATGTTAGCAAAATGGTTGCTGATAATTCAACGGCAGCAGTAATAAAGCTAGTAACAAAACCTGCAAGAATTCCGCCAGCCATTAAAGGAATCATAATTCTTCTAATAGTGCTAATTTTGTTACCACCCAAACTATTAGATGCCTCTTCCAGGGAAATATGTATTTGCTGCAAAGCAGCCATACAAGAGCGCAAGGCGTAAGGTAGGCGCCTGATTGCATAGGCAATCATGATGAGCACCCAAGTGGCTACAACTGGCGTATCTGTAAACGGAATATCTACACCTCTAAATACACGCAAGTAGCCAATCGCCAAAACCAATCCTGGTATCGCCAACGATATGGATGCCAAATAATCTAACCATTGACGAGCAGGCAGTTGACTTCTAAAGATGAGATAAGCAATTGCAGTTCCTAGAACAATATCTAAGCCAGCAGCCAACAAGCAATACTTTAAAGTATTAACAATCATTAATTGAGAATCTGTGAATACTGTTCCGTAGTGAGCTAAGGTGTAAGCGTCTGGCAATGCTGAGAAACTCCAAACCTTAGCAAAGGACATTAACAAGATACCGATGTGTGGCGCAAGGGTCACCAATAGAATAAAAATAATCCACGCATAAGCTAAAAAGGATTCCCAACCAAAAAGCTTTCTTTTTTGAAGGGAGTTACCACCCTTCTGCAAAGTTGAATAATCCTTACCCTTCATGTATCTATTAGCCATCCATAAAGCCAAAATAGACAAGGCAATCATGATCACACTGATCACATAACCCATAGGATCTTCAATACCCACTGAAGTAATCCTTAAATAAGCTTGGGGAGCCAACATATTTGTAATGCCCATCACCAAAGGCGTTCCGAGGTCATCAAACACTTTGACAAATACGAGCGCAGCACCTGCCAAATAACCAGGCAATGACAATGGGAAAATAACTCTTCTAAATAAACGCCAACCTTTTGCACCTAGATTAAGAGCAGACTCCTCCATCGCGCCGTCAATATTCCTCATGGCTGCAACGAGATTAAGCAAGATGAATGGAAAGTAATGAATACTCTCAACAAAAATAACACCCGTTAAACCATCCATGATTGGAATAGTGATTCCAAAATAATCTCTTAATAGGAGATTGATCGAACCATTGCGACCAAAGATAAGTTGCAATGCCACCGCACCAACAAATGGCGGCATGATTAAAGGCAACACCCCTAAAGTTTGAATCAAAATGGCGCCACGGAACTCAAAACGAACCGTTAGGTATGCCAATGGAATAGCAATCAATGATGCAAACACAACTGAGGCTAACGCAACAAACAAACTATTTAAAAATGATTCTGTGAGTAATGTTTGTCCAAAAAAGTTAGCAAAATGGCCAAGAGTAAAAGCACCCGTTTCAGTGACAAAGGCACTATAAATAACCTGGGTGACTGGCCAAAGTAAAAATACAAACAGAAATGCAAAAATGGATAAAGCCAGGATCCATTGACCGTAAGGCACGGCTGAACGGGAACTTAGGGCATTCATAAATACACTTTAGAAAAAGTAACGGCAAGCCATTGATAGCTTGCCGTTAGAGTAGGCATCACTTGATTAATGCAGAAGCTTGATTGGCCAAATCACGAGCTCTCTCGTAGTTAGCTTTTGCTTTTGAGCTCCAGTTGTCTTCAAGACCAGTTAACTGCTTAGCAACTGCCACATCCTTTTTGTTTTTCTTAAATAGCTCTAAGAAATTTTTGTCATTGATCATGGCGTCTGAGACTAGAGGGCTAAATGCAAAGCTTCTTGCCTGCTTAATCAATTCTGCTGCTTCAGCATTAGGTTTTGCCTTCAACTTCTTTTCAGCATCATGAATGGCTTTAGTTGCAGCCTGTAATTCTTTTAGTCTAAAAGTAATCATTTGGTCGTACATGCTCACAACCACTTGATAACGATCACTAGACAAGTTGGAATTAAATTTAACCTTTACACGTTTGGCAACTTCAAATGCGTCTGGATACTTTGCAGGCACCTTGTTACCAAATGTTGAATTAGGAAGAATTGGCAAGCGGCTGATCTTAGGATCAAACAACAATTCTTGCCCCTCTCTTGAGAGAGTAAACGCCATAAACTTTTTAGCTTCCTCTGGATTTTTTGCACCAGCAACTAAAGCAATATTTGCTGGAACTACTGCTGTGCTTGTTGGATAAACGAACTCCACAGGATATCCAGAATACTTACCAGCCAATCCAAAGAAATCGATAACTAAACCAATACCGTATTGACCGTTATTAACACCATCAGGAACACCAAAACTACGATCTGTAACAGCTGCGCAGTTACCAGAAATTTGTAGGACTTGAGCCCAACCTTTTGACCAGCCCTCAGCCTGAAGAATCGTCTCAATAGTTAGATGGGTAGTTCCTGAGCGAGATGGTGAAGAAATAGCGAGGTGACCAAAATACTCACCTTTCACCAAATCTGACCACTCCTTAGGCGCTGGCAACTTATTCGCTGCTAAATAACGTGTATTCCACATTAAGCCATAACCAGCCAATGCCTGACCGTAATAAGTATTCTCGGGGTCATTCAAAGGATAGCTGCCGACTTTTGCAGGTGCTTGGCTGTTCTTCACCTCAGGTGCCGGTTGTAAAAACTTATCTCTCGCTAAAACCTCAAAGGCATCGGGTGCTGATGCCCACATGATGTCTGGGCGTTGACCTGGTGGCAACTCTTTAATGTAGGCCATACCAGCCGCAGTATTTTTATTCAGAATTTCAATTTTGATGCCAGGATTTTTAGCTTCAAAAGATTTTTTATAGGCTTCAGTTAGCTCTTTTGGGAAAGATGTAACAACAGAAACTGTTCCGGCCTGAGCAATCGAACAAACGCTGAGTAAACATAGCGCTAACTTAGTTAATTTTGGCTTAAACATTATTTAAATCTCCTCTCTCCTCACTCTAACCAAGTAATTGATTTGTATACATTAGGGTTTATTACTAGGATTGAATTAATTAAGGAAAAGCCTCTACCAACCACCCCTAATACCAATTCCAAATCTCATCCGGGCATCTAGGTTGCGCCTTTCCTCGTCACGTAGAGAATTGACCAAAAATCGAATGATTTCTTCACGCTTTATCGAGCAATCGAGCTTAATGAGGGTAATTTGTCCTTTAGCGGCGGCAATAATTGCTGGATCAAGTGCAAACGTTTGCTTATCCATACCAGCCTCAGCAGCCAAACATAGCTCAAACTCACTCATAGAACTAATGCGTTGGTTAATTTTTTCTGGTGTCAAACTGGCGCACCCAAAAAGAGTGCATGCAAAGAAAGTAATGACTGTTTTCTTAATTAATTGATTAGATTTCATTTGATCTCTTTCGAGGCTTCTGCGACCAAAACATCATGAGTGGCATTGATAAAGCCCATACGATTGATAAGGTCACTAAAGAATAAACCTCATCAGGCATGCTACCTGCATCTAAACGAACTCCAGCCAAATAAGACAAAGGCCCGGTAATAGATCCCAAGATCGCTGACAACCAATATTTATTCTTAAGCCATGCAAGCGAGTGATTTAAAGTCATCGCTAAAGCCACCCAAAGCAAAGACATCCAAAGTGGGCTTAAAAAACCAATCGGATTAGGGGATGCGTAGACCATGATTCCAGCATGCATTAAAACAGTATCAATCAGGGTTCCCAAACAGAAACACTGCAACATCAATAGATATTCAGCTCTTCTACTGGCTCTTGGCAGAGACCATATATGAAATGCCCCGCAAAGCACCATCACCAAAATACCAATGGAAGCCTGTTGATGAGCAGCACCCAAAATTCCAGCAAACCACGCCAATTGAAATAAGACGAAGTTAATTAAATAGAACATACGATCTTATGAAGATTAGCGCTTATAAAAACTCAGAGTAACTTCACCAAGATAAAAGCCAAACTTAGTCATTTGTGCCTTGTTGAGCAAAACCTTTTGATCCATCAAATACATCCAATCGTCAAACTGCACATGGTAGATAGTGCCATCCACTGGAAGAGCCAAGGTGTAAGACCAATTAAGTGCATTTCCAGCAACAGAGCCTTGAGCGGCGCCAATCACATCATCAGCAGTACCAGAGTATTTGCCAGGCGAAGTTTCTGTAAGAGTCCAAACGCGCCTTTGTTTAGTGCCGTCCGAGTAAGTAAAGTCTTCATCTAAGACACCGACCTTTTTGCCATCCTTAATTTCCCATTTGGCATCAATAACAACTTTAAAACGTTTGACCACTTGTCCTTTACGGTCAGTAAAAATACCAAATGCATCAATAGTTCCATTGAAGTACTCAGAGAGATCTAATTTAGGAGTTTCAGAAGCGTAGCTTTGTACTTGAGGACTAGAGCATCCCAACGTGGCCACTGCAGAAATAATGGCTACAAAAGGATATAAAAGGTATCGTAAAGGTGATTTCATTATGTTTTTCATTTTCAAGTTAATTAGCATTTAGAGCTAATAAATTTTGGCGTGCAATCTTGCGAGAGTAACTGAGTACGTAGTTGAGGGGCACTGGTTCGAGGGTCTAACCAAATAGAAAAAAACGCCTTAGAAAACTCATCTCCCGCCATTTGACCGATATATTTTTCATTATGCAGAAATATCGTACCTACCTTTGGTCTGTAAATAGCCGTCAAAGAATTGCCTGTAGCAATATTAGGAAAAATATCCTTCAAACCATTTGACCATTTTTTTCTATTCTCTTCTGGCACTCCGAGCTGAGTCATTTCTTTAATCGTTTGCTCGCGTAAGTCATCAGACTTAAAATTTTTGAGGTAATCAATTCTCAATGCATAACCAGAAGAGTTGTTTAATTGAAGCAACTTCGCATCGTATAAATCAAAGCCCCAGTAGGTCATGCGACCCTGCCCCTGAACTTTTGCACCACTCATTAAATTTTCAGAATACTGAATGCTTGGGTTGGCCTTGGCCCCTTGAACAATACTCAAGATCAATGCGGTAAAACACAAGCTTTTTAATAGGCTATTCATATAGAACAGCATAACCAACTTTACTGAATCCTGCTGAATCAAAGAAAGTTACTAAATTATTAACCAACCAAATATCGCTTAATCAGAATAGCCATGACGCAAAGGGCTTCGCCCAGCCAAATCATCACGATAGACAGAAATGCCAATACGCTCGCGCTCCAAGAATCGCTCCACGGCCTCGGCAAAAGATGGGTTAGTGAGGTAATGATAAGAGCAGAGAGTTTGCGGCATAAATCCTCTGGCCATTTTGTGCTCTCCCTGTGCCCCACCCTCGAGTATTTGAATCTGATTAGCAATGCAATACTCAATCGATTGGTAGAAGGCTGTTTCAAAGTGTAGGCATGGATGGTGTTCTAAAGCTCCCCAGTAGCGGCCATAGGCTTTTTGCTCGACCTTATCGACAACCAATAAGGCAGCCGCAATAGATTGATTATCTTTTTGCGCAAAGATGAAATGCAAAGAGTCAGGCATAACCTCAACCCATTTTTGGAAAAATAATTGATTAAGGTAAGGCGTGGACTGACGCTCTTGGTAAGTTGCGGCATAACAGCGATAGAAAATTAGCACCTGCTCTTCAGTCATTTGACGACCAGGTACATGTAAGAAGCTAATACCTGCATCCTGAACTTGTTGACGCTCTCGCTTGATGTTCTTACGACGCTTCATCGTGAGACTTGCAAGAAATTGATCAAAGTTACTAAATTGATGATTCTTCCAATGGAACTGAATAGACTCTCTGCGTAAGAATTTCGCCTTATCTAGCAACTCAGCATCTTTTGATTGAGGAAAGAGTACATGAGCAGATGAAATATTTAACTGGTTTAAAAGTTGTAGCAAACCGTTAACAAGATACTCTTGATACTCAACAGATTTAGCCAATATCCGTGAGCCAGCAGCTGGAGTAAAAGGAATCGCTGATAAAGCTTTCGGGTAATAGTTAAGACCATTCATGGCATAGGCCTCTGCCCATGACCAATCAAAAACATACTCCCCATAAGAGTGTGTTTTTAAATAAAGCGGCACAACCCCAAGAAGTTTTTCATCAGCTATTGAATATAGTACTAAATGAGATGGCTGCCACCCCACTTCTTTTGTAACGCAAGCCGTTTCCTCTAGCAGAGATAAAAAAGCGTGTTGAAGAAATGGGCCCGCATCACTAGGTAAGATCTGGTTCCAGTCTTCCTCTGAAATTGATTGGATGCTAGGAACAACTCTAATCTCAAAATTAGACACTGGGCTCATTTAGATCTTTAGAGTTGTTTAAGTTTTTTTAATCACTTAAAAATGATTTTCAATAACTGCTTCGGCTTTAGTAATAAAACCTGGCTTTGGCCATGCAGGCTGAGTTGCTTTACCAACAACCAACATCGCTGCAACAGCGTGACCACTTGGCAATTTAATCAACTCCGCTACTTTATTGAAATCAAAACCAACCATTGGGCATGAATCGTAGCCCATTGCTTTAGCTGAGAGCATCATGGTTTGCAGAATAATGCCGGCTGATCGCATGGCTTCATCTCTTTGCAGTTGCTCATTACCTGAGTAGAAAGGATTAATCCAAGGCACTAAAATATCTTGTGCTGCTTTTGGAGCATTTACCCAATAACGTGCCGGATCTTTATCCCACGCTTTAATATCGACAGTCATCACAAACAATAAAGAGGCATCAGTCACTTGAGCTTGATCATGAGCAGCTTCACGTAATTTTGTACGGAGTGCTTTATCCGTGACATTCACTAAGCGCCAGTGTTGAATATTGAAAGATGATGGGGACATCATAGCCAAATCAATCAATTGATCAAATTCTTCTTTTGTTATTTGATGCGCTGGATCAAAGTGCTTTACAGATCTACGTTCACGGATAGCGTCAAAAGTGTTCATGTTTTTCCTAAATATGTATGGATATAGTGATAGTAATGCTTTACCGAAAGTCATGACGGCCCCCATTTTCAAATGACCACAAACCAAAGGGATTTAAAAGATTGATCCGTCCACGTTAGAATCAAGCCATGAAACAACTCATCAAAATTGATTTTGTATCGGACATCGCCTGCCCTTGGTGCGCAGTTGGCCTAGGGAGTCTGAATCAGGCAATGGTCGAGTTAAGTGATGTCGCCAATTTTGAGGTTCATTTCAGGGCTTTTGAATTAAATCCACATATGCCATTAGGTGGTCAAGATGCAATGGAGCATCTCACTCAGAAATATGGCTTAAGCCTTGAAGAAGTAAAAGCCAATCAAACTCAAATCAGAGCCAGGGCTGCAGAAGTAGGATTTCATTTTGACCCCGCCGGCAGAAAAAGGGTTTACAACACTTTTAATACTCATCGTTTGCTGTTTTGGGCTGCACATGAACTAGATCTTCTAAAGCAAGCTCTACTTAAAAAAGAATTGCTCAATACTTATTTTTGCCTAGGAGTGAGCCTTGATGATGAAAAGAATATTTTGGACGCTGTGGCTAGAGCTGACCTTGATGAAGTAAGAGCCCAAGCAATTTTATCGAGTGATGAGTTCAGCGAAGAAGTTAAAGCTGAAGAAGAGTTTCATAAGAATTTAGGCATCCATTCTGTGCCGTCGTTGATTGTGAATCAAAAATATTTACTTCAAGGCGCTCAACCATCCAGCGCTCTGATCAATGCTTTTCAGCAAATGATCAAATAATCGATTTTTTATATTTTTTAAGTTGAAGCAATTGCATGCGTCTGTAATTGTTCTAAGGTAACAAACTGAAGCGCACGCTCATTGGTGCTTTCCAGCACAACCGGTGGAGCCACCCCCGCATCAAAGGCCTCTTTCCATCTCATGGCGCATAAGCACCATTGATCACCCGGCTGAAGGCCTGGGAAACCATAACTTGGTCTTGGAGTAACAAGATCGTTACCAAGCGAGCGACTAAATTCTAAAAACTCTTTGGTCACACGAGCACAGATCACATGACTCCCTGTATCCACTGAGGCAGTTTTGCAACAACCATCTCTAAAGTACCCTGTTAGAGGGTCAAAACTGCAATCTTGAAGATTTGTGCCCAAAACATTAAGTGACTCAGTCATTACTTACCTTTTAATCCTTAAGGATCTCATGATTAATTTGATATTCAAATAATAGAATACCTGGCGTTTGAGAAAATAAATCTCTCACCAATCTTTTACTGCTTGGAAGTTATTTTGAAGTCGTTGGAGGCGGAACCCAGAATCGAACTGGGGTACACGGCTTTGCAGGCCGCTGCATAACCACTCTGCCATCCCGCCAGGGACGTGTTGTGTGAAATTAAAAAGGGAAGCTGGTTAAGCTTCCCTCGTAATTTGGAGCGGGATAAGAGGCTCGAACTCTCGACCTATACCTTGGCAAGGTATCGCTCTACCAACTGAGCTAATCCCGCATAACAACAAGACCGATACTTTAACATATTTTCAGCTGATGTCAAATAATCGGGGTAAATCGACTGCTGAGGTTGTACTTATTACTAAGCTTACTACAAAGTGGCCTTTTATGCCTAAGGCCTTATTTTGGATGATTTTTTTACAAGTCTGTCTTGGCTTTAATCATAGGCCAAGCTTTTTGCAAGTAATAGAACATGGACCAAACAGTTAAAACTGCGGCAATCCAAATGAGGGGTCTACCGATATAACTTGTGTGGAATAAATCAAGAATAGTGTCGTTGTAGAGCAAGAAAGGTATAGCCACTAACTGGGCTGCTGTTTTTAACTTACCCACAAAGTGAACGGCAACACTTTTAGATGCGCCAATTTGGGCCATCCACTCTCTTAATGCAGAGATCGTAATTTCTCTTCCGATAATGACCAGTGCGACCCAGGCTTCAACTCGATCAAAGTTCAATAAAACCAGAAGAGCAGCAGCCACCATAAGCTTGTCCGCCACAGGATCTAGGAAGGCTCCAAAAGCAGATACCTGACCCCATTTGCGCGCGAGGTAACCATCCAACCAGTCGGTGACTGCAGCGCCTACAAAGAAGATGGTTGCCCAAAGATTTTTTTCATAAATACTCAACCATGTCTCAGGAAGATAGAAGATGCCCACTACCAATGGAATGGTTGCAACTCTTAACCAGGTGAGAAAGATCGGTAAATTAAAGGGCATGCCTAGAGGATAAAGGAATTTCTAGGCAATAGAAGTACTTAGGCAGGTGGTTTGAAATTATTTTTTAATGCAACTGCTTATAGATTTGTTCTGCTAGCGCCTTAGATATACCCTCGACTTGCTGCAATTCTTCTACAGTGGCATTGATAACACCTTTTAATCCACCAAATCGAGCCAATAGCTTTTGACGTCTCTTAGCCCCAACGCCCTCCATCTCTTCAAGCCTAGATACGTTTCTAGCTTTTTGGCGCTTGGCTCGCATACCTGTAATGGCAAAGCGATGCGCTTCATCACGGATCTGTGCAGTTAGAAGTAGTGCCGGACTCTCTAGACCCAGTGTCATGGGCTCGCGTTGATCCGCAAAGAGCAAGGTCTCCAATCCAACTTTCCTACCCTCACCTTTAGCAATACCAACAATCATGTGAATATCTAAACTTAACTCATCAAATACTTCTTTAGCCATTTGAACTTGGCCTTTACCGCCATCGACCAATACGATGTGAGGCTGCTTCTCTGGAGGTATCTCTTGGAAATTTGCATATCTGCGATGTAATACTTGACGCATAGCGGCGTAGTCATCACCCGGAATAATGTCATTGATATTGAATCTGCGATATTCACTGGTTTGCATGTCATGTTTTTGATAAACAACACAACTAGCTTGAGTAGCTTCGCCTGATGTGTGGCTGATATCAAAACATTCCACTCTCAAATCTTCTGCATTTTCAATATCTAGATTAAGAACTTCAATCAAGGATCTTGTCCTTGCCTCTTGACCACCCGCTTCAGCCAGCCTCTTTGTAAGAGCCAGCTCAGCATTGTTCTGAGCCATCATCAACCAATGCTTTCTTTGGCCTTGTGGTTGCTTGAGAATTTGAACTTTTCTGGTTCTATGTTGAGTATTCGGGTTGGCTTGAATCGCTTGAGTTGCTTTGTCATTAAGTAGGTTTTGCAATTCTTGATTTTCAGGTGTGTCTTTGAAATCTTGAATCACTAAGACCTTAGGTATGAGTTTCAATGCTTCAGCATCATCTCCCAGGTAATGCTGAGACATGAAGGCCAACATGACCTCATCACTGTCAGGCATGGCATCCTCTTTGAATCTCCCCATTTTCGGGAAATAAGCGCGGTCACCCAAGTGTCTGCCACCTCTGACCATGGCTAAGTTGATACAAGCCAAACCACCCTTCATGGCAATACCTAAAATATCAACATCGCCCTCTCCTTCAGCCACGGTATCCATCGACTGTTGTTGAAGCACCTGAGATAGGTCAGCAATACGGTCCCGCATCAAGGCTGCCTGCTCGAACTCCATATTCTCACTATGAATGAGCATAGCTTTTTGAAACTCAGACATGACACTCGCGTGATCACCTTCAAGAAATTTCATGGCTTTATTGACATCAGCCGCATAATTTTTTTCTGTGATGTTACCAACGCAAGGAGCACTGCAGCGATGAATCTGATGCAGCAAACAAGGTCTGCTCCGGTTTTTAAAAACAGTATCTTCACAAGTTCTTATTTGAAATACTTTTTGCAATATTTGAATACTGTTTCGAACCGCCCATGAATTAGGGAATGGCCCAAAGTATTGATGCTTTTTATCCACCCTACCCCGGTAATAAGCCAAGCGCGGGTAATCATGACCAGAGAGCATGAGATAAGGATAAGACTTATCGTCTCTAAATAAAATATTGAATGGCGGAGACAACTCTTTAATGAGATTGTTTTCTAAAAGAAGTGCCTCTGTTTCCGTGCGGGTTACTGTTGTTTCTAATGCAACAATTCTGGTGACCATGCGCTCAATGCGCGGAGAAGATAGATTTCGTTGAAAATAGCTACTCACACGCTTTTTTAGATCTTTTGCTTTGCCAACGTATAAGATCTGACCTGCTTCATCAAAAAAGCGATAAACACCTGGTAAGCCAGGTAATTTTTTAACTTCATCAATGAGGGTTTCTGGGGTCTTATTCGACATGCGCTGGGATATATTTTGTCAAATCGTGGATAACTATGGCGATGCTGGTGTTTGCTGGCGTCTAGCCAGAAGTTTGTCTAGTAGAGATGATATCCGCATTCGATTATTTTGCGATGATTTAAAAGTTTTAGACAAAATAGCCTATGGCGATGCGGTCAAACGTGGTGCATCCCTTGGCATAGAAGTATTGCCTTGGTCTGCAGCACACTCACCAGAGCAATTTCAGCAAGTGGGTGATGTTGTAATCGAGGCATTTGCATGCGAGCTACCTGCCACTTATGTTCAATTGATGGCTCAAGCCTCTAAGAAGCCTTGCTGGATCAATCTTGAATATCTTACGGCTGAGACTTGGGCTGATGGCATGCACTTGATGCCATCCCCCCAAAATAATGGCTTGAGCAAATATTTTTACTTTCCTGGATTTACAGAAAAGACTGGCGGTGTGACATTAGGTAATTGGGACTTAATAACGCAATCCCATCAAGTACCAGCATCACTTCAAGATTATTGGCAGGCCAATTCAAAAGCTCAGCGAATTTCTATTTTTAATTATCGCCATGCCCCACTAGAGGCATGGCTAAAAGGTTTACAAACTATCACCCTGAGCTCTAGTGAATGTTTTGATATTTATCTTTGTGCAGAACAAAATGTTTCTGATGAATTTTTAGAGTTCTCAAAAAGCCCTCAGTTGAATTTCATTCAACTTCCATTTATGCCGCAAGAAGACTACGACTGGCTTTTATCTCGTTGCAACTTCAACTTGGTTCGAGGTGAAGATTCTTTTGTAAGAGCTCAATGGGCAGGCAAGCCATTTATTTGGGATATTTACCCGCAATCTGACCATGCTCATGAAGTGAAACTGGACGCTTTCTTGGAGAGGTATTTTGAAGGAAGCCCTAGTTCTTTGAATACGCAAGGAAAAATGGCTATGAAATGGGCTTGCCCCAGCACTTGGTGGCCCAATTTAGAAGTTTGGACACAACATTCTGCGACTTGGGCCCAGAAGTTGAGAGATTTAGGTCAATTAGAGGTTAAAATCTTAGACTTTGTGAAATCTCAGGAAATATCGCGATGAAAATTGCTCAAGAACTCCGCGTAGGTAACGTTGTCATGTTGAATGGCCAACCATTGGTTATTCAAAAATCAGAATACAGCCGTTCAGGTCGTAATGCTGCAGTTGTGAAGATGAAGTTTAAGAACCTCATCACTGAAGCACCTAACGAAGGCATTTTCAAAGCTGACGATAAATTTGAAGTGGTTATTTTGGAACGCAAAGAATGTACTTATTCTTACTTTGCTGATCCTATGTATGCATTTATGGATACAGAATTCAACCAGTATGAAGTTGAAAAAGATAACATGGGTGATGCTCTTAACTATTTAGAAGATGGCATGCCAGTAGAAGTTGTTTTTTACGAAGGTAAAGCACTTTCAGTTGAATTACCTACTATCGTTATTCGTGAAATCACCTATACAGAACCAGCAGTTAAGGGCGACACAAGCTCAGGTCGCGTATTAAAGAACGCTAAGATTGCAACTGGCTACGAACTACAAGTGCCATTGTTCTGTAGCGAAGGCGACAAGATTGAAATTGATACACGTACAGGCGAATACCGCAGCCGTGCTAACTAATTCAATATCTGAATAGATCTTCTTTTAGTTGATAAAGAACCACCTTCGGGTGGTTTTTTATTTTCTAAATAGGATAGAAATTTCCATCTTCTCAAAATGGAATTAAATATGGCATAGTATTTCTCGAGTGCCACTTTTTTAAGCAAACAACCTAGTGGCTTGAATTAAGTAGGATTCTGATTAATACTGATCGAGTTATAAACATTTTCTGTGGATAACCTAAAGTCGGGAGCAAAAAAAATGAGCCATCATGGTGCACCCAAACATCTTTACGTTGAATATATGTATGGATTCTTATTCCATTACACGCACCAACCTTTGCTACCCACAACACCAGCCTATACCCTCGTCAAAGAACTAAATTCTGATAGCAAACACTGGGAAGCGGTTTATAAAACAATTGATGGGGATAAAGCCACTTTTGAGTTTGATGGCATCAGCATCAAAATGAAAAAGACAGGCTAGTCATTAGAGTCATAAACTAAAAAGCCATCTTTATCGCTAAAGATGGCTTTTTATTCATACAACTTAATTTACTTATAGACCTTTTTTCTCAAACCATCTAAACATTGCCAGCGTTATGACTGTAAAGACAATTGCGATGATCCAATGGTTAATACCCAAAGCCTCTGACAAACCAATCTTGCCAAAATCAGCCCAGGATAGAACTGTTGATTTAAAGAATGGGAACAACTCTGCATAAATGGCAGCACCGGCGATCATACCCGCAATACCAAAAATGGCATGCCAACGACCTTCTCCTAGTGCGCCTACTGATGTTCCTGGACAGAACCCCATCACAGCCCAACCAATACCAAATAATGCCCCACCCATCACAATGGCACCGACATTCATTGCTTTATGGCTGAGCTTGATCACTTCCAAATCATTCAAAGCAAGAATGCCAAACATACCTACAATGATGGCAGATAGCATGAACTTCAAAATGGTCATATCTTGAAATAGCATCGCGGCGACTTGTTTGTCATAGCGTAAAACACGGCCTTTTTGTAATAAGAAACCAAAAGCCAAACCAGTTACTAAACCTAAAATTTGTTCTGTTGACATGATTACGCCTTTCTATAAATAAGATTAGCAACTAGTGCGCCAATGCCAAAGAACATAGCTAAGGCAACAAAAGCACTCACCGATAATTGCATCATTCCGCTCAAGCCATGACCACTAGGACAACCATCAGCCAACCGTGCTCCGATCATGGCAACAATACCGCCCAAGAAAGCAAAAATCGCTCGCTTGGTTATAGATGGACCAAATCTTTTTTCCCAAATAGCAGGAACAGCTTCTAACTTAAAACTTTTATCCATCAAAGAAGAGACCAATGCACCAAAGAAAATGCCAATGATCATCATGAATTGCCAATCTACTTTTACCTTTTCTTTTAAGTAATATGCGTTTTCAGCGACGTGAGCAGGATCAACACTTTGAAAAATAAATCCTGCTGCTCTAACAAAAGTTGTTGATGCTCCTAAGTAATTAGACTTACCCATCAAGATCGTTGTTAAATACACCGAGAAAATGGCTAAAACCCCTACTAATGCACCTGCTAGGTAAGGGCTCCACCCTTGGCTAAGTTCTTTAGTTGCTTGCGCTTTTATATTTAAATTCATACCCTTTTCCCCTTGATTAACAAATACTTATTAATTCATTACTTTACAATATATTTAATTATATATTATTTATAGATTATTTGTTTGCAAGGCTGTAAGAAATACAAGGGCTAGGGTAATGGCAAACACTGATAACTAAATCTAGTGTTTGGTGTTAACTTAGCGGTGTTCGAGAAAGAATGGAATATGAGAAAAATAGTCGACGTATTTAAAAGAAAAGACCACTCTCTTGTGTGGACCTACGTGATTTCCCTTGATCGCCAAAGGCTCAACTCAGGAATTGTTGAATTTGAAAGAGAAGCCCTGCGCCTGGCTGAGGATCAACATGGCGACAAAGAGTATCTAACAGCTAAAGTAAGACTCGCATAAAAAGCTATCGTACTGATAGCTTTTTTCTTTGCTATTTCTAGCAAGAAATATAAACAATCACGGCAAAAAATCGTTATATTGTTGGTGCGGTAAATATTATAAAAATGATGGAGACAATTTATGAAGAAAATAGCTATCAGTGCTCTAAAAGTGCTTGGTGCAGTAACTTTAATTAGCCAAGTTCAATTGGCATCAGCACAATCAAACTACCCTAATAAACCAATCAAATATATCGTTCCTGTAGCTGCTGGCGGTGGCTCAGATATGGTTGGTCGCGAAGTGATGGACAAATTAGGCAAAGTACTTGGTCAAACAATCGTTGTTGATAACCAAGGTGGTGGCGGTGGCGTGATTGCATCACAAAACACTGCTCGCGCTACACCCGATGGCTACACAATCATGCAAGGCTATGTTGCAACACACGGTACAAGCCCAGCAACTCGCAAATTACCTTATGACGCTGTAAAGGATTTCACGGCGATTGGTATGATTGGCAGCACACCTAACGCTTTAGTTGTTAACAACTCATTGCCTGTTAACAATGTGAAAGAATTGGTAGCCTATTTAAAAGCTAATCCAGGCAAGGTTAGTTATGGATCAGCAGGTCAAGGCTCGCTAACTCACCTGTCAGCAGAACTTTTCAAAGCACAAACAAATGTGTTCATGGTTCATATTCCATACCGCGGTATTGCACCAGCGATCACAGATTTGATTGGTGGTCAGACACAAGTGATGTTCCCAGGCTTGGCAGCAGCATTGCCACACGTTAAAGCTGGCAAAATGAAAATCTTAGCTATTACTGGTAAAGCTCGTCACCCAACCGTTAAAGATATTCCAACGCTTGAAGAAGCTGGGCTTAAAGGTTTCGATGCGGTTCAATGGTATGGCGTAGTGGGTCCAGCTAACATGCCACCAGCAATTGTCAAAACATTGAATGATGGCTTGGCGAAGGTTTTAACTTCACCAGAATTGAAAGCTAAATTAGCTCAAGAAGCGATTGAACCAATGCCAATGTCTCCTGCAGATTTCGGCAAATATATTCAGGCTGATATCGCACGCTGGACAAAACTAGCAAAAGAAAAAAATATTCAACTAGATAATTAATAGAGAAAAGTAAAAAGAAATCAGTTATGGCAATTAATACACAAGTAAAAGCAGATCACAACGCTCCAGCAATTACACAGATCCTAGCGAACTACATTTCATCCCACCCTTCTAAGGGTTGGGATGACTCTGTAGAACATGAAGCACACCGCACATTTTTGAACTGGCTAGGTTGCGCTATTGGCGCAGCAACTCACGAAAGCGTTGATGCTGCATTACATGCGATTCAAGAGTTAGACCCAACACAACAAGCAAGTATTTTGGGCCGCAAAGAAAAAGTAGACATGTGTTCAGCAGCCTTAATCAATGGTATTAGCTCACACACATTTGACTTTGATGATACGCACTTGAAGACCATCATCCACCCTGCTGGCCCAGTTGCTTCTGCGATTCTTGCCTTGTCTGAAAAGACAAAATCAAGCGGTCGCGAAATGATTGACGCTTTGGTTATTGGTATTGATGTGGCCTGCCGCATTGGTAATTGCATGTACCCAGATCACTACGATCGCGGTTGGCACATTACTGGTTCAACTGGCACTGTGGGTGCTGCTGCTGCTTGCGCAAGATTACTCAAACTTGATAAAGAGAAAACTGCCATGGCCATTGGCATTGCAGCATCACAGCCAGTAGGCATGAGAGAGCAATTTGGAACAATGACCAAACCATTCCACCCAGGTGGTGCAGCAAGTGCGGGTTTGCGCTCTGCCCTTTTGGCTAAACATGGTTTTACATCTAGCTCAAAAGCTTTAGAAGCTCCTCGCGGCATGATCCAAACGATTTCCACAAAATGTGACTGGTCAGAAATTACTGATGAATTAGGTCAACGTTTTGAAATCTCTTTCAATGCCTACAAGCCATTTGCATGCGGCATCGTGATCCACCCAAGTATCGATGCTTGCGCACAGCTCAAAGCAAAAGGCGTTAAACCAGAAGATGTTCAAAAAATTGAACTACGTGTTCACTCATTAGTTCTAGAGCTTACTGGCAAAAAAACACCGGCTGACGGCTTACAAGCAAAGTTCAGTGTTTATCACGGTTGCGCTGCTGGCTTGATGTACGGTAAAGCAGGTGAAGAAGAGTTCCTTGATCACGTTGTGACAGATCCTAAGTTGATTGAATTACGCGACAAGGTGAATGCCACTGTTGATGATTCTATCCATGAAGCTTCAGCTGATGTGACCGCATTCTTAAAGAATGGTGAGCAGGTTCATATTTTTGTGAAACATGCCATTGGCTCTCTTGAGAACCCAATGACTGATAAGAACTTGGAAGAGAAATTCCACAACCTATCAGACCCTATTGTTAGCAAAGAGACTGCAGACCAGTTAATTAAACTCTGCTGGGATCTAGCAAAACAAGAAAATATGTCAAAAATTTGCCAAGTAGCTCAGGGCAAGTAAAGATACAAGCTGAAAAGACTAAGGGCTTAGAGTTTTCTCTAAGCCCTTTTTTATTACTAGATGTTTGATCTTGTTTTTTGTTATTTTTATTTTTTTGTGCTTCTTACTTAAATCGATAAGTAACACCAACACCAATTTGTCTATCAGTTTCAGTGTGGTTGAGCGATTTCTTATAACCCACATCTAAATCTAGATCATCATTAACATGGTGAATTAATCCAAAAACAGCAAATTGTGGATCCGTTTTTTCAGCTTTGGTTTGATGCGATCTAACACCAGAATCTAGTAAGACATGCCACTGCTCATTGAGTTCGTAAAGCATAGCTACAGAGGATTTATTGATATAACGGCGATTCTCTTGTTGCTTAGTTGGGTCAGAAAAACGATGTCTTTCAGATCCAATATTAAAAAGCCAAGTCATCGGGCCCAACTCATACTGAACCATAAAGGTTAAAGCCTCACCAGAGCGACCATCACCCAAACTTTTCTCTTGATCCCCTGAAGCTATTCTGTATTCAGGTTTTAAACCTAAAGATAATCCATCAGCCTCTAGGAAGCGCCACTTAAAACCCAAGCTCACATCATTAAATCCATTAGGCTCTGACAAGGCATAAGGTGTATTCAAAAAGACATCTAGATTCTCTTGAATACCACGCGTTAGCGTCACTGTAGATGTACGAGACTTAACCCCCTCATCTTTTAGCCAATCTGTATTAACTTCCACCTGATTGCCACCTACTCCCTGTGTACCGGTGTCCTCTGTAACTAAAGGATGTGCAGCATAAGCTGGGGCTACAGATATTTGAAAAACTGCGATAAGTAATAATTTTTTTAAGAAGGATTTCATGAGTACACCTAGGTCATTTATTTATTGATTAAGTCCAAGCTCTGGAGCTGATGCTTAGCTTTTTGATAATCTGGGCTGGCCTGCAAATCATCCCAAGAAAAAGCTTGTGATGTTGGCATCAACTTCTGAATACGCGCTCTAGATATTGCAAAGGCTTTTTGATCATAATGAAGATCATTCAATAATTGATCAGCTAAATCAGGGCGATTACAAATTAACACTTGGTCGCAACCAGCCTTTAACGCCATCTCAGCACCTTTGACAACGCTACCAGCAACTGAAGCACCTTCCATCGATAGGTCGTCACTAAAAATAACACCTGTGAACTGGAGCTGCTTTCTTAAAATGTCTTGCAACCAAACTTTAGAGAACCCAGCTGGATGTTTATCTACTTTTGGATAAATAACGTGAGCGGGCATGACAGACGCCAATCCCAAACCAAGATACTCATAAGGCTTAGCATCATCATTCATGATGCTCTTTAAAGATCTTTCATCGACCGGAATAGCAATATGAGAATCTGCTTCAGCCCAGCCATGCCCTGGGAAATGCTTACCGCAGTTAGCCATGCCAGCTAACTGCAAACCATGATTCAAACTTTTAGCTAAGCTGGCTGCAATTTGTGGTTCGCGATGAAACGAACGATCGCCAATAACTCCACTTCTACCAAAATCTAAATCAAGAACTGGCGTGAAACTAAAATCAACTCCACAAGCTCTTAATTCGCTAGCCAAAACAAATCCAACTGAAGTCGCGGCATTCATCGCTAACAGCGCATGTTCTGCTGTTGCTTTTTTACCTTGATTAGACCAAATATCGCCTAATTTTTTCATGGCTGGCAAGTGTGTAAAGCCATCTGTGCGGCAACGCTGAACTCGACCACCCTCATGATCAATGCTAATCATGACATCGGCTCTAACTGCTTTAATAGCTTTTGTTAATGCAGTTAATTGTTTGCGATCTTGATAATTACGTCCGAACAAAATGACGCCACCCGTTTTAGGGTGCGCAATACGACGTACATCTTCTTTATTGAGCGTTTTACCGACAACATCTAGAACGATGGGGCCTGCATTGAAATGATCTTTTTTTGCCATGGTAATTTTTTGTATTTGATTATTGGGTTATTTGTTATTTATTTATGACTTAGTCACTGGACATCATATTTTTAAGGTCAGCAACACCTGTTACAACGGGTGTTCCATACGTAACGACCACGAAAGCAATGGCCATATCGACCTCATCACTAATGCTCACCTGAGCAGAGAAGAATTTTTCCGTCATGAATGCCTCTAACTTACCAGAGCATTTCACGACAGGCTTACCTGAAGGGTCGTTGAGAGTTTGCATGGCACGCCATGACATTGGTGAACGCATCCCCAAACCAATCGCTTTTGAAAATGCTTCTTTAGCCGCAAATCGAGTTGCTAAGTAAGCCATGCCGCGAGATTCATTGCGCGCTAGGCGCGCTTTAAAAACCAACATCTCATCAGGGCCCAAGATACGCTCAGCCAATCTACCCTGAGTACGTTGATAGCTCGCAACCAAACGATCTATTTTCAGAATATCGGTACCGACACCAGCAATCATTGACTCACCTGAATAGCTTTTTCGCGGGCAGTCAGCATTAATGCTCGCATATCTTGGATAGCGGCCTTCCATCCTTTGAAGACTGCTTCAGCAACAATTGCATGACCAATATTTAATTCTGCTATTTCTAATATTTCAGCAACAGCCTGGACATTACCTTCATGCAATCCATGTCCTGCATTGACTTTGAGACCAATAGATTGGCCATATTTGGCAGCTCGCTTGATACGCTCCAACTCCATCAACTGCTCAGCACCCTGTGTGTCTGCATATTTGCCAGTGTGAAGCTCAATTACGGTGGCGCCAGTTTCTTTGGCTTTAGCAATTTGAGCTTCATCTGGGTCAATAAAGATTGAAACCGTAATCCCAGTCTGAATCAATTGTTGAGTTGCTTTTTTAATTTGCTCGAAATGGCCAATAACATCTAAACCACCTTCAGTTGTGACTTCCTGGCGCTTTTCAGGAACCAAGCAAACATCGTGAGGTTTTACCTGACAAGCAATATCAATCATCTCTGCAGTAACCGCGCATTCCAAATTCATGCGCGTTTTAATCAAAGGCCGCATATTAATCAAATCGGCATCTTTGATGTGACGACGATCTTCTCTTAAATGCAAAGTAATCAGATCGGCGCCATACTCCTCAGCCAACTGAGCTGCCTTCAAAGGATCGGGGTAAGCCGTACCACGGGCATTTCTTAAAGTAGCCACATGGTCAATATTGATGCCAAGATCAATGATATTTTTAGGTTTCAATGACATGTCTTTATTATGCCTATTTATAAATTCTGTATAACTGATAAATATCGTATTAAATTTTCTTCAAATCAATCAGAATCTGTCGAGTCATCATGGCTTGATCTTGCAAATGTAGCCCCAGAATAAAACGCGTTAAAGACTTACTCTGGCTTAAGGTGTCAGTATCGCTATAGTCCTTCGCATTCATGCAACGCAAATGCTTACCAGTCATCACAGGCCAGTGTCCTGGGTCTTCTGCTTGCAATTTACGAATACCGCGCTCTGGCTGATAAACATAATGCTCATCATCTTCAAAGGGGTCATGGCTATCTACACAACGATCAAGAGCAGCAGCAAAACCTGTCTCTTTTAAAAGTGCAATCTCAAACGGTCTTAAGATAGGTTCTAGATCTGTGGGGTCTTGACCCAATTGATGGACAGTTGCAGCGTACTCGTCGTAGAGATCTTCATGAGCATCCTCTCGCGCAGTGAACTTAACCAGCAACTCATTGAGGTAAAAGCCGCATAAGAGTGCGTCACCCACCAATGGCGGCACACCACCTAACCACTCAGCCTTAGTCATGGTTCGAAGCTCGCTCTTACCACTCCAAGAAACTGCCAAGGGTTGGAATCTTTGTAATACAGGTCTTAAAACAGAATGAGGACGTTTAGCTCCCTTAGCAATGAGCGCCATGCGCCCATATGAGCGCGTGAAGACATCTAATATGAGACTGGTCTCTTTATAGGGAATACTATGAAGCACAAAGGCTGGCTCGTCTAAAACACGGGTCGCCATCGTTATACCTTTTACTCGATGCCCTGCTCACGCAGAATGACACGATCGTCAGCCCAACCACCCTTAACCTTGACCCAAGTTTCTAAGAAAACTTTACCGTCAAAGAGTTTTTCCATATCCAAACGGGCTTCAGTTGAGATGCGCTTTAGCTTTGCACCCTTCTCTCCAATCACCATCGCTTTATGGCTGTCGCGATCCACCAAAATAGTTGCAGCGATGCGGCGCATCGTGCCGTCCATTTTAAATTGATCAATAATGACAGCGCTGGCATATGGCAACTCATCGCCTGTGTAGCGGAATACTTTTTCACGCAATATTTCTGCGGCTAAGAATTTTTCACTACGATCGGTCAACATCTCCGGATCATAGATAGCCTCTTGCTCTGGCAAGTAGGGCTCCAAGAAACTCAATAAACGCTTCACATCATCGCTATTTTTTGCAGTCATTGGGATGATTTCTGAGAATTCAAATTTCTCACTCATCTCTCGCATGAAAGTAAATAATTTTTGATCACGATCTTCAGGAGCATCTGCTCTAGAAGCAAAAACATCTAATTTATTAGCTAGCAAAACAACTGGGATATTTTTTGGCAAAAGTTCTAAAACTTGCTCATCCGCTTTACTCCAGTACCCCGACTCCACCACAAAGCAAATCACGTCTACATCAGCCATGGTTGTCTTCACCGTGCGATTCATGACCTTATTCATCGCATTGTTGTATTTGGTTTGGAAGCCTGGCGTGTCTACCAAAATAAATTGGGCTGTACCTGTCGTTTGTAAACCCAAAATACGATGGCGAGTGGTTTGGGCCTTGCGAGAAGTAATGCTGACCTTCTGACCGACAAGAGCATTCAGTAGCGTTGACTTGCCAACGTTAGGACGACCCACCAAGGCAACTGTTCCGCATCTAAATGTCATCTAGCTTAAGTCCTTATATTCTTAATATGAATTACTCTGATTTCAACTTCAAGTTAAGTTGATCATCAGATGGATTACTTGCAGTAACTAAGGAAGCCTTCTTCTTAGTTGCTTTTGTCTTTTTTGGTTTACGGCCACTTTGAGAGACCACTTTTTGCGCAGCCTCTAAAGAATTCTTTGCAGCAACTTGTTCAGCTGCTCTTCGAGATGGACCTTTACCGTTCAGAGTAATTTTCAAACTAGGTATCGAACACTCCACTTCAAATTGTTGATTATGAGCAACGCCTGTAGTTGCAACAACGTTATAGATTGGCAATGGCAATTGATGACCCTGGAGATACTCTTGCAATAGAGTTTTATCATCCTTACCCAAAGTCCTTGGGTCTACATGCTCCAAAATTTGTGAATACCATTTACGCAGTACTGTCTTAGATGCCTCGAAACCAGAGTCTAAGAAGATAGCTCCAATAATTGCCTCAAAAGTATCCGCCAGAATGGAAGGTCGTTTAAATCCACCACTCTTTAATTCACCCTCACCCAATCTTAAACAATCAGATAGTTGAAGTGCTTGAGCAATCTCATACAAAGCTTGCTGCTTCACAAGATTGGCGCGAACACGTGACAAGTCACCTTCATCAAGATCGGTGTAACGCTCATAGAGCATTTCAGCAACAGTACAGTTCAAAACAGAATCGCCTAAGAACTCTAAGCGCTCATTGTTTTTCTTGCTATGGCTACGATGGGTTAAAGCTTGAGTCAGTAGCTCTGGCTTTTGAAAAATATATCCCAAGCGCTCCTGAAGAAGTTTGATGTCGACAGGTGGGCGCGGTGTCATATCAGCCTTTGGTGCTTTACTCACTCAAAACGTCCAATACGCGTCAGGTCGCCTAGATTCATCCAAACAAAGAAGGCTTTACCTACTAAATTTTTCTCAGGCACAAAACCCCAGTAACGCGAGTCTGCTGAGTTATCACGGTTATCACCCATCACAAAGTAATGGCCCGGTGGCACGGTACATGTGACGCCAGCAGAACTGTACTGACAGTTTTCTGAATAAGGGAATCGATCTTGAGTAAAGATGCCGCCAGAGCGCTCTGGATGATTCAAGATGCTGTATGAATAAGCACCCAATTCTTTAGGCAAAGTTTCGCGATAAAACTTGGC
>JACCDM010550251.1_pt1 | contig 25155 bp, 27 predicted proteins | sample 7445851 | NCBI WGS metagenome assembly JACCDM01 (sample SAMN15323438, study PRJNA562643) | freshwater metagenome | isolation source: river surface water | place: USA:Blue River Watershed | collected 2017-08-16
AAGGTGCTCAGGAAGATTAAATATTTACCTAAATTTGACATTGATAAAAAGGAATTTCACAAAGATAATGAACAAATCGGTAGTAATAAGCGGAGGTAGCCAAGGAATTGGTTTTTCCTTAGTTAAAATTTTTCTAAACAAGGGATTTACGGTTTATACCTGTGCCAGAAATGAAAAAGGGCTTGCAGCCCTTAATCATTTAGAAAATGGCCAAAATGTAAAAACCTTTGTAGCAGATGTTAGCAATAAAGATGAAGTACTAGCTTTTGCAAATTGGATAAAAGACAATTGTTCACAAATTGATGTATTAATTAACAATGCTGGATATTTTGAACCCGGACAAATTCAATCGGAAGCAGAAGGTGTATTAGAAAGACAAATTGAAACGAATTTATATTCTGCCTATCATTTGACAAGAGCATTATTACCTACCATACCAAAAGGATCAGGTCATATTTTCAACATGTGTTCGGTGGCGTCAATTGTCCCTTATATTAATGGTGGATCTTATTGTATCAGCAAATTTGCCTTACTTGGATTTTCAAAAGTATTAAGAGAAGAATTAAAAGAACAAAAAATAAAAGTAACCTCTATCCTACCTGGCGCTACACTTACAAACTCTTGGGCAGGTGTAGATCTCCCTAAAGAGCGATTTATTGATGCAGATGAATTAGCCAAAACCATTTATTCCGCCTACGACCTCGGTCCCTCAACTGTCATTGAAGAAATTTTAGTCAGACCCATGGAGGGGGATGTTTGAATTATGAATTGTTAATTAAGCAGAATTTTATTTTTTTTACCAAACTTACTATCCAATTATTTACAATTAACAATTTACAATTAGATATGCTTCCACTTGCAGAAAGAATGCGGCCAAAAGAATTGGATGATTACATCGGACAAAAACATCTGATGGGATTAAATAGTCCATTGAGGAAAGCATTGGAAGTTGGGCATTTGCCATCTTGTATTTTATGGGGACCTCCTGGAGTGGGGAAAACTACTTTAGCTGGACTGATCGCTCAAAAACTAGGTAGACCATTTTTCACGCTTTCTGCCATTCAGTCGGGAGTAAAAGATGTTCGTGAGGTTTTGGAAACTGCTAAGCGACAGAAATTATTTGATTCGCCCTCTCCCATTTTATTCATAGATGAAATTCATCGTTTCTCGAAATCACAACAAGACTCGTTGTTAGGTGCAGTTGAAAAAGGAGTAGTCACCTTAATTGGTGCCACCACTGAAAATCCATCTTTTGAAGTGATATCGGCGCTTTTATCCAGATGTCAAGTCTATACCTTAGAAGCTTTAGGAAAAGATGATTTAACGGAAATGCTTGAAAAAGCAATTGCAAACGATTCAGTTTGCAAATCGAAAGCAATCACCCTTCAAGAAACAGATGCCTTGTTCCATTTTTCTGGTGGAGATGGAAGAAAACTCTTCAATTTATTTGAAATCTTAATTAGTACTGATCAACATCACGAACTAATTATTACCAATCAATTGGTTACAGAACGTTTACAAAAAAATTTAGCCACATACGACAAAGACGGAGAACATCATTATGACATCATATCAGCCTTTATCAAATCGATTCGAGGTTCTGATGCAGATGCCGGAATTTATTGGTTAGCAAGAATGCTGGTTGGAGGTGAATCGTTAGAATTTATTGCTAGACGATTATTAATATTAGCAGCTGAAGACATTGGATTAGCGAACCCCAATGCACTTTTGTTAGCCCAAACTTGCTTTGAAGCCTGTCGAGTCATAGGAAATCCAGAATCAAGAATTATTCTATCTGAAACTGTTATCTATTTGGCCAACTCTCCCAAAAGCAATTCGGCTTATATGGCCATTAATAAGGCCATGGCATTTGTTCAAGAAACAGGAAATGTTCCCGTGCCTTTACACCTTCGTAATGCACCAACCAAACTGATGAAAGAATTGAATTACGGTGCAGGCTACAAATATCCGCACGACTATCCGAACAATTGGGTAGATCAAAATTATTTACCTGAATTCCCTCAAAAACCTTCATTTTATGAACCTGGAAATAATTCGCAGGAAAATAAATCAAAAAAATAAGGGATTAATTTAGTATCTTGCCTAAAATTCTCAAAACCTTTTTCAATTGGCATGGAAGTAGTAAACCCTCAACACCTTCCTTTTGAACTTACCAAAGAGTTTCTCGAAGAAATCCGATCATTTATTGAATCAGATTCCAAAGAAGCTATTGTTGCTAAAATTGATGGGTTATTTCCTGCAGATATTACCAATATTTTATATGAATTAAATGGACAGGAATCAAAGTATCTTGTTCAATTATTAGAGATCAAAGTAGCTGCAGAAATTATTTCTGCCTTAGACTCGGATGACAGAATAAAATTCTTAAAAAACTTTACTTCTCAAGAAATTTCCATTTACATCAATGAAATTGATTCAGATGATGCGGTGGATATTTTAAATGAACAACCAGTTCGAATTAGAGAGGAAGTAATTGCCTTATTAAAAGATAGAGTTCAGGCAAGATACATCATTGATTTGATGCATTATGACGAGGATTGTGCGGGTGGATTAATGCAAAAAGAATTAATCAAAATTAATGTTAAGCAAACAGTAACTGAATGTGTGGAAGAAATTCGCCGACAAGCGGAAGAAGTGGAAAAAGTATATTCAGTATATGTCGTAGATGATGATGGGTTGTTATTGGGTACAGTTTCTTTGAAAAAAATCATTCTTGCCAAAAGAGGATCAAAAATTCAAGATGTATTTGACTCGGATGAGATCGTCTCTGTTCCAACGTACATGTCGGGAGAAGAAGTTGCCGATATCATGCAAAAATACGACCTAGAGGCCATTCCAGTGGTAAACATACAAGGGAGATTATTAGGAAGAATTACAATTGATGACGTGGTCGATTTTATTACGGAATCTGCACAAGAGGACATTCAGGTCATGGCCGGTATTTCTGAAGATGTAGAAGAAGACGACTCCGTATGGCTTTTGGTCCGTTCGCGTTTACCTTGGTTAATTGGAGGTATGGTGGGGAGTTTTATAGCAGCCAAATTAATCGAGCAATTTGACAATAGTATTGCACTCATGCCAGCTATTTCGGCCTTTATTCCTTTAATTGGTTCAACAGGTGGAAATGTTGGAATTCAATCTTCCTCATTGATCGTGCAATCACTTGCAGACAAAAGTGGTTTAGATACAACTTTTGGAAAACGTCTACAAAAAGTAATAATTGTTGCCTTAATCAATGCCATCATTGCAGGTTGCTTCTCTTTTGCTTGTTCATTATTAGTTGATAATGGAGATACTTTGTTATCTTTAACCGTAGCTTTATCTCTTTTTGCAGTTGTAATGTTGGCCTCATTGATGGGTACTTTGACACCGCTCGCATTGAACCAATTAAAAATCAATCCTGCAGTAGCAAGTGGTCCATTTATTACTACGACCAACGATATACTAGGCTATGGCGTCTATTTCTTAATTGTCTATTTATTGTTATGATTGCCGTCATTCAACGGGTTTCGGAAGCTACGCTCCGAATAAATGATTCCATTTTTTCGCAAATTGAACAAGGTTTTTTAGTGTTATTAGGAATACATGAGTCTGATGGACTGGATGATGTTTCTTATTTGACGCAAAAAATAGCTGGTTTGAGAATATTTTCGGATAATGAAGGCAAAATGAATTTAGACCTAAATCAAATACAAGGAAATATCTTGTTGGTTTCACAATTTACCTTATTCGCATATACCAAAAAAGGCAATCGCCCCAGTTTTATTGAAGCTGCTCGTCCAGAAATAGCAATTCCCTTATATGAAAATATGATTCAATCATTGCAAGAAAAATTAAGAAAAAAGATTCAAACAGGACAATTTGGTGCGGACATGAAAATTTCGTTTACAAATGACGGTCCCGTAACCATCATCATTGATTCTAAAAATCCGTAAATATGGAAATCAAAGAAGCGCAAAAATTAGTTGACCAATGGATACAAACAGTGGGAGTTCGTTATTTTAATGAATTAACCAATATGGCCATGCTAACAGAAGAGGTAGGTGAAGTAGCACGAATTATTGCCAGAAGGTATGGAGAACAGTCGGAAAAAGAATCCGATAAAGCCAAAAATCTAGGTGATGAAATGGCTGATGTGTTATTTGTGTTGATTTGTTTAGCCAACCAAACAGGTGTTGATTTAGAAGAGGCGCTTCAAAGAAACTTAGAGAAGAAATCGATTAGGGATGCAGAAAGACACCATAATAATCCCAAATTAAAATTATGAAAATAGGAATTTTAGATGGGTTTACGCTGTTTCAGTCAGACATTGATTGGAAGAACTTACAATCTTTTGGAGAAGTATACTATTTAGACCGTGTAGAAAATGGATTGATCCCAGAAAATTTATTGGATTCAGATGTACTCATAACCAATAAATTCTCTTTAAATGAATCAAATTTACCATTGTTTCCCAATTTGAAATTAATCATTGTTTCAGCTACTGGATACAATTGTGTAGATACAGATTATTGTCGAAATCATCATATTCAAGTTGCCAATGTACCCAATTATGGAACGTACTCTGTAGCACAACATGCAATGGCCCTGCTATTAAATTATAGTAATTCTGTTGAAATGCATATCCAAGCAGTTCAAAAGGGTGAATGGGAATCTTGCAAAGATTTTTCCTTTCAGAAAAAACCATTGATTGAATTATTTGGAAAAACGATGGGCATAATTGGCATGGGTGCCATAGGTAAGGCATTTGCATGTATGTGCAAAAGCTTGGGAATGCAGGTAATTTATAGCCACACAAGAGATTTATTGCTTGAAGATTTTGCGTATGTTACTTTGGAAGAATTAGGAACAAAAGCTGATTTTATCAGTTTACATTGTCCGCTAAATGCTCAAACCAATCAATTGATTAATAAATCATTTTTGGCGCAGGCCAAAAGTAATCTTGTTCTTATAAATACTTCAAGAGGAGGATTAATTCATTCACAAGATTTAGCAAATGCTTTAGAGGAAGGGAAAATTGCTGCAGCTTTGTTGGATGTATTAGAAGTTGAACCTCCAAGAGCAACCAATCCGCTTTTACATGCCAAAAATTGTTACATTACGCCCCATAATGCTTGGATAAGCTTTGAGGCCCGAACACGTATTTTTGACATCATTAAAGAAATTGCTCAGAGTTTCCTAGACGAAAAAACGATTAATCGAATTGTATAAATCTATTTAGGAGGAATCTGAGATTTTTCGATCGTCTTACCCATTTGTATGCCCTCTTCCTTTTCTGGCACATAGGGTACAACAATTGATAGATGGTCAAGACGTGGATTTAATGCTTGGATAGAAGGATGACGCACATCAAATTCTGCTTCACCTGAAATCTTTAAATAATCTACATCACTTAGACCTTCATGCTTATTGGATGCATTAGAGAATTGAACAACATGACTCAATTGCTCTCCACCTAATTTACCGCCTTCCCAACTAACAACGGTTCCACCATGTAACCAATTAAATCCTGAAATTGTAAAATTCTTTCCATTCAATTTTTCAACTTCTTTTAGAGGTAAGCCTAAATACAAACCACTTTTGGTAATCCATTTTGAAGAAGCCCCCTGAATACTTACATCAGAAATTTGACCCTTATGATAAAATACAAATACTGTTTGATCTGAATTTGGGTATAAGATACTCCCACGTAAGGTATCGTCTGACATGACGATTGCGGTATCTTGAATGATATTTTCTTTCCCAAATTTATTCACCAGTCCTTCCACATTATTCAAAGGAAGAAGTTCATCTAAAACCTGAGTAGGTGCAGCAGCAATTGATTCTGACTGTTTTTCAGTTGATTTAGAACAAGAAATAGCTAAAACAGTTAAGGAAAGGAATAAAAACTTTTTCATACAATTGGACGTAATATCTCTAAAAGTACGATTTATTAAATGGATTATCAATTTTCAGGAAATGATAATTATCAATTATTGTTTTCAATAATTAACACCACTAAACTTCTTGCCCCGTGGGCTCCAATCACTAAGGATTGCTCAATATCTGCTGTTTTTGATGGTCCTGCCAAAAACAGTCCAAAACCTGAAGTATTTTGACCTAACTGCAAATATGCGGAATGCATTGTTCCAACAAGTTTTTCATTTGAAATTTGAATGACCAAATGTTGACAAATAAAAGGTGCCACACGATGTGGAAGTTGATCTTCTGAAATCCAAATTGCCCCATTTTCTGCGACTCCTAATTGTCCGTCAATACATAAAACATCAACATCAGTTAGAGCTAATCCATTCTCTAAAACAGCTTTAGAAGAAAAAATAAATTTACCCGGATGAAATTCTTGAATAACTTGATCAATCTCATTTTTTGTAACCACCTTACAAGCTGCTCCAACAATGGTCAAAGCCTGCTGAAAATTTTCCAAATGATTTTCCATTTCAGAAGTAGTTGGCACAAATTTTCCAGGATACTTTGCTCCCAAAGCTTCTAAACTATTTATTTTCGATAAAATCAACTCCCTACTTTTCATACTTCTTACTTCTTACTTCTTACTTCTTTTTGCGTACCATTCCTGAAAACTTTCTTTTGGAGCTTCTGGCATCTCTCGTTGCCAATACCAAACATTCATTTTATTTTTAATTAAAGCGGGTACATATTGCATAGTCAAACGTGCAAATTTCCCAAGCCATTTGAATAAAATGGGATTAGAAAAAACATAAGCCATTCCCTTCATCCCTAATACTTTTCCTTTTGGCGCTAAGCCTTCTTTGGTTATTTCTTGTCGCCAAAGCCACAATTGTTGATCAATATTGATTTTAACCGGGCAAACATTTGAACAACTCCCACATAATGTACTAGCAAATGGTAAATCTGCATTAGCCTTCATGTCAAAATTAGGGGCTAATATAGATCCAATCGGACCAGCAACTGCTTGGTGGTAGCTATGCCCTCCTGATCTTCTATAAACAGGACAAGTATTAAAACATGCGGCACATCGTATACATTTTAATGAATTCCGAAACTCCGGACGAGCCAATTGTCGAGTACGCCCATTATCTACCAAAACGATGTGCATTTCTTGTCCAGCTCGTGGACTTTTAAAATGACTCGAATATGTGGTTATCAGTTGTCCAGTTGCTGAGCGAGCTAATAATCGCAAAAACACACCTAAATCATCTCGAAAAGGAATGATCTTTTCTAAACCCATGCATGCAATGTGGACATCTGCTAAATGAGCACCCATATCAGCATTCCCTTCATTCGTACAAACAACAAACTCTCCTGTTTCTGCTACAGCAAAATTCACTCCTGTGATGGCAACTTTTGACTGTAAAAACTTCTCGCGTAAATGCTGACGAGCTGCCTCCGTCAAAAATTGTGGATCTTTGTTTCCCTTGGGTGTCCCTAAATGTTCGTGAAAGGTTTCACCCACATCTTCCTTTTTTAAATGGATGGCAGGTAATACAATATGACTGGGTGCCTCTTTTCTAAACTGAACAATTCGTTCTCCTAAATCTGTATCGACGACATCAATTCCCTGTTCAGCCAAATATTCGTTCAAGTGACACTCCTCAGTCAACATCGACTTACTTTTCACCAATTGCTTTACTCCTTTTTGGGCAATAATTGAATGGACAATTTGATTATGTTCTTTGGCATCTGCTGCCCAATGAACTTTGATTCCATTTTGAATTGCATTTTGTTCAAATTGTATAAGCAATTCTCCTAAATGATCTAGCGTATAATTTTTGATTTGTGAAGCTTGCTCACGCAATGCTTCCCAATCATCGATCGACTTAGAGGCTTTGTCGCGCTTTGCCCGAACCCACCAAAGGGTTTCGTTGTGCCAGTCGGTCCGCTCACCGTCGGCAATAAATTCCGCTGCTGCTTCAGAGTGACTACGCATGATTTAAAATTTCAACGATGTGTTTAATTTGAATTTTTGATCGTTTTCTTTTCAATATTCCATCCAAATGCATCAAACAAGAAGAATCAGCTCCAACAATAAATTCCACTTCATTTTCCTCATGCTCATGCACTCGATCTTGTCCCATTTTTACAGAAACGGCTTCTTCAGTCACACAAAAAGTACCTCCAAAACCACAACACTCATCTACTTTTGCAGGTAATTTCCAAATTAACCCTTCTACTAAATCCAACAAAGCACCTATTTTAGAAAAATATGGGGTATGGCGTTCTGACATCGAAGATAAGGCTAAACCACGTTGTCCATGACAACTTTGATGTAATCCTACCGTATGCGGAAATTTACTTGGAAGCTTTGTTACTTTTAAAATATCAACTAAAAACTCACAAATCTCAAAAACAGAAGATCGTATTTTTGGATTAGGATGATGTTCCTTCAAATGTAAAATACAGCTTCCTGATGGACCAACAATGTAATCTGCTCCTTGAAATAATTTCTCAAAATGGGCATCAGAATCAGAAGTAATATGTGCAAAGCCTGAATTTGCCATTGGTTGACCGCAACAAGTTTGTCCCATGGGAACAACTACTTCACAACCCATTTTCTCTAATAATTCCAATGAGGCTTTAGCCACATTGGGATAAAATTGATCAATATAACAAGGGACAAATAGTGCTACTTTCATCCTAAATAACGAATTAATTGAATCAAATTGCTTGGCACTTCTTTTTCATTCCAACTTTCATGAATTGCCAAAGCCGCACCTAAACTACTTGCTTGAGCTACCTCTGCCCCATATAATTCAGAAGCAGGAAATGCCATAGCTAAACAATTCATAAAAATATCATTTTTACTAAATCCACCATCAACTAAAATGCGATATTCTGGTGAACCGTCATAGACCCAATTAAGACTATACAATAATTGAATCACCAAATCTGTGACAAAATCTTGATATGCTAATTCAATAGTTTTAAAACTATTTAAATCTTTTTTCACAAAATCACTTTCAACTAAGAATAAAGAATCTCTTTTTTTATTTTTTTCTGAAGACAATTTACCTTCAAACAGCTTTGCTGTTTGAGAATCAAACCGAACGGTTTGATAAAACTTTGTATCCACCTTAAAATGGTCAATCAATTTCTTAAGAACGATTTCATGTTCATTTCCTGCAAACAATCGAGAGGCTTTTACTGGTTTCCCATCTAATTGCATGTAAGCCAAAACATCGTTTTCCAACTCCTCACTAGTTAATGAAGAATGATTAAACGGATTCATTGAAATACACCAAGTACCTGTAGAAATCAAGATAAATGGCGATTTAAATTGGCGAAGGTAGGGAACCAATGCAGAGGAACTATCATGCAGTCCCAATCCTACTTGTATGTTTGAATGTACCATAGCAGGAAAAGTACAAGATCCGGCTTCTATCGCAGGTAATTTTTCGAAAACTTGTTCCTGATATACCCAATCGTGATATTGATCGGTATCAAAATTCCATAACATTGTATGGCAACCGATGGAAGTCATCTCTGCTACACGTTCTCCATGAAAGAGAAAACTTAAGAAGTTGGGAAAATGCAAAACAGAGGAAATTTGTTTCCATCGAGCATGGTGTCGTTCTTCATAAGCTTGATATCCTGAATTAAGATTACCTAAAACAGGTGAACAAGTCATTCTAGCCAATTCCGATGATGGTCCATATTTTTCAAAAAACAAATCGAAAAGTTTTTGTTGAACAGGCTTCAAATAATTTTTTAAATATCCAACAACTTTTCCCTGATCGTCTATATTGACTAAACTGGCACCATAGCCTGAAAAATTCAAGGCTTTTACATTCCAATCTGAATTGGATAACACTTCTTGAAACGATTGTTTGAGCCAAGCTTCTAATAAGGCTACATCTTCAGTATGAAAGTCTTCATCGTCTTTTATTTCTTCAAATTGTGTCGATTGTTCATGAATGACCTTGTAAGTATCATTAAAGACCAACAATTTCTTGTTGGTCTTTCCAATATCAAAAATAACAATACAATCGATTTTACTCATTTTACAATCCTGTAGCAACAGTTTTTGAACCTCTGTGTTGAATTAGTTGTTTTCTTATTTCAGCGCTTCTGTAGAATTCAACTGGATTTAACACACCACCCAATTCTAAACGAGCCTGAGCCACTAAAGCACGTACGTCCGTACGGAAAACATTTTGTAAAATTTCTTGACAACGTACCACATCATTTGCCTCCCTTGCAGCTTCTAAAGCTTTTCGATCTACTAATAAGGCCTGTGCATACGCAATTTGGATTGCCTCCACAGATTGTAATAAATCCTCTAAAGGATCTTTCACATTGTGAGAAGCATCAATCATCCATCCTAAATCACTGGCGTGGTTCATCCCTTTGGCATCCATACCATCTACCAATTCATTAAAGATGAGAAATAATTGATATGGCTTCATTGATCCAGCAGTTAAATCATCATCTCCATATTTCGAATCGTTGAAATGGAATCCACCTAATTTACCCTCCATCAATAATATTGAAACAATTTGTTCAATATTAGCATTCGGCAAATGATGACCTAAATCAACCAAGGTAAAGGCCTTATCTCCTAACTTGTTTACCATAGAATAGGATTGTCCCCAATCGCCAACCGTAGTAGAATAGAAATTTGGCTCATAAGCCTTGTATTCTAAAAACAATTTCCAATCAGAAGGAAGTGCAGCATAAATTTCTTTTAAACTTTCTACTGTACGTTCATACGCTCGACGGAAATTTAATTGTCCAGGAAAACATGATCCATCTGACAACCAAACAGTGATTGACTTTGAACCAAGGTCGACTCCATGTTTAATTACTTCAATATTATGATCAATTGCTTGTTTACGAACTGACTTATCGGTGTGTTGTAAAGATCCAAACTTATAACTTAAAGCTTGATTTGCTTGATCTTGAAAGGTGTTTGAATTAACGGCATCAAAAGCCAAACCATGATCAGCTGCAAGCTTTTTAATTGCATTTGCATCCGAAGGAATATCCCAAGGAATATGTAGGGAAATAGCTCCCGAAGATTTATTCAAGCGATGTAACAAACCAACATCAGCAATTTTTTCTTCTAAAGTTCCTGGCTCACCTCCACCTGAAAAACGTCCAAATCGAGTTCCTCCTGTTCCTAATGCCCAAGATGGAATGGCAATTTGGAAATCTTTTAATTTTTGAATCAAATCTGAAGGAATTTGAACATCATTTTTAATAAATTCTAAACGACGTTGATGCGTTCCTAATCCTTCGTTATTATAATTTTGAATACTACTATCTAAATTCATTTTCACTGGGTTTTTAACGTAAAAATCCTGCCGCTACTCCACCATCCACATTGATGGCATTTCCTGTTGACTTATTCAACAATCCACCAACCAAAGCAAAACATGCGTTAGCAATATCTGCAGGCAAAATACTTTCGTTTAATAGGGTTCTTTTTGCGTAATATGCAGGCAATTCTGCTACGGTTATTCCATAAGCTTTCGCACGACCTTCGGCCCAACCTCCGGCCCAAATATTAGAATCGGCAATTACCGCATCTGGATTGACCATGTTAACTCTGATTTTATCAGGTCCTAATTCGGCTGCCAATAATCTTGACATGTGTGCCTGTGCCCCTTTGGCAGATCCGTAACCAACGTTATTTGGTCCAGCAACTACCGCATTTTTTGACACAATATTTACGATATCTCCACCCATCGCTTGCTTACGCATCACACGAACAGCTGCTTGGCTCACTAAATATTGTCCTTTTACTAAAATATCATATAATTTATTCCAATCAGACTCCGTATGGTCTAAAATTGGTTTAGAAATCGAAATTCCAGCATTATTCACAATTAAATCAATCCCACCAAATGCCAAAGAGGCATGGTTCAAGGCGCTCTCAATTGTAGAAGCATCTGTCACATCAGCAACTGCTGCAGCGACATTATCCTTACCAAATAATTTTACAAATTCTGCTTTTGCTTCTTCTAATCGCTCAGCATTGTTATCATTCAACACCACACAAGCACCTTCTTCTGCAAATTTCTTTGCGATTGCCTTCCCAATGCCTCCTCCGGAGCCTGTTACAAATGCAACACGACCAGATAAGGCCTTAGGCTTAGGCATACGTTGTAATTTGGCCTCTTCTAACAACCAATATTCAATATCAAATGCTTCTTGCTTTGGCAAGGAAGTATAAGAAGAAATAGCTTCTGCTCCTCTCATTACGTTCATTGCGTTGATGTAAAACTCAGCCGCAACACGCGCAGTCTGTTTATCTTTTGCGAAAGTAAACATTCCTACTCCAGGGTATAAAATAACTACTGGATTTGGGTCACGCATTGCAGGACTATTATCGTGCTTACAATTGTTATAATAATCAGCATAGATCGCACGATAACCCTCAAATAAAGGCTGTAAACGTTCTTTAACAGCTTCTGAATCCGACAAATCATCATTCGCTCCAAAATTTAACACTAATGGCGAGATTTTGGTACGTAAAAAGTGATCTGGACAAGAAGTTCCTAAAGGAGCTAATACATCTAAATCATTGGAGTTTACAAATTGAAGTACGCGTTCGTCATCAGTAAAATGACCAATCATGGATTGATAAGAAGAACATAATCCTCTTAACACTGGCGCTAAAGCTTGTGCTTGAGAAGTACGCTGATCTGCTGGTAAACTTTGTAATTTAGCACCCCCAAATACCGCACGCTTCTTTCCTTCATTTTGGGCAATAAACTCTGCGCATGCTTCAATCACTTCCAACGTATTGATATAACAATCATAAGCATTATCTGCCCATGTGAACAAACCATGAGAGCCCAACATAATCCCTCGCAATTGAATCCCTTTTGCTGCCGCATCTTCGAGACATTTGCGCAATTGAAGTCCTAAATCGAAGCCTGGACGTTGCCAAGGCACCCATCCTATTTTACCTCCAAAAAGTTCTTCTGTTATTTTTTCACCATCTTTTGCGGCAGCTATGGCTATAGCTGCATCTGGATGTAGATGGTCAATGTGTTTAAATGGCAAAAATCCATGTAAGGGAGTATCAATTGAAGGAGCCTTTGAACTTAAGTCAAAGATACAATGGTTAAATAATTCAACCATTTGATCTTCCATATGAATACCCTTATACACTTTTTCTAAGTTTCTAAGACGATCTGTATAAAGTGCTGCGCAACCTGATAATTTTAATGTCCCAATATCTCCACCAGAACCTTTAATCCACATTACTTCTGTTTCTTCACCCGTCAAAGGATCATTATCCGTTATTTTAACAGAAGTGTTTCCACCCCCATAATTAGTGATTCGTAAATCAGCCCCTAAAATATTCGAACGATAGATAAAAAGTTCTACCTCGCTTAAGCCTTTGGCTTTCTGATCGTCCCACAAATAGGAAACATGACGATAATTCTTAGACATACATTTTAATTTTTTAACAAAAATAATGGACAGTAATTATTTACCGTCCTTATAGCACATAAGGTAAGTTACTTTTTTTCTAAGTAATCTACAACTAAATGACTTAAAGCTTTTACACCTACCTGAAATTCAGATTCTTCCAAATAAAAATCTGGGGTATGATGAGCAGCTACCTCAGTAACAGATTTTTTATCTGTAGGTCGTGCTCCTAAGAAAAAAAAGAATCCTGGAACTTTTTGCTGAAAAAATGAAAAATCTTCTGCACCTGTATGAGCCGCTATTAGACGAACTTTTTCTTTTCCATTCAACGCTACCAATGTTGGCAACATTTTATCCAGTAAGGCTACTTGATTGAAGGTTACAGGGTAACCTGTACCAATAGTCACTTCTGCTTTTGCTCCTCCAGCATCTGCAATTTTAGTTGCAATATCTTTGATGCGCTGATGGACTAATTGTCGCTGCTCCACTCCAAAAGTTCGGATAGTCCCAATCATATTTACACTTTCTGGAATGATATTTTGTCGAATTCCGCCATGAATTGCTCCTACAGTGACAATCGCTGGATCTTCTGTGATGTTTACATTTCTAGATACAATGGTTTGTAGTCCCATTACAATTTGAGATGAAATAACAATTGGATCTATTCCAAGCCAAGGATTCGCACCATGAGCTTGTTTTCCTTTAACCTTTATGTCTAATTGATCTACCGCTGCCATGGTTGCACCTGGCTTATATTCAATAACACCATTTTCTGAACCAGCAGAAATATGTAATCCAAAAATGGCATCTACCTTGGGATTTTCAAGTACACCTTCCTTCACCATTAATTCTGCACCTGATAAAATCATTTCACCTTTGGCATTATAAACTCCTTCTTCAGAAGGTTGAAAAATGAATTTAACCGTTCCAGCCAAATTTGCTTTTTCGGAGGCCAATATTTCTGCTACAGCCATTAATATTGCCATGTGACTATCGTGTCCACAAGCATGCATGACACCAGTCTTTTGACCATTAAATTCAGTAACAACATTTGACTTAAACGGCAAATTACCTCGCTCAGTTACCGGAAGTCCGTCCATATCTGCGCGTAAAGCAACTACCGGACCAGGTTTTCCTCCCTTTAAAATTCCCACCACACCCGTATAAGCGACTTTTTCTTGCACCTCCATACCAAGTGATTTCAAATGTTTAGCCACAATTTCAGAAGTTCTAAACTCTTGATTTCCCAATTCCGGATGTTCGTGAAAATCTCTACGCCAAGCAATCACCTTGGATTTCAAAGCATCAGCTTTTTGACTGATTACAGGTTTTAATTTAGATTGAGAGAAACTTGAAAAGGCTAATCCCAAAAAGGCTGCTACAAATATTTTTTTCATAAAATCTAATGTAAATAAAACACGCTCAGCTTTGCTGAGCGTGAGATTAAAATCCCCACTTCTTCATAATCGCCAAATCCTCTTTCATACTATCCATTGGAGCCTTTCCTTGATAAGATTCCTGTTCAATGATCAAATGTTTAGTTCCGCCTTTGCTTAAACCTAAATTAACCATGTCCTGAACCTTGATTATTCCAGTTCCTAAAATAGTACTTTCATATTTTTCATGACCGCCGTTAGATAGAATTTCATCCTTAACGTGCATAGAAACAAAACGACCTGGGTATTTCTTTAAAATTTCTTCTGGTTGGCCTCCACCATTGATCATATTACCAATGTCTAATTGTTGCGTAACTAAATTTGGATCCGTATTATCTAAAATTAAATCAAAGACCGTTACACCATCTAATTTTTGAGAAAACTCAAAATCATGATTATGGTAACCAAAACGCATACCCGATTTTTTACACAATTCACCTGATTTGTTAAATACTTCCATATAACGCTTCAAATCGGAAGTCGTTGTACGAAGTGTAGCATCTAACCAAGGACTTATTACCAACTCTTGACCTATTACAGCAGCATCTTCCACAGTATATTTCCATAAATCAGTAAATTCCTTTTTATCTTCATCCCAATGAGGTTTTCCCATCACAGTATGACCAGAAGGCATATTTAAACCTAAATCGTCTAACACCTTACGGAATTCCTTGGCTGTCCAACCGTAAAATTTACGATTTACATAATTTGCATGCTCTACATGCTTATAGCCCATTTCAGCGATTTTAGTTAAAGATCCCAGAGGATCCTTTTTCATATCTTCGCGAATAGAATATAGCTGAACACCTACTAAATGTTTTGATTTTTTGGCTGCTAAAGCTTCAAAAGCTCCGCCGCTAATGGCGGTTGCTCCTAAAAACAAAGCACTATTTTGCAAAAAAGCTCTTCTTGTTGATTTCATTGGATTAAATAGATTTTGTAAGAATCAAATTTATTAACTTCGTGAAACTATTCCAACGTAATTTCAGAATTTTGAAAAACTGGTCAGCATATACCCTCACAGATTTAACAAAAATTGCACAAGAAATTGTAAGTAATTCAAAAGAAATACCCTCAATTTGGCTTTTTAGGGGACAAATGGGAGCTGGCAAAACAACTCTGATTAAAGAAATTTGCAAACAATTAGGAGTTGATCACCATGTTCAAAGTCCGACGTTTTCCTTGGTAAACGAATACCAAACAAAAAATGCGGAACGCATTTTTCATTTTGATTTATATCGATTAAAAAATACACAAGAAGCCCTATCCATTGGCATTGAAGATTATTTAGATTCTGGAAATATTTGTCTGATAGAATGGCCAGAACAAGCAGAGGAACTTTGGGATCTTCCGCATACCACTTTTCGCCTAAGTTTGAATAATGAACAAACACGTAATTTAGAAATGAATTGGTAATATGAGCACAAAAGACCCATTTCACGATTTGTTATCGCAACAAGGTATTTTACCTATGGAAGCGATGGCTTGGACAAAACAAAATGCTAAAAGCATTTTGATTGCTGTTCCAAAAGAGAATTCTCCCAATGAAAACCGCACATGCTTGAGTCCGACTGCCGTCAAACTATTAATAGCGAACGGCCATGAAATAATCATTGAGGCAGGAGCTGGTAAGCGAGCTGGATTTGAAGATGCTGACTATATATTAGCCGGCGCATCAGTAACAGAAGATTTATCTAGAATATGGCAATGTCCGCTAATTCTAAAACTAACTCCACCTACCCTAACGGAGATTGGACTCATGAAACTCAATGCATGCATTATTTCATGTGCAGCGACTTTTTTATTAAGTGAGGACATCATTGATGCCATGAATCAGAAAAAAATCATGGGAATTGGGATGGAATATGTAGAAGATAATGGTGGAGGATTTCCATTTGTTCACATGATGGCGGAAATAGCAGGTCAAATGATATTACCAATAGCTTCCCAGATTCTTAGTTCTCAAGAAGATTCAAATGTTTTATTAGGTAATGTAACAGGGGTTGAACCTTGTCAAATTGTGGTCTTGGGGGCAGGACATGTAGTGGAACAAGTAGCAAAAGCGGCGTATCATGCAGGCTTACAAATACAAGTATTCGATAAGGATATTTATAAATTACAAAGACTGAAACAAAGTTTAGGTTTTCAGCTGCATACTCAAGTAATTGACTCTGAAAACCTACCAAAAGCACTACAAGCTGCCCAAGTAATCATTGGTGCTTTGCGCTCTGAAACAGGAATTACGCCTTGCTTAGTTACAGAAGAAATGGTCAGCAAATTAAAACCAGGAACTTTGATCATGGATGTTTGCATTGATCAAGGCGGATGTTTTGAAACCTCTGAATTAACAACACTTGGTCATCCAGTATTTAGAAAATATGGAGTGATTCATTATTGTGTTCCCAATATTCCATCTAAGGTAGGTAAAACATCCAGCTTAGCAATCAGTAATCTATTGACAAGTTTTATCTTAAAATCTGGCAAAACTGGAGGTGTTGAAGAAATGTTATGGCATGGCAAGTCCTTTATGAAAGGAGTTTATGTGTACAAAGGATTTGTAACAAATGCCATTGTCGGTAAAAAATTTAATAAGCCAGTAAAGGAAGTTCAAATGTTGTTATTAAGTAAAGGATAAGATGATAGAAGATTACCAAGCGCTATCCAATGCGCCCAATTCACCTGATTTAAATGGAAAGTATTTAGGTATTATTTCTGAAGACTTTGTCAATGTCTCACATATATTAAAAGATGCTGCCTACCAGATCAAACAAAGAAATTTTTCCCAATATCCAATTTTTGTGGTGACGCAAAAACCAGTTGAGATTGGACAAAAACTAATTGGTTTAGCTGAATTAAATGGAAATAGATGGCAATATAATGCTTCTTTTTTAGAGGAATTTTTACAACGACAACTAATTGCTCCGGAAAACGAAGAAGTTTTTACTAGCAATTATAAAGACATTGAAGAATATTGTTGTCTGTTTGTGATCGATGGTCAGTTTACCAATTTTGTATTTATTCCTTATCCGGAGGAGTAAATTAGTTGAAAAATGAGAGTTGAATGTGCATGGTTTCAATTTTCAACTTTCAACTCTCCACTTTCCACTTTCCACTTAATGGATGAAAATCCCTTATGACTTGCCCCAGATATTCTCGATCAATATGCGTATAAATTTCTGTGGTTAAAATGGAGGAATGTCCAAGCATTTCCTGGACAGCACGTAGATCGGCTCCACCTTCAATTAAATGGGTGGCAAAAGAATGTCGAAACGTGTGAGGACTAATCACTTTATTTATTCCAGCTTTTTCGACTAGGTCTTTAATAATATAAAATACCATTACACGACTTAGTTGTCCACCACGGCGATTCACAAACACGATATTTAAGGCTTCTTTTTTAACCGGTACTTTGGAACGGACAGATTCTAAATACAATTTCAAATACTGAAACGCATCTTTACCTGCAGGAACAAGTCGTTCCTTATCTCCCTTCCCTTTCACTTTTATGACACCGACATCTTCATAAACGTCTGTTATTTTTACATTTATTAATTCAGAAACACGCATTCCAGCACCATATAACAATTCAAGCATTGCGCGATTTCGAACCCCCTCAGGGCTTCCCATGTCGTTTTGTTCTAAAATAGCTTCTATTTCATGAAAAGAAAGGGTATCCGGTAATTTTCTTGATTTCTGCGGACTTTTGATATGAAAGGTGGGATCTTGCTTGAGCTGTTCATCAAATACCAAAAATTGAAAAAAGCTACGAATGGCAGAAAGATAACGGGCCTGAGTGCTAGCTTCTATCCCCAAAGCAAATAAATCTTGAAAATACGCTAAAATTAATTTTTCTGTTACATCAAATGGTTTTACATTTGATTTATCGGAACCCTCTAAATAAGAGGCAAATTTTCGAACATCTCGTAAATAGGCCTCATAAGAATGTTCGGACATCCCTCTCTCAATTTTCAAAAAATTACCAAATAGCTGGATTTCTTGCTCCCACATAAACAAAATTTGAAAACAAACATGTAAATTTAACCTAATATAGGATTTTATACTCCTTTTTTATCAAATTGATCCATGGCAAAGAAACAAATTCTCATTTTAAACGGCCCTAATTTAAATTTATTAGGTACTCGTGAGCCTGAAATTTATGGCAATCAAACATTTGTAGAATATTTAGAAACTTTGAAGAGTCAATTTGCAGAAACTGTTGACATCTCCTATTTTCAATCCAATCATGAAGGACAAATCATTGATAAAATTCATGAGCTTGGATTTTCAATTGATGGTATCATTTTAAATGCAGGAGGATTAACACATACGTCTGTGGCCCTTGGAGACGCCATTGGATCAATTAAAACACCCGTTGTGGAAGTACATATTTCGAATGTACATGCTAGAGAAGAATTCAGACATCATAGCTTTTTAAGTGCAAAATGTAAAGGAGTTATTGTAGGTCTTGGACTTAAAGGATATCATTTAGCGATTCAATCTTTCCTTTAAAATGATGTTATCGTTTTACCCGGGACCCTCCAAAGTTCACCCGAAAATTCTTGAATATATTCAGGAAGCTTATCGGAGTGGAATTGTGAGTATCAATCACCGTAGTAAAACATTTGAAAATCTATACCATGACACAGAACTGATTTTAAAAGAAAAGTGGCATATTCCACAGGATTATTCCATCTTCTTTATTTCTTCTGCTACTGAAGCATGGGAAATTGTTTCACAATCAATTGTTTTACAAAAATCTGCACACTTTTTTAATGGAGCATTTGGTCAAAAATGGGCCCAATATAATGAATTTTGGAATCTAGGTTCTTATCAAATGGATTTCCCATTACAAAAAAGTTTAGAAGATTTTCTTAAAAATTCTACACCTGATTTTTCGGAGGCCGATACAATTTGTCTAGTTCATAGTGAAACATCAAATGGATCGATGCAAACCATTAAACGATCCTTATTCAACCAACAAAAAGAAACCATTCTAGCTGTTGATGCAACATCGAGCATGGGCGGAATGGAATTGCCTTGGAATGAGGCAGACATTTGGTTTGCATCAGTTCAAAAATGCATAGGATTACCAGCAGGAATGGGATTAATGATATGCTCGCCAAGAGCCATTGAAAGAGCTAAACAGAAAGGCAAAAAAGCTAAATACAATAATTTAGTCTTCATGGAGGAAAATAGAATTAAGCATCAAACGCATTTTACACCAAATGTTTTAAGTATCTATTTAATCAATAAATTGACCCATTATTTACCCTATTTAGCTGAAATACACCGTTCAACTATTGCAAAATCACAAGTCATAAACGAGTTTTTCAATAATTTTAATAAAAAAACTTGTGATTTTTTAATAAATGAATCTACTCTTCGATTACCAACTGTGACTGCACTTAATGGAGATGAAGGATGGATAAAGGGCTTGCTTGAATTCACTGAAAAAAATGAAATCATATTAGGTAAAGGATATGGAGAATGGGCCAAAACCTCATTTCGTATTGCAAATTTTCCAAGCCACAGTATAGAAGAAATACAACTATTATTACAACTTATTCAATCGTATGGACTTTAAATTTAATTTAAAAGAAATTTTATCCTCTTCACTGATTCTCTTTTCAGTCATTGATATTTTAGGTTCAATCCCAATTATTATTGACTTAAGAAAAAAGAATGGCGACATTCATGCAGAACAAGCTACGATGGTATCAGGCCTAATCATGATAGGATTTTTCTTTGCTGGAAAGTTTATTTTAAAACTTTTAGGAGTTGATATCAATTCATTTGCTTTAGCAGGGGCATTGGTATTGTTCTTAATAGGCTTGGAAATGACCTTAGGCAGAAATATTTTCAAAGAAGAGCACATCAATACAGGTTCTCATTCCATTGTTCCTTTAGCTTTTCCTATAATTGCTGGTGCCGGAACAATGACGACCTTGGTTTCTTTAAAATCGCAATTTGAAGAAGAGAATATCATTGTGAGCATATTCATCAATTTGATATTTATTTATATCGTTTTGAAGTCAAGCTCATGGATTGAGAAAAAATTAGGAGATGCAGGTACACAGATTATTCGAAAAATATTTGGTGTTATCCTGATTGCAATTGCAATTAAGATTTTCAAAATGCGAATTTAAGCATGGCAAAAAAGCAAAAATATTATGCCATTTGGAAAGGTCATGAAACCGGAGTTTTTTCTACTTGGGATGAGACCCAACAACATATTAAAGGTTTTCCTGGAGCTCAATACAAAGCATTCGATTCTGAAAAAGAAGCCTCTGAAGCTTTAAAAAAGAATTATTGGGCTAGTATTCAGGCTTCTGAAAAAAAAGATAAAGCTGTTGGAAATGTTGGAAAACCGATTGTACCATCGTTGTCAGTGGATGCAGCGTGTTCGGGAAATCCAGGTGTATTAGAATATCAAGGGGTTGATACTGCAACTAAAAAAGTGGTCTTTAAACAAGGTCCTTACCCTCAAGGAACCGTAAATTTAGGTGAGTTTTTAGCTTTGGTTCACGGAATTGCTTATTTACAAAAAAACAATTTATCATATCCCATTTACTCTGATTCCATCACAGCCATTGCCTGGGTACGAAATAAGGTTGTTAAATCGAAATTAGAATTAAATGATACCAATGCGGAATTATTTGACCGAGTTGATCGTGCATTAGATTGGTTAAAAAACAATCGAGTAACGGTAAAAGTTTTAAAATGGGAAACGGAGCATTGGGGGGAAAATCCAGCCGATTATGGCAGAAAGTAGATCAATTTTTCATTTTAAAGGTTTTTCATTGGAGCACGGAAATCCCGGCTTAAAAATTGGAACCGAAGCATGTATTTTCGGAGCATATTTGGCAAAATGGGCTCATGGAAAAATGCTTGAGGTTGGAACAGGATCAGGAGTATTAACAGCCATGGTGGCCGAATCGCATCCAAACAATCTGATTGAAACCATAGAAATAGAAAAAGAAGTAGCTCAATTAGCCCAGCATAACTTTGATCAATTACCCTTCAAACATCAAATTCATTTAATTAAAGAGGATTTTAAAAAATTCAATAGTAATTCTAACTTCGATTTTATATTTTCTAATCCACCATTTTTTGTAAACCACCTAGCAAATTCATCTAAAAGCAAACAAACTGCAATGCATTCTGATGAATTATCGCCTGAAGAGCTTTTGTTGAATATCTTGCGTTTTGCTCATGATAAAACAGAAATTGCATTAATTTATCCTGAGGAAGTGATGCGAAAAATACTTTTTGAGGTATTAGGGATGAGGGATGAGGGAATAGGGAAAAGTGAAGTGGTGAAGAGATTTTTTGTGAAGGAGCGAGTACAGATTATTCCGAGAGAGGGAGGAAAGGTGTTGAGAGAGATTGTATTAATAAGTCAAGAACAAAAAAGCGAATGCTTTTTTTCATTAATTGTTAAAAATAAACAAAATGAATACACTGAAGAATTTAAGGAACTTTTAAGGCCTTATTACCTAATTTTCCCTTAAATGAAATCTTTTTGTATTTTTGTTTTTCATTCAGGTAAACTATGCAACTATCTATCGTAATACCTCTTTACAACGAAGCGGAATCTTTGCCGGAATTATGTTCCTGGATTGATTCGGTCATGAAGAGTCATTCGTATACCTACGAAATGATATTTGTAAATGATGGTAGCAAGGATAATTCTTGGCAGGTTTTGCAAGATTTAAAAAAATCTTACTCAAACATTAAAGCCATTTCTTTTGTGAGAAATTACGGAAAATCAGCAGCTTTGCATGAGGGTTTTCAAAAGGCCGAAGGTGATGTAGTCATCACTATGGATGCAGATTTACAAGATTCCCCAGATGAAATTCCAGAATTGTATCGAATGATTACTGAGGATGGATTCGATTTAGTATCGGGTTGGAAACAGAAACGTTTTGATCCATTATCAAAAACAATTCCAACAAAACTATACAATGCGGCTACAAGAGCCCTATCTGGAGTTTATTTACACGATTTTAATTGCGGATTAAAAGCTTATAAAAAAGAAGTTGTAAAAACAATTCGTTTATATGGCGAAATGCATCGATACATTCCTGTTCAAGCAAAATGGAATGGATTTTCTAAGATTGGGGAAAAAGTAGTTCAACATCAATCAAGAAAATATGGTGTAACCAAATTTGGTTTGGAGCGCTTTTTATATGGATTTCTTGATTTATTATCCATCACTTTTGTTCAAACCTTTGGCAAAAGGCCGATGCATCTATTTGGAGGTTTAGGTATCTTTTCATTTTTCAGTGGAACTATTATTACTTTATGGTTAATGGGTGAAAAAATCTATAACATTGCCAATCAATTAAAATATCGAAACGTAACAGATAACCCCTTATTTTATCTAGCCTTGGTGGCTATTATCTTAGGAGTTCAATTATTTTTAGCAGGATTTTTAGGTGAATTAATGGTCACTAATTCAGATAAAACTACACAGTATCAAATAAAGGAAGAAATCGCCTAATTATGAATAAAAAAGACCTTAGCTGGTTGAGTCGATCTGAATTATTGATTGGCCAACAAGGTATTGAAAAATTACAGAATGCACATGTATTAGTGGTAGGACTAGGCGGTGTAGGTTCTTTCGCAGCAGAATTTATTGGAAGAGCAGGAGTTGGTAAAATGACCATTGTAGATGGAGATGTGGTAGACCCTACTAATCGGAATCGTCAATTAGTTGCACTGCAAACCAATCATGGTGAACCGAAGGCCAAAATTATGGCTGAAAGATTATTATCGATTAATCCTGAATTGGAATTAACATTTCATGAAACTTTTTTGAGTCCAGAGGCCGCCAAGAATATCCTTGAAAATAATAAATTCGATTATGTAATGGACTGTATTGACTCCGTTACACCAAAATTAACCCTATTAAAAACGGCTTACGATTTAAAACTCAAAATTGTAAGTTCTATGGGTGCAGGGGGAAAACTGGATCCAACGAAAATTCGTGTTGCCGAATTATTTGATACCCATGAATGTTATTTGGCCTTTATGGTTCGAAAAAGATTACGTAAAATGCACGTGGGAAAAGGCATAAAGGCCGTATTTTCATTAGAAAAAGTAAAAGACGAGTCTTTGATTTTAACTGATGGTTCGAATTTTAAGAAATCGGCTTATGGAACTATTTCTTATCTACCTGCTGCCTTTGGTGGTGTATGTGCATCAGTTGTTATACGTGATTTATTAAACGAACCCATTGCAAAAGAAAAACGTCCAAAATCATTTGTTAAAATGGATAAAAGAAATAAACAAGGATGATAAAAATTGGTGTAATAAATGTTTCTGACCGAGCTAGTGCAGGCATTTATGAAGATATTCCAGGCAAGGCAGTAGTTGAATTATTAAACGAATATATACAATCAAGTTTTGAAGTATCTTATGCGGTTGTTCCAGATGAACAAGACCAAATAGAGGATTGTTTATGTCGAATGATTGATTTAGAAAATTGTTGCCTAGTAGTGACAACTGGTGGCACAGGTCCGGCTGCGAGAGATATTACTCCAGAAGCTACAGAAGCTGTTTGTTCAAAAATGATGCCTGGATTTGGCGAATTGATGCGATCTGTGAGTTTGCAATATGTGCCCACTGCTATTTTGAGTCGACAAACTGCTGGTATTCGAGGCAAAGGATTGATTGTCAATCTACCAGGTAAACCAAAAGCCATTCGTCAATGCTTAGAAGCAGTTTTTCCGGCTATCCCTTATTGCATTGATTTAATTGGGGGTCCTTTTATTGAATGTAAAGAAGAAAACATGAAAGCTTTTAGACCCAAATCTTAAATTGAATAAATTTTATCAATTTACTTTTAAACCAAAACATTAAATTGCAGGGGGTAAGGGGAATGCATTTCCCCAACAAAAATAAAATTAGAATCCCAATCAACTATTTGATAATTTATATCTATCAATTGATAATTAACAATTAACACTTTCCATTTGAATTAATTCTTGATATAAACTCCTCGTTACTTCTCCTATCCTACCCTGATTGATCAATTGCTCATCAATTTGAAAAATCGGTAACACACGTTTCGTACTACCCGTTGTAAATACCTCATCAGCTTCTAAAAATTCATTTAATGAAACATCTCGAATTTCTATTGAATATGACAACCGACAAATTTCAATTATTTTTTTTCGAGTAATTCCTTCTAATATTCCTGTTGAAGGCGTGACGATAGTTTTATTTTTCACAAGGAACAAATTACTTCTTGAAGACTCCGACACTCCAGAGTTTTCAGTGTGGTACAAATAATCATCAAAGCCTTCGGCTTTGATTTGTGCCCAATGACGCAATG
>JACCDM011297626.1_pt1 | contig 25123 bp, 22 predicted proteins | sample 7445851 | NCBI WGS metagenome assembly JACCDM01 (sample SAMN15323438, study PRJNA562643) | freshwater metagenome | isolation source: river surface water | place: USA:Blue River Watershed | collected 2017-08-16
AGGCCTCTAAAATTTGTATACGACGCTGAGTCGCAGGGAGTAAAAAGCCCTTGTTGCGACGCGACAGCCACCAAAGAGCCGCCGCCAACAGCAACAAGACGAATGTCATACTGAGAGAGTACTGAGCCCAGTCGTGGTTTGGCATGGATGGCATTATCTATCGTGTGAGACTCAAAAATGAAATTAATTGATAAAAGATTAAAAACTCTTGCCTTCGCCCTGACTCTGGTGTGCCAGAGCCCGGCTTGGGCCAGTGACTGGATCAACATTGGCATGTCAGACAGCGCGGTCTACGGCATAGACCGATCCTCGATAGAAAAAGACGGTCACAAAAGACGTGTTTGGTCCAAACTCGATTACCGTCAACCGCAAAAAACCAGTCTAGGAAAACCTTATTTATCCAGTCGCATGTTGATGGAAATTGATTGTCAGCAAAGATTAGGTCGCAGCCGTTCGTTAGCCATTTACAGCGGTGCAAATCTCAGCGGTGAAATGTTGACCAGTGAAGGCGTCATCGCAGACTGGCAACCCGTGCCACCTACTTCGCCGGTTTCCACCATCATGCGCCATGTCTGTGAAATCTGATATCGACAATCGAACCAGACTGGCCACCTGGATCAAAGACATCGCCAATGCCGGTGGCACCGGCGGCCTGAATTGGCATGTGCATGCCGCGCGCTCATTGCAGCGTTGGATGCCCACCAGAGAGTTGATTGCGTCGTTTTTATCGGGCATTCAAACGGATCACTCGCATCTGCTATTGATTGGCGGCAGCGCCGGGTGGATGCTGCCTACACCTTGGTTGGCGCGTTTTAAAAAAATCGATGCCTACGACATCGATCCGCTGGTTCCACTTTTGTTCGGCTTGCGGCATGGGCGTGAACTCAAAGCGCTAGGTGTTGAAGTGAATTACCACCGGGCAGATGCCATCGCCGGTTTACCCGGTCTGCTCAAGCAACATCCGCAAGCGTGCATCTGGTTTGACAATGTGTTGGGTCAGGTCGGTGTACGGCTAGGGGACGAAGACATTGCTGAGCGACAGTTGAATCAACTCAAGACCTTGTTGAAAGGCCGCGCCTGGGGGAGTCTGCATGACATGTATTCAGGCAGCATCGATGCCACCATGCCATTGCCTGCTTACGGTGCTGTTGAATGGGTGCGGGTAGATGACAAGCCCGAAGAATCATCAGAGGTCAAACTTGAGCAACAACTATTCACGCATCAGGATGCCGCACAACAATTGTTACTGCGCTTGAACGCACAAGGTGTTTGGCATGACCACGCAACCCGAACTGTGTTTGCACCCGGCACAGTGACCACCATGATTCCATGGGCGTTCAAACCCAATTATTGGCATTGGTTGCAAGCGGCTTGGGTCAAGTCTTGAGGTTGTAGAGCGTCAAGCCCAAACTGTCCATTTCTTTTTGGTCGCGTTTGCGCTCCCAGGTTTGCACAGCTTGCAAATCCTTTTCTTGCATGGCTTCCATTTTCATGCGCTGATGCGTGGCCTGCAGCAATACCGATTTGGCTTGCTCCAGTTCGCGCAGCGCAACCTTCAAATCATCATCCACACGGTTCACCAAGTTTTGAAGTTGCAATAAAAATTGGCGACTGTTTGTGGCTTGCGACATGGTTTGCAATTGCGATTGAGAGGCTATGGCGCGTTTTTTGTAATCTTCCAGCAAGTCATTCATGCGTTGACGGCTTTGCTGCAACTCCAAAACTTTATTGCGCGCTCTGCCCGCCGCTGTTTGAGCGGTTTCTTCTTCGTCTTTGGCTTTCTTGGTCAACACAGACCAGCAACTACGGGGCTTCATTTATCAATGGCTTTCAATTTTGATTGAGCAATTCACGCAATTGCTGGCGTGTGGTGTCGTAGTCTTGACTGATGTGCATGTCTTGGCGCAAAAAGTTCACGATGCGGTCATTCAATTTGATGGCTTCATCGAGTTCCGGGTTGGAACCATGCTCATACGCACCAACTTGCACCAAGTCAATGTTTTGCTGATAAATGGACCAGAGACGGCGTAATTTGTTGGCTGATTTCAAATCTTCGTTACTCAACAAAGACTGCATCAAACGTGAAATAGAACCCGTCAAATCAATCGCCGGGTAGTGTGCTGAATCAGCCAGTTTGCGTGACAACATGACTTGTCCGTCTAAAGATGCGCGTGCAATGTCAACAATGGGGTCGGCCGCGTCGTCGCCTTCAGCCAACACCGTGTAAATAGCTGTGATCGAACCGTGGCCGTGTCTACCGACACCGCCGCGCTCGATCAAATTAGGCAATAGACCAAACACAGAAGGTGGATAGCCTTTGGCTGTAGGCGGCTCACCAATGGCCAAACCAATTTCTCGCTGCGCGTGCGCCACACGGGTCAAGCTGTCGCACAACATCAGCACATCTTTGCCCTGGTCTCGGAAATACTCTGCAATCACATGGGTCAAATGCGTGGCTTTCAAACGCAAAACCGGAGACACGTTGGCAGGTGCGGCAATCACCACAGATTTGGCCAAGCCCTCTTCGCCCAAGGATTCTTGAATGAAAGCCTGTACTTCACGGCCGCGCTCACCGATGAGTCCGATCACCACCACATCGGCTTTGGTGAAACGCGTCAACATACCGAGCAACACACTTTTACCGACACCTGAACCTGCAATCAAACCTAAGCGCTGACCACGTCCAAGTGTTAAGACACCGTTGATGGCTTTGACACCAACGTCCAAAATTTTATTGATCGGTCCGCGCTCCATGGGATTGATGGGGCGGCCCAACAAGCTAAGCAATTCTTTGCACGCAGGTGCAGGCTTGCCGTCTAAGGGCTGGCAGCGTCCGTCAATCACACGGCCTAATAACTCAGGGCCGAGACTGACCAATGACGAATTGCTGATCACGCGCACCATGTCGCCAGGGCCCACGCCTGTGGGTTCGGTGAAAGGCATCAAAAACAAAATTTTGTCGTTAAAGCCAACCACTTCGGCTTCCACACGGTGGCCGTGACGACCCACCACTTCACAACATGCACCCAAGGGCGCCATCACGCCGCGCGCTTCCAAAGTCATGCCAACCAAGCGCACCAAGGTTCCACTGCGCTGAGGCTGTGGCGTGCGCAAACTGGGCAGCACTGAATCGATATCGTCGGCGAAATCCATCATGGCTTAAGGTGTGATTTTGATCATGGAGCGAATCGCGTTGGCCACGCGGTTTTGTTCCTGTTCGGTGACATAACGCACCACCATGAGCTTGTCTTCGTAGCTGTTGCCAGCCAGAAGTTCTGCGGGAATGGCCGGTTTCTTTTTTTCTTTCTTCATGCTTTGGCGCATTTTTTCCAAGGACGTGTCTTCTTCATCTTCATCGTCCATGTCCTCACCTGCTTCAGCGGCGTCTTGAGCCAGCTTGGCCAGTCGCTCGGCTTCAAGTGCAGCCATCTCGGTTCGACGTGCCATTTCTTCTTCATGCCCTTTGACCAATTCGGCCAACCTGACATTTTCAGCATCAAGTGCAGCTTGCTCTTCTTGCGTCAAAGGCACAGGCTCAACTTCAATAATGACTTCTTGGATTGCAGCTGTTGCCGCGTCATCTTTGGATGGCGGCTCTAACTGAAGCACCGGTTTTTTGGCGTAAAAACCTGTGAATTGTTCTTTGAATGCGGAATTCACAGCCAACTGCGCCATCTCTTCAAGCTCCAAAGTATTGGGTTCGCGTCTGACCATAGACATGAGCATAGGGCGGACCACAAACACAATGAAAGCCAGGCACATGATGGTGCGCAATGCGATGTTGAAAAAATCAAGCATGCTCATCCTCTTCGGGTGGTTCATCAAAAGTCACACGCTGGGTGACGTCTTCAACCTGGCCATCGCGTTGCGCCAATGGTTGACGGAAGAATGCTGACTGCTCGCGCCACAGCTCTGGTTGATTCAACAAGCGGTTGGCCATGGCTTGCAAACGATGCTCTATCAAATCTTCAATTTGACTGTCATTGACCAGCAACCGGACACTGCCGGGTTGAAGGCTGGGGACAGACTGCAATTGCATTTGTTTGATCACTTCTGCGCCCATGTCTTCCAGACGCGCCTTGTCCTGCGGATTCAATTCAACCGTGATGGAAGGTTGTCCGTGTAAATCGATTTCATCCATGCAACGCTGCACCAAGCGCTCAATCACTTGGCCCGACAAAGTCAACTCTGCCAACACCAGTTGCTCACTGATATGCAATGCCAAGCGCTTGACAGGTTCATACAGTTCTTGAGGATTGCTGCTGAATGCATTCAATTTATCGTTGAGTTTTTGCAGCAAATCTAATTGCTCTTGCAAGACCGATCCCAATTCATTTTTTTGATTTTCCAAAGCGGCTTCAAGTGAAGTGGCGGCTTCGGCTTGCGCCTGGGCTATGCCTTGCTGTATGCCCTCGGTCAAACCTTTTTTGAAACCTTCATCATGGCCTTGTATGTGCGCTGACTGCGAACCGTCCGCATGCCCCGAGGCATAAGCCTCTTCACGTGCAGCAGCCAATGCAGCCGGATCCAGCACAGGCGAATCATCGCCTAGTGGCAATTCATCCAAGGCGTCGCTGTCCTGACTTTTCCACATGCATTGCGGGCCAAACACCACCCGCTCAAGCTGTTGTTGTTCTTCGCGTTCTGCCTGACGTTGACGAAGCGCCTGTAACGCCTCATTGGTCTGTGTGTTCTCAACGTATTGCGATCCGGCTTGTTCGTCTTGAACAACCGTTTCATGCTCACCCGTCATTTCTGACGGTAATTCAGCAGCATGTGTCTTGGCCTGAGTTTGCGAATCTTTCTTGAATCCTGTGGGTTTGCCAAAGGTCTCCAGCTTGAAGCCTGTGTCCTCGTCCAATACCTTGGCTGCCTCGGGCGTGGCCAATTGCCGGAATTTCACCAGCGCGTAATCCAATTTGGGCACGCTGTCCCAGTCAAATTCACCGAAACCTTTGATCGGTCGCGTGGATGAATTTAACCAAGTGTCATCCAGCCAATGCCGGGGTGACGGTTTAAGAGGATCCGGATTAAACAAAATCTGCTCCGCCCAAGATCAATTCGCCGGTATCGGACAGCTTGCGGGCAAGACGCATGATTTTCTTTTGTGCGTCTTCGACATCTGCGACACGCACCGGTCCGCGTGCATCCATGTCGTCTTTGAACATACCGCGTGCACGTTCGGACATGTTGTCGAGGAAACGCGCCAGCACTTCTTCGGGCGCACCTTTCAAGGCCACCATCAATTGATCGGGTTCGACATTGCGCATCAACACCTGAATACCCTTGTTGTCCACAGTCACCAGGTTGTCGAAGGTGAACATCTGATCCTGAATTTTCATCATCAGGTCGGCGTCGAGTTCTTCCAAACCGTCCATGACAGAACGTTCCAAATCGGTTTTGGTTTTGTTCATGATGTCTGCAGCTGCTTTGATGCCACCGAAGCTCGAAGACTTGGAAGACGAACTCTTGGCAAACTGCTGCTTCATGATTTGTTCCAACTCAGCCATGGCTGACGGTTGAACTGTATCCATCGCAGCGACACGTTGAATCACTTCGGGGCGCACTTCAGGTGGCAGGTACACCAACACGTCAGCAGCCACACTGGTTTCTAATATGGACAAAATGATCGCAATCACTTGCGGGTGTTCGGTGCGGATCATCTCTGCAATTGAGCGCGGATCCATCCAGGCCAGAATATCCAAGCCCTTGGTTCCTTGTCCGGGCATGATGCGGTTCAAGACCGAGTTCGCTTTGTCTTCACCCAGCGCCAGTCGCATGACACGGTCCACATAGTCTGAGCCGCCGAGACCGACACTGTTTTGCTTTTTCAACATGTCGACAAATTGATCCAGCACCACATTGACCGCGCCTTGCGACAAGGAGGAGGCCTGCACCATGGCAGCGCCTAACGCCTGTACCTCTTTGGGGCTGAGGTATTTCACAATTTCTGCAGCCTGTTCTTCGCCCAGCAGCAGCATCAAGACAGCAGCTCGCTGCGTGGAGGTCATTGCCTCCATCTCTGCGCGCAGCTCCGGGGTCCATTGGATAGTATCGTCAGCCATTTAAATTCCTTGGTAGCTTTTATTCGTCATCAAGATTGAATCATGTTGCGCATGACACTGGCCACTCGACCGGAGTTGTCAGACACAATCATTCGGATCAATGCGACTTTGTCATCATAAGAGTTGGCGTTGTTCAGCAAGTCTGCAGGGATGCTGGCTTTCTTGGGCTTGAGTTTGCCCATGCGAGCCTTCAAGTCTTCCAGCGATTCGCCTTCTTCCAACTCGACTTCTTCGCCACCGGCTTCGGCTTGCAATTCCAGGGCAGCCATGCGCTCGGCTTCTCTGGCGGCTTCTTCTTCGGCCATGCGGGCTGCTTCTGCCGCTGCGGCTTCTTCGGCCAGTTCGGACTCTTTGGCGAGTGCTTCTGCTGCCAGGCGTTCTGCTTCTGCTTGCGCCTCTGCTTCTTTGCGTGCTTTTTCCTCGGCCTCTTCTCTGGCGGCGCGTTCTGCCACCACCCGGGCCGCAGCTTCTGCTTCGGCTGTCGCAATACGTTCGCTGCGAATTTTTTCTGCGGTTGCCGCTTCTGCAGCTGCTGCAGCCATGGCGGCAGCGGCGATTGCAGCGGGATCAACTTCAGGCTTGATGAGTTTCTTGATCATCGGGTGAACCACAGCCATGAGGAACAGCAAGAACAACAAAGCGATCACGCCGCTGTTGGCCAATGAAGCCAGGGCTTCGTCTTTGTACCAAGGCACGGCATTGGGATCGACTGGTGGCTCAAAGCGGGTAGCAACCACAGTCACCACGTCACCGCGTTTGTCACTGAAACCCACCGCGCCGCGAACCAATTGGTTCAAGCGGTCAAGCTCTTCTTGCGTGTAGGGAATGGTGGTGGGAGGCGGTGAACCATCGGCCGGCTTTTCAACCTTCATGCCTGGAGGAATCGGACGCTCATTGATCAACACGCCAACGCCCAACTTGGAAATATTGCCCATGGCGCTCTTGGTGTGTCGCACAGCGCGGTCGAGTTCATAGTTTTTCGTGCTGCGGGCCACCACTTGAACACCTTTTTCGCTGACACCTTTGTTAGGGTCAGCGGGCGTGGCATCTGTCGCTGATGGATTGATAGGCGGATTCGGCGGTGTGTTGGTCAACGAACCGGGAATGCCAATCGCGTCTTTGAATGTGTTGCGGTCTTCCACATACAACTCAGAGCGGGTCTTAGGACCTTTGTCGCGCTGGTCGAAGTCTTCAGTCGTGATTTCTTCTTGTGTGAAATCGAGTTGCAATGTGACTTGTGCCGTCACGTTTTCAGCGCCCACAATGGGTGCGAGCAATTGCATCAAGCGCGTGCGGTACAAATCTTCCATTTGTTGCTTTTGTTGCAACTCAGCGCCTGTGAGGCCCAGCGGCTGCTGACCCAACATATCGTTCATCAATGAACCAAAGTTGTCCACCACAGAGACGTTTTCTGGCGCCAGATAAGGCACGCTGGATGCAACCAAAGAAATAATGGCTTGCACGTTGGCAGAGGACACTTCCTTACCGGGTGCGCGCGTGATGATGACGGAGGCTTTGGTAGGCACGCGGTCACGCACAAACACACTTTGCTTGGGCGCAGCCAAATGCACACGGGCGTTGCGAATACCTGCGATTTGCGAAATGGTTTTCGCCAGTTCCTGCTCCATGGCGTTGTTGTAGCGAACCTGTTCCATGAACTGACTGGTGGTCATGGCAGGCATGTCTTTCAAGGTGTCCATGCCTTGCACTTCAGTGCGCGGTAAACCTTTGGAAGACAGCAACATGCGTGCTTCCTGGTACTTGTCGGCAGGCACCATGATTTGACCGGTGTTGTTGTCAATCTCCGGCTTGAAATTGGCAGTCTTCAATGTTTCCATCGCCAATTGCTTGTCAGCCTCGGGCAACATCATGGTCAACGCACGCATTGGCGGCGTTTTCATCGACATAGAAGCCAAGCCGAATGCGGCCACCACCATCATGATGACGACGATGGGAAGCACTTTGCGCACAGAGGGTTGACGCACCAAATCGCGAATCATGCCCATGGGGTCTGTCAGCGCGGAGCTGGTGATGGAACGCGCCAGATCGCCGCTGCGCACAGGTGTGCCGCCGGCGACCATCGCGCCACTGCGTGCAGCATTGTCTGCATCAGTGGTCAGCGCGTTGTTACTGGTTCCAATTGGGGAGTTGAGTGTTGCACTTGCGGTAGCCATGGTGTTCTCTCAGGTTAGACCGGCATGTTCATGATTTCTTCATACGCCCTCATCACTTTGTTGCGCACCTGTAAGGTCGCTTCAAAGGCCAGGGAGGATTTCTGCATACCCAGGACCACATCGGTCAGGGGTACGTCTTCGCCACGTTGATAGGCTTCTTGCAAGTTGCTGGACTTGACTTGCGTTTCGTTGACCTTGTCGAGCAGGTTTTTCACTGATTCAGTGAAATTCGGCAACTCCGTTTTCGGTGCCTGAATATCTTGAACCTGCGGCGGCTTGATATTGATTTGATCGATACCACCGGCGGCCTTTTGTTGGTAGGCGCGAATGGTATCCATCATGGAGTTGATGCTGTTACCTGAAATACCGTCAATCATGGCTCGTACTCCTGATTCAAGCTGCTATGGCCAAATCCATGCCACGCTCGCGCAATTGGGCGAGTTTGTAGCGCAGAGTTCGTGGACTGATACCCAGTTTTTTGGCTGCCTCTACGCGACTGTCAGTGGCTTGAATGGCTGCCAATATGACTTGGTGTTCGCTGGCTTTGACGGCAGACATCAAGTCTTCCGGTTCTGCAACCCTCATGTCGTCTGATGATTGCGGACTCATGAAACTGTCTGCAGAAGCGGTGGCAGGCTCGGCGATATGAATAGCTTGCGCTGGGGTCACCTGCGTCATCTGTTCAATATAGAGCGGCTGCGTTTCATCAAACATCAAATGCGCAGGTGTCACCACGCGGCCACGGCAAAGCACGACCGCGCGCTGGATCACGTTTTCAAGTTCACGCACATTGCCAGGCCAAGGGTATTGCTGCAACATCAATTGCGCTTCAACGCTTAAGCTCAAAGGCACACTGTCCTTGGCCAAGCGGTTCAAGGCTTGCATGGCCAAAGGAAGTATGTCCCCCGGGCGTTCGCACAAAGGCTGAATGCGCAAACGGAAAGTGCTGATACGGAAATACAAATCTTCGCGGAACTCACGCGCTTCGATGGCTTGGCGCAAATCTTTGTTGGTGGCGGCAATGACGCGGACATCTAAATCGATAGAGGCTTCACCACCTAAACGGTTGAGTTTTTTCTCTTGCAACACGCGCAGCAATTTGGCCTGCAAGTGGATAGGCATTTCGCCGATCTCATCTAAAAAGACGGTGCCGCCTTGGGCTTGCTCAAACAAACCTTTGTGGTCTTTGTGGGCGCCGGTGAACGCGCCCTTTTCATGACCAAACAACATGTCTTCAATCAAATGCTCAGGCAATGCAGAACAGTTCAAAGCCACAAACGGGCCTTTGGCGCGCATTGAAGATTCGTGCAGCACACGAGCCAACACTTCTTTACCCGCACCGGTCGGGCCTACCAGCAAGGCTGTGACTTCAGTTTGTGCGACTCGCTGGGCCAAAGCCAGCAAATGCTGACTGACCGGGTCGACAAAGACAAAACTCTTAGGTTGTGTGCTGTCCGTCAACTGCATACCTTGCGTGGCGGCTTGCCAGGCGTTGACTGACCATTCATCGGTCGGCAGCACATGCAATGCGCCATGACGCATAGCATCCACAGTGACTTCCATGCGGCGTCTTTCTACGCGGCAGATCACGGGGACATTGAAACCGAGTTGACCAATCAGCGTCTGCACTTCGCGCAGCAAATCAGCACTGTCGCCCAGACGAACAATCATCACATGTGCGCGGCGCAGAGCCAGGGTCAAGTCACCCAAGGTGGAAATTGCGTGCAATGCCAGACCGGCCTCACCCAACTGGGCACGCTGCTCATCATCAAGCGGGCTGAACGGATCCAGCCAGACAGCTTGCAGTATGTTTTGAGTCGAAGTGTTCACATTGATCAACCAGTTAATAAGGTCTGATCAATAAGCAATGGCTGTGCCAACTACTTTAATGAGTACTTAAAAATTAAATTAAGACGGGATATTTTGATTAAATAACACTATAAAAATACACAAGTCGGCATTTCGACAGCCAAGCACTCAGGCCTTCCACAGGTAGCGTGAGTTTCTTTTGACGGTTTTGGTCGGTGTCACCATCACAGGTTGAACCTGTTGAACCGTTTTATCCATGAAGCCGCGACAGTGATTGCCATCGGCTCTGAAGACCTCAAAAGAAGGAATCATCCGGCTTTTAAATCCCATCATCTTGCATTGATAGGGGTTGCGCGGATCCCAGCTGATGGCGAAATACCGGCACTGCCAGCAATCCGGCGCTTTGCCCGGACCGTCATTGGGATTGAACTGAGATGACATGAATATTCAGTGGTTCAGATGTGTCGCGTGATTAACCGCCCAGCAATTTCAACACAGACTGCTGGCTGGTGTTGGCCTGGGCCAATACCGCTGTGCCAGCTTGCTGCATGATCTGGTTTTTAGCCAGCTCAGTGGACGCAGAAGCGTAATCAGCATCTTCAATCTGACTGCGTGAAGCGGACAAATTCATAGACACGTTCGACAAATTGCTGATCACATGGTCAAGACGGTTCATCACCGCACCCATGGTCGCACGGGTTGCGTTCACCTGTTCCATGGCCGCGTCAAGCTTGGACAAAACCGCACTCGCGCCTTCACGTGTATTGATTCGAACCGTGCGTTGTTCAATATTCAAATCAACGTCGCCTGTGATCTCGCCGGTGATCGGGCCGCCTTTACCGAAGTCGGCCAAGTCGATGGTGATCAGTTGATTGGCTGATGCGCCCACTTGGAATGCCAGTCGTCCGACTTTAGGTGGGTCCATGTCTGAGCTTGACCGGCCGCCGTAGGTTCCTTCATGGAAACCTAACGATGAGAAATTGCTGTTCGGGCCGAAACCATCTGCGCCTGATGTCACTGAGAAAGGTTTGCCGTTGGCTCTGAGCAATGTTTCCAGGTCAGATGGGGGTGCACCGATAGGCATTGGCAGACCGGGCATTTGCGGTGCAGTGGCAATCATTCTGACGGTGCCGTACAAAGTACGCGCCGTGGTGCTGTCGGCATCGGCATCAAGAATGCCGGTGACCTGGTTGCTGCCAAAGCTGTTGGCAGTGACTTCAGCAATTGACAAAGTGGTGTCAGATGAATTGGTACTGGCGCCATGTATTTCGAAGGGTGAACCTGCCACTGTTGAAGTGATGGTCAACACACCTGCAGATTGAGAAACCTCGATATTTTTCAATGTACCCGCGGTAATGGCGTCGCTGATGGCTGTGGCCAAAGCCGTTCCCAAGCTTTCCGCTGTCACATCGCCTGAAGCTTCTGATGTGATGGTCACGCCGTTGATCACCACGGAGGCCACATCGGTCGCGGCGAACGTGCCGTCTAGCGTGATTTGGCTGACCTGTGCGACTGTGTCGCCATTGTCCAAACCGAAGTTGGCAGCAGACAAATTTTCGACATTGGAGTCAAACCATACGGCCATGTTGCGACCGTCAGATGTCAAAGTCACGCCGTTGCCGTTGTCCACGGCTGTCACGCCATGCTGACCTGCGCGCTCGTTGATAGCGTCAACGACTTTGGTGCGGCGGGCCGTACCTGTTTCGTCTTGTACAAACAGTACTTCGATTTCAGTACCGTTGACAAACAATGAGTGGTAAGTGGGGTCCCCTAATACGGGCAAGCTGGTGCTGGTGACACTGCCTTTGGCTTGTGCGCCGTTGGCCATGGCGCGCACACCCGTGATAGGTGTTTGTGCATTGATAGCCGCTGCAATCGCAGTGGCACTGGAGCTCGGGTCACTGCTGGTCGGCCCGGTCGGTGAATCAGGGTCATCCGCAGAAGTCGACGGGCGAATTTTCACGCCGTTGATCATCAAATCGTCCATGCCCAAAGGTTTGAAATCCGCTTTGGCGCTTTCAACTTCGGTAGAAGTCGTCAAAGTGCCATCCGTCGAGCTTTTAGAGATTGTCAAGGTATAGCTGGTGCCAGGCTTGTCAGCTGTCAGCAATATTTCGCCGGTGGTGCGTCCTGCTTTGGCAGTCACTGCCAAATCAGTGTTGGCATTGATCAAACTGACCAAACCATCTCTGGCATCTTGCGGTGCAGTAGACGTGGCGGTGTACGTAAAGCTTGTGCCATTGATCACTGTAGAGAAAGTATCGCCAACAGCAACTGTGCCGGCGATGACCACACTGTCAACTTGAGCAATAGCAGGTGACACGATATCGCGCACGCTGGTGTTGGTCACAGCCTGATTGCGTGTGAAATTACCTGATATCAAACCGGCACGTGTGATGTCGCCGGTTGAATCCGAAGTCAACACCACAGGTGTCGGGATTTTGGATTCCAGCGAAATCGTGCTGGACTGAACGCCATGGCGCACACCAATGCGTGAGCCGAAATCATCTGCGTTGGCTGATGTTTCAAATGACACTTCAATATTGCGGCCGTCCGCAGCCACCAGCGTGATGCCTTTGGTGTCTGATCCGGTGTCTATCGCTTTGACACCTGTCTTGTCGCTGATCAAATTGATCGCTTTGACAGTGTTCATGCGGGTTTCGCGGGTATTGTTGAGTGAGGTGGTGATGTTGGCACTGGCAAAACCATTGATGAACACCACACCTTTGAGCACTGACGTACCTGACATGGCCTTGCCGGTCATCACGTTTTGGTTGACCTTGGCAAACACACCGGTACCTTCAGTGGCGGTGTAATGTTCAGCCATGACATCCACAATGCCTGTGAGGCTGGTAGAACCGGTGGCAATCACGGTGCTGGCCACATTGCCCTCAGAAGCAGCGTAAGTGACCGTCAGAGCTGAGTTACCAGGGGTATAGGAAACAGAGCGGCCTGTGGAGTCAGCAAACAAGGCGCTGGCTTTCAATGCGGCTGCAATTTTGGCTGTGGCTTTGGCAGAGGTATTGTCTAAAGCATCCAATGTGATGCTGACGCCGCCGACGGTCAAGGTGCCCGCTGAAGGTACACCGCTGAAGGTCAGCATTTGTTCTTCGCCACGGGTGATCCCGGTGGTGACTGCCATGCGATTGATAGCTGCTGCTTTTGCGATCGCACTGCCGGCTGCATTGTTTGCAGGTGAGACTGTGTCGTCGGTTGCATAAGAAGCACCGATTTCGATGCCGTTGATTTGCAAGTCTCCGGCGCGCAAGGCTGGAATGCTGCCTGACACATCCACTTCCAGTGACATTTCACGGGTGTCGATGTCTGTCAGTGCAGTAGCGTCTGAATTTTTGAAGACGTACACCAAGTCATCTGAAATCACCGATGAGTTGGAACCGTCTGCTTTGTAAAAACTGATGGATGCTTCTGGTGCACCCTGGGTAACCACCACCGCGGGGGCATTGCCTGAACCACTGACTTCAAGATCAGTGACGTTGGTGTCTGTGCTTGTGCTGGTGACCGTAATAGTGGTGGTGCTGGAATTTGCGTCGTATTCGCTTGTGTAGCCGTTGAATGTACCGCTCCATGTGCCGGCGACGCCATTGGGGTCTTCGCCTGCAGTGGCGGTATCTGACAAATTACCAAAGGCCTCAGCCACTTCATCTGCCGTCAAAGCGGTTGTTGCGGTCAATGTCAATCCAGCGACAGTCACACTTTGTCCGGCCGTCAGGTCAGCAAACGTAACGACTGCAGTTTCAGTCACCGCTGTGGCGTTCAACACGCCAGTCATACTGACTGTTTCACCTTTGTTGGTCAAGAAAGAGGCAGTGACATTACCGGATGCGTCAGTACTCATGCTGAGCGCACCGCTCTTCAAAAATCTGCCGTTGTTCTTAAATGATTCTTTGGAAACCGTGATGGCATCCTGTGTAGTCTCAACAGTCACCCCCAAATTACCGACCGCGCCTAAGTTGTAGTCTGTCGCGCTGACATCGCCTTCGGCTGCGGCATATTGAATGGTAATCACACTACCGGAGACACTGACGCTGCGACCAGAGCTGCTGTCGAACGCACTGTCGTTGCTCAATGTGCTTTGAATGGCTTGCGCAATGGCTGTGTCTGAGGCCACATCATCTGATGTCAAAGTCACGCTCACACCACCGACGGTGATGGTGCCTGCACTGACGGTGCCTGATGATGCAATGGTCAAAGTTTGCACTTCACCTGCTTGGCTTCCACCGATGGAATGCGAAGTGGTGGGATCAATCATCACGGAGCCAAATTGGTTTTCAGATGTCACTTTAAACAGCGGCATTTCACCCACTCTTTCACCAGCTGATCCGTTCAGTACGGGGAAACCGTTCCATTCAGTGGTGTCAGCAATACGCACAATCTCTTGCTTGAGTTGTTGAAACTCAAGGTCCAAGTAACTGCGTTGCTCGTTGGCGTTGGTGTCGTTGACTGCCTGGATCGCCAATTCGCGCATACGAACCATCATGTCGGTGATTTCGTTGGTCGCGCCCTCAGCGGTCTGTATCAAAGAGATGGCATCCCCCGCATTACGAACCGCCATGTTCAGGCTTCGTATTTGATGCGTCATGCGAGTAGCGATAGCCATACCTGCTGCATCGTCCCGTGCGGAATTGATCCGTTTACCGGTTGACAACTGCTGCATGGCTACTGCGGTACTTCTCTCGCCCAGCTTCAATGCCGCTTGCGAAAACAGTGCTTTGACGTTTGTGTTGATGACTGCCATTTACTTCTCCAGACCCATCAGGTCATTGATATTTACAACCCTACCAAGCAACCTTTGTGCCAGATTAAATTGACTGCTTAAAATGCAAAATCTTTTGCCGGTTTTTGAGGATTTACCGCCTGTTAAACAAGCAGCGGCAAACTCTGTCAGACTGGGGGCAAGGTATTGCCGGGTTGCCATAGATACTTTCTTACTGAATTTGCAGGCTTTCGCCCACCAGATCGGCAAAGTCTTCCAATGCAAGACTTTCTGCAATCAATTCAAGTTGCTCGGGGTAGGCTTTGAGGCCTTCGCGTGCCACTTGCAATGCGCGGGCTGGATCAAGATTGCATCTCAATGCCCGAACCATCATGACGTAGGTGAAGGCTTGTGTATGAATCCCTTGTATTTGCATCAATTGATCCAAAAGCTCAACGGCTGATGACCAGTTTTGTTGCATCAATGCCAGCAAACCATTGATGGCCAACATGTCTTCGCTCTGAGGATGAATGCTCATGCCTGCGTCGCCCAGTGCATATGCCAAATCAGTTTGTTCTGTCGCCACCAAAGTCTGAATTGCTTCGCGGATTTCGGACGGAGAAAAACGCTTGATGTGTTCTGTGTGCAGCAAACCGCCGACGGCGGCTTGGTTCATGAGTTCTTGAATGAGTGTCATGGGGATTTCCTTTGGTTGGAGGGAACGAATCGATAAAAAAAGTGGTGGATGAAATACTGTGTTTAAACAGGTTCAAACTCGGGGTTTAAATGGGTTTTGATGAGTCCGCGAATTTGTTCGACTGTCAAAAATTCGGGGTTTGAGCCGGACTCGTAGGCAAATCCCGGTTGAACCGGCATGACCTTCAAGGCTTTCAAATACGCAGGCATCTTGTTTTGCATGCCGGCACCCAGAATGGCGTAATAGCCGCCCAGGTCAATGGTGCTTGGACTGTCACTGCTGGTGATCATTTCCTCGTGCAGTTTTTCGCCGGGGCGGATACCGACAATTTCTTTTTTGCAATTCGGGCCAATGGCTTCGGCCACGTCACCGATGCGGTAAGAAGGAATCTTGGGTACCAAAATTTCTCCGCCCAAGGCATGTTCCAAGGCCCACAAGACCATTTCCACGCCTTCATCCAAAGGAATGTTGAAACGTGTCATGCCGTTATCTGTGATGGGCAACACGCCGCTTTTGGCTTTGTTCATGAAAAACGGAATGACCGAGCCGCGCGAGCCCATGACATTGCCATAGCGCACCACTGAAAAACGCAGATCGCGCTCGCCTTTGAAATTGTTGGCGGCAATAAAGAGTTTGTCGCTGCACAACTTGGTGGCACCGTACAAGTTGATTGGAGCGGCTGCTTTGTCTGTCGACAAGGCCACCACACGGCGCACGCCCTGGTCCAGGCAAGCCTCGATGACGTTTTGCGCGCCCATGATGTTCGTTTTGATGAATTCAAACGGGTTGTATTCAGCGGCTGGTACTTGCTTTAAGGCAGCGGCATGAACCACGGTATCAATGCCTTCCATGGCGCGTGACAGGCGACCCGGGTCGCGCACATCGCCAATAAAAAATCGCAATGCAGGGTATTTGTCATGAGGAAATTCCTGCTGCATTTCAAACTGCTTGAGCTCGTCGCGGCTGAACACCACCAGGCGTTTGATCTTGGGGCAATGGTCAAGCACCGACTTGACAAAAGCTTTGCCGAACGAGCCTGTACCGCCTGTGATCAGGATGGACTGGTCGCAAATATCTACAGATTGCTTCATTTGTGAATGCCGGAATACCGACTCCTTTTTGCATCAATGCGGCAAATAAAGCAGGAGTCATGCCATGCCTATCGGGGTGGTCTATATATTGCTTGTTATCCGGCATTCGCGTCATTGATGACGGTAAACGGACACGCCATGAAAAAGATTCCCTACGGCAAACAGCAGATTTCAGACACCGATATTCATGCGGTCATGAAGGTGTTGCGCTCAGATTTTTTGACCCAAGGTCCCGTGGTTCCTGCGTTTGAAGCAGCGGTGGCAACACATTGCCTGGCACGGCATGCGGTTGCCGTCAGCAATGCCACAGCCGGTTTGCACCTGGCTTGCCTGACTTTGGGCCTGGGCCCGGGCGACCTGTTGTGGACCAGCCCGATCACCTTTGTGGCCTCTGCCAATTGCGCCTTGTATTGCGGCGCTCAGGTTGATTTTGTAGACATTGACCCGCGCACATTCAATATGTGTCCGGTTGAACTGGAAAAAAAGTTGGTGGTCGCTGAACGTGAAGGCCGCTTACCCAAGATCGTGGTCCCTGTACACATGTGCGGCCAGCCTTGCGACATGCAAGCTATCCATGCCTTATCGCTCAAGTACGGTTTCAAAATCATCGAGGACGCTTCGCACGCCATTGGCGCTCGCTACCAAGGCGAGCCGGTGGGTAACTGCAAATACAGTGATTTAACTGTGTTCAGTTTTCACCCGGTGAAGATCATCACCACCGGTGAAGGCGGCATGGTGTTGTGCAACAACCCCGATCACGCGCTGACATTGACCCGTTTGCGCAGCCATGGCATCAGCAGCGACGCAGCGGCCATGCATTCACGCCCGGCGGATGAAATCTGGAACTACCAGCAAATGCAACTCGGTTTTAACTACCGCATGACAGAGTTACAAGCAGCGCTGGGTCTGAGCCAATTGAAACGACTGAACATGTTTGTTCGCAAACGTCACGCCTTAGCCAAGGTATATGACCAAGCCCTGGCCGACTTGCCGCTGCTCACCCCGTGGCAACTTTCCGACAGCTATTCGAGTTACCACCTGTACCCGGTACAGATTCAGCCCACTGAAGACGGCCCGACACAAACACAGGTCTACCAGTCCATGCAAGCGGCCGAGATTCAAGTGAACCTGCACTACATACCCGTGTATTTGCAGCCCTTTTATGCAGCCATGGGTTTTCAACGTGGCTATTGCCCGAACGCAGAAGCCTATTTCAAGCAAACCATCAGCTTGCCCTTGCATGCGGGACTGACAGCGAATGAGCAGATGTATGTGTGTCAGCAGTTGGCGTCTTTTTACCAACGCGATATTCACCCATCCTTCGCCGTCGCTTAAACACGCGCCGGGCACACCCTCCCCTCTAACAAAACGCCACCCATCGGTTGGTGTTTGAAACTACAAACGCAAAAAAACAGCTGACCGGTTAAGGGGTCAGCTGTCGGGTGTTGTCATGACCTTGCCTCACGGCAAAGTCAGCTTACAAACCATCACATGCTCAAGCGCTTGGGAAAGCGATCAGACACTGGGTGCAAATACGGTTGGTAGAAATTTTGCAACTCTTTGGTCTTCATCAAACCGCTGTGCACCACCGGGATTTGGTCCGGGCGGGCCAGATCAATCACTTTGACGCTTTGGGGTTGGATACGTGCGGTGATCCATTCGTAACCTAGCTCTGCCAATGCAGCCATGCGGTGCGAACCGGCGGTCACCAAAAACACCCAGTCATTGCCATCCGACACATACTTGCCGCGAATATGGCCATCCATGTGCAAATGCGGTTGGTAACCGGATTTGCCCAGTTGCTGGTAGAGCTTGTTGAGTCTATGGATTTCATCCACCACCAATTTTTCACTGCGCGGACCGCAGTTGTAGGCATCAGACTCGGGAATCAAATGGCCCATATTGGCAATCTCATCCGAATCCAATTCAGCCGGTAAATTCAAGTTGTAGGGGTCAATGAACGGGTAGCGCTTGGTGCTTTGTTTGCCCATAGAGCCCATGTCTGCATCCAGGCCTAACCATTCGGCAGCCTCGCTGAATGTCTTGGGCGCAAAACCCGCGCAATAGCGGTGCAGCACGGTTTCATTCATGTCCAATTGTTTGTTGGCTTGAACCAGCTGACGGATTTGAGCGCGCATGTAATGCCAGCCCGTGTCTGAGAATGACTGCCAAAAATGTCCGCGACACTGCTTCACAGGCACATGAACAATTGATCCGGGAGATGCAGCGGCGGCCAGCGGATCCGTCGGTATGCACAAGCGCTCGCTGCTGCCTTCGGTGAAATCAAACAAATACAAAGGACGCAGCGGTTCGCGCACTGGAATATTGTTAGCCGCAAAACCTAAATTGACGAACTTGAAAGGTCGCACGCCTTCAAACAAGTTGAGGAAATAGCGCTCAATCGCGACATAGTCATTTTCAGCAAAGGGCATTTCGCAACCGTATTTCTCAAAAATGGTGGCCGGTTGGAAGAAAAACTGTCGTTTGCTCTTTTTAAAGATCTCAACCAATAAGCGGTTGCCCTGCTCCATCCCCATGTGCTTGACCATTTGGTGATGCACAGACAACAAAATATTGACATCCGCATCGTCGAGCAAAGAAATATTGTCAAAACTCAGCAGTTGCTCAGCAAATTCGACATTGGTGATCTTGTCGTGGGCTGCGCGTTCTTTGCCGTAGTCCAAAAAACGGGTTTGCTTTTCATAGCCCTTGACCTTGAATCCATGCAAGGCCAGATTCAGGGCAATCACCCCTTGGTTACAACCAATGTCTACCACATTGACAGCTTTGCGGTCTATGGAATTAAGAATCAGCTCCAAATTCTGGGTGGAGCCATCGGCGTGGTTGGTAACTTGGTAAGACATGCAAAACCTTTGAACAATGTGGTTGAGGTGTTTGACGCATTGAAAACCGTCAAAATTTCAAATCAAATCATTCAAAGCAATTAACAGGCCAAATTCAGGCCGTGCGGGCTAGACCGAAGGTTTTAACAAGTCCCAACTCAGCGGCGTGCCCTTGGGTGCATCGGCCGTGAGACGCATGCCCAGCACTTGATCCCAATGCTTGGGCGGCAAGCCCAGACCGGGCCGTATGGCTTTGACATTGGCGGCTGTGAGAAGGTCGCCTTGCTTCATGTCTTCCACAATGTACAAAGACCGGCGACGTGACCGGGCAATCTCTTCTGCCGGCGTGGTCGCACCGTAGTGAATGCCGCCCAGCGACAACCAGGCGCGTTCTGTTTCCACCACCAGTTGTTTCAATTCTTCGGGTTCCAAGGAGAACGCGGCATCCACGCCGCCGTCGGCGCGGCGCAAAGTGAAATGCTTTTCAATCACCACTGCACCCAGTGCAGTGGCCGCCACCGAAGCGCCTATGCCCATGGTGTGATCGGACAAACCGGTTTCACAGCCAAACAAGTCGCGCATATGCGGGATGGTGCGCACATGGGTGTTTTCTGGTGACGCCGGATAGGTACTGGTGCACTTAAGCAAAACCAAGTCTTGGCAGCCGTTGTCACGCGCCGTGCGCACGGCATCATCAATTTCGGCGATGGTGGCCATGCCGGTAGAAATAATCATGGGCTTGCCGGTTTGCGCGACTTTGCGTATGAGCGGCAAATCTATGCATTCAAAAGACGCGATCTTGTAAGCCGGCACATTCAGCGTTTCCAGAAAATCCACCGCTGTGGCATCAAAGGGTGAACTGAAACATACCAGCCCTCGCTGACGGGCGTGTTCCATGATGGGCGCATGCCATTCCCACGGCGTGTGCGCTTGTTCATACAACTTGTACAAAGACTGACCTTGCCACAGCGAAGACTTGTTTTGAATGGTGAATTCGGCATGGGCCGAATCCAAAGTCATGGTGTCGGCCCTGAAGGTTTGCAGTTTGACGGCATCAGCGCCCGCATCTGCGGCAGCGTCCACCAAAGCCAGTGCACGTTCCAGTGACTGGTTATGGTTGCCGGACATTTCCGCAATGATGAACGGACGGCGCTTGGCCGACCACAAACCCGGGGTAGTCATTTCAAAGCGGCCAAGTAATCGAGTGTGCTGCGAATGCTTTTGCACAGCTTGACATCTTCATCAGGGATTTTGTAGCCGTGTTTTTCTTCGATGGCCAGCAACACGTTGATCTGGTCCAAAGAATCTATGCCTGCTTGCTTGAAGCTGTCGTCTTCGCCCAAAGCAGCGGCATCCACGCCCATCACGTTTTCTTGAATCAATGCACGGATATCGTCAGCTGTGATCATTTTTTTTCTCCAATAAACAAGTGGCCCATGACAAACCGACACCGAAGCCGCACAACAACACCTTGTGCCATTCAGGTTGCAAGTGTTGCGCTAGCAGCATCGGAACCGATGAAGACACGGTATTTCCATAGGCGGTTGCGGCAAACGGTGTTTTCCCTTCCGACCCGATGCGCTTTGCCAAAGTCTCCACAATATAGCGGCTTCCCTGGTGTAAAAACACCTGATCCAGATCGGCCATGCCTATCTGTGCTTTTTCAAGCACCCGTTTAACGCTGGCAGGGACTTGGGTGGCTGCAAATGTAAACACGGCGCGGCCGTTCATGTACAAATGTCCGTCAGCGCGGGTTTGCAATGCGTCGTGTTGTTGACTTTGAATACCGAAGTCAGCGACACCAATGTGCCATTGCGCCTCGTCAGACAACCAAGTGGCGCTGGCACCGTCACCAAACAACATGGCGGTGTCTCTGTCTGCGGGATTGATGATTTTGGAATACGGGTCGGCTGTCACCAGCAAGCCCTGTCGCATGTTTTGCGATTGCATAAAGGCTTTGACCACCGACAACGCTTGCACATAGCCGGAGCAACCGAGAGAAATATCGAACACCGCACATGCTGCGGGCAAGTTCAACCGGTGGTGAACCACGGCAGAGGTGTGTGGCAGTCCATGACCGTCAGGGTTTTGTGTCACCAACACCAGGCACTGCGCCTGCGACACATCAACACCGTGTTCTTCTTGAAGCTTTAATACAGCGCTGACTGCCATGTCACTGGTTTGTTCATGGTCAGCCTTGCGACTGAGTGCAAGCATGCCTATCTTGTCACTGATAAAGTCTTCATCCGCATCAAACCCTTTGGCTTGCAACGCATTGTCAATGGCTGAGGCTGGCAGATAAGCCGATACATATTGGATACCAATCATGTCGTTGCACTCCTGGTGAAATAAATGTGGCCCACTGGCGTGCCGTGGCTCAGTATGCTTGTTTTGTGAATGCCATGAGACGCCTGCCCCGTCAACCGAAGTTGCACACCGCTGCTGTCAAACGGCCAGTGTTGCATATCAAGCCTGACAAATATCCAGGGGTGAACTTCGACACATTGGTTAAGTAAATATTTGTTCAAAGCCACCAGCGCATCCACCGGGCTTGCCTGCATAGAAGCCGCATCTGCATGTATGAGCTGGTCTTCCAACAACGCACGGCGAGTGAAAACTGATTCGTCGTAGTCCAGCCGCAAAACTTGCGCCTTCTGGGTTTGGGCTTGGGCTTGCGCCAGCCAATAACGTTGAACACCGTCTGCGTCTGTGGCTGCCAGCAATGCATACACATCGTCCCGGTGTTTCAAGGCCGGTAATTGGTCTGCCAGCACTTCACGCATGTCCAAAGCGCAAGCCGCCATGTGGTGAAACTCAATACGCAATTTGCTGCAAACGCCAATGTGGTTGAGCATGCCCTGTGCAATATCAGCGCCTGTGATGTAAGTTCTTTGGCCTTTGAAATGCAGATTCAACGCCAGGGTTTCAGTCAACATCACCGTTCTCCTAAAAGCTGTCCATGGTGGGCAACAGTTTGGCAGGATTGCCAAACACAGATGCCCCCGCAGGCAATGACTTGGTCACCACGCTGCCCATGCCAATCCTGCAACGGTCGGCGATTTGAATTTTGGCGTTAAAGCACACACCGACACCGACATGACATTCATCGCCCATATGCACGCCTCCTGCCATCGATGTACCGGATGAAATAGCGCAGTTCTGTCCGATGCGCACATTGTGTCCCACATTCACCAGATTACCCAGACGCGAACCTGCGCCAATTACCGTGTCAGTCAATTGACCTCTGGCAATCACACAACCCGATCCGATGACAGCATTCGCGCCAATCAACACGGCACCGAGATGCGGAAAAAACAAACGCTTGCCGTCTTGGTCAAAATGAAAACCCAGACCCACACCGCCGATAGACACGTTGTTTTGAATAACGGTGCCTTGTGCGATGTGCGCATTGCCGCCGATGAAACAATGGGCGCCGATGCTGCAACCCGCTTGCACGGTGACACCGGCTTCAATCACCGTGTACGCACCTATGCTGACACCGGACGCAATCTGCGCCTCGGGTGACACCACTGCCGTGGCATGCACGGTAGCCGTTGGAGCGGCATGCATCAGACTGTGCAAAGCTTTGATGAACAAAGCCAAAGGGTCTGCACTGACCAACACGGCCCGCTCTGGCGATACATGTACCGGCTGATTAACGATCAATACACCGGCGCGGCAGGCATCCACTTTTGGCTGTAATTCTTCTAAGGGCTGAGGCCGTAAAAACACCAGACTGCCTTCGTCACATTCATCCGGAGAACCGACCGAGCGGATCAGCAGATCTGACTTACCGAGCAAATCATGCGCATCGCTCAAACTCGCTGATAACGCATCAACACGCCATGGTGTGTCTACTTTACGGGGAAAGCTTGAGTTCGTCATACGCATAGGTTCGCTGTCATCATATCTTGCACAATGCGTCGCGCGCCCTGCCCGTCCACCAAACGTTTTACCGGTTTGTATTCATCTTGCAGACATTGCATGACTGTCTCTTGGACAGCAGCAACAGACAGTGACCGGTAATCACCGAGGTACTTGGCCCCTGTGCTTTTCACCCAGGCCAGTGCTTGTGCGGTTTGGTTCGGTGCCATGGAGAACAACACCATGGGCAAACCTGTGGCATTGACTTCATAAGTCACGGTTCCGCCAGACACCATGGCCATGCTGCAAGAGCGCATCAATGCCGACATGTCCGGTGCATTGATGTGTAATTCAACTTGACTTTGACCGTGCTGCTCTATCCACAGCGCCAAGTCGTTCAATCCGGGGTTGTTGGATGTGCTCACCACACACACCGTCAGTGGCACAGCCAAAGACAGCAAGCTATTCAACAGCAGTTTCAACACCTGTTTATCGTCGCCGCCGCCGGCAAACACAAACACGCGCCGGGCGATGCGCTCGGTTCTGTCCGGGTTTGTCTGCGTGCTGAATTCTGGTCTGAGCAATGCATAGTCAGGGCCCAGCAACAAACGGGTGTGCGGGTTCATCAGTTTGTTGGCATACAGGTCTGGCGATGTGCCAGGCACGGCATTGACCACCCAATCGGCCCACAGGTTTTTTTGCGCGGCACCGTCAAACTGCAACCAATGCATGCCCTCATGTACCAACACCTGTTGATAGTCGTCATGGATACGGTAGTCGTCCAACACCAGTTTATTGGCTTGGTGCATGCGGGCAAAGTCACAGGTGCGGTTTGCATCAGCGACTTCATTGTCAAAACTGCACGCCTGCCAGTGTGAAAACACAGAGGCAAATTCAGGTGGACAAAAGTGTTTGTCCGGACCTAGCATCACACAACGCCCGCCAAGTCTGTGCCATTCAGCTGCCAGCGTGCAACTGCGAAACACATGCCCCATTCCTAATTCGGCGGAGGCATCGCATCTGAACACCAATGTGTCATGCATAGTCATGGGCTGCAAGCAATTGGGCTTTCATCATCCACTCAGCCCTTTCCCAATCTTCCGGCGTGTCCAAATCACATACTCTGTGAGGTGGAATCAGAAACGGACGGGATGCACCGGCGAACATGGGTTGGTGCGCCAGAAATGCAGCGCATTGACCCCAATAAAACATACCGGCGTCATGGTAGGCCGGTGTCAAATCCTGTGAGCGTGTTTTGGCATGCTCCGGATAAAACATTTGCAGCTCTCCGGTTGATTGCATGAAAAACGCTCTTTGTATCGGGTAAGCATAAGTCGTTGCCGAAAAGACGAATGGCACACGCTCAGTCTCTAAAAGCTGCAGGGCCGAAGACAAATCTTCGGCCGTCAAAAAAGGTGCAGTCGGGTAGATGCAGCAGCATTGTGCGAACTCACCGTAAATACGGCTGCATTCACCAATCGCATGGTTGATCACATCACGGGTCACGGCATGGTCATCGGCCAATTCTGCGGGTCGCATGAACGGCACAGTCGCACCGGCGCGCAGCGCTTCATCTGCAATCTCATTGCTGTCGGTAGACACCACGATATGCGTAAACAAACCGCTGTCTTTGGCAGCTTCTATCGCCCAATGCAACATAGGTTTGCCCAGAAAGTCACGCGTGTTTTTTCCAGGAATTCTTTTGCTGCCACCTCTGGCTGGAATGATGGCTATGTTCATGGCGCTTGTCTTTTGAACAGCATGAGTTCTGAATGGAAACCATCGACGGTTTCAAAACCGAAAGGATGCACATTGCGGTCAATCAGCTGGTAATTCGGCAGCATGTGTTGGTAGTCATCTGTTTTG
>JACCDM010613042.1_pt1 | contig 25095 bp, 24 predicted proteins | sample 7445851 | NCBI WGS metagenome assembly JACCDM01 (sample SAMN15323438, study PRJNA562643) | freshwater metagenome | isolation source: river surface water | place: USA:Blue River Watershed | collected 2017-08-16
CAATCCTTTTCGAGGGCGGCGATTTGTTGCTCACGGCTGAGTTGCTCAGTGATGTTTTGAGGCATGGTTTCTCCTAGAGAACGAGTGAAAGAATGGCACTAGTCTATGTCTTATATAAGAGTTATTTTATTCAAGTGTCTTATATAAGAATTTTTATTTTTATTTTGTTTTCAATGACTTAATGAATACGTTTTGTGATTCAAAATAAAGATTCGTTGAATGAAAATTCTCGGAGACAAATGAATGGTGATTTTTTATATTACAAAAAGGCAAACCATCCACCGTGAAGGTCAGCGGGACCAAGCATGCACATCACGTATGAAAACGCAGTGGATGGAGTCACAAAAATATCAAGAAAAAAAGCGATTTCTCCCTCAAAGAAGCTTGGAAACAGGGCCATTCTCATTTAGCATCGCGCAGACTGATGTCGATAGGACCTTTCTCAGTCATCATTTGAAAAGGAAATCACATGGCAACTGCAAAAAAATCACCTGCCAAAAAGGCAGCCGTCAAGAAACCCGCAGCTAAAAAAGCAGCAGCAAAAAAACCCGTCGCTAAAAAAGCAGCGGTGAAGAAACCTGCCGCGAAAAAAGTCGCAGCGAAGAAACCCGCTGCCAAGAAAGTTGCACCTAAGAAGGTAGCCGCGAAGAAAGCCAAGGCTCCTGCCAAGAAGGCCAAGGCTCCTGCGAAGAAGCGTACGCCCAACGCAGCGTTCATGAAGCCCATGACGCCTAGCGCAGCTTTGGCTGCAGTGATCGGCTCCACTCCCTCCCCTCGTACTGAAGTGGTGAGCAAGTTGTGGACTTACATCAAGAAGCACGGCCTGCAAGACAAAGTCAACAAGCGCAACATCAATGCTGACGATAAGCTCAAAGCCATTTTTGGCAAAGCTCAAGTCACCATGTTTGAACTTGCTGGCCTGATCGGCAAGCATCTTCACTGAGCACTTGTTCCCCCGGAGCTAAAAAGGCCGACTTTGTCGGCCTTTTTTATGTCCGTTATTGAGCGTGACTCAACAACTCAACTTAGCTTCAATCTGGTGCGAGTGGAGATGGAAGCAGGGTTCTGCATCACCTCAATCAGAAATCCTGACCTGGAGGCCAGCGCTGCTTTGAATGCCGGTTCAAACTCAGAGGTCAAGGACACCCTGGCTGCCTCATATCCATAGGCTGTCGCCAACGAACAGAAGTCAGGATTGGACAGGTTGGATCCACTCACGCGCCCAGGGTATTCGCGCTCTTGATGCATTCGAATGGTGCCGTACATGCCATTGTTGAGCAGGATCACGATAGTCTTGGCCCCGTGTTGTGTTGCCGTGGCCAATTCTTGTCCAGTCATCAAGAAGTCGCCATCACCCGCAAAAGTCACAACGGTCCGTCTCTGAGTCACCGCAGCAGCAATGCCTGCAGGCACGCCATACCCCATGGCACCAGAAGTAGGGGCCAATTGCGTCTTATGCCCACGGCTTAGCCCATGGTAGGGATGAAATCGATGCAACCACCCAGAAAAATTGCCTGCCCCGTTCGTGAAGACTGTATCTGGAGGTGCGTATTGACTGACGATTTCAACCAAGCGGGCGATGTCAACATCATCAGATGAAGGTGAGGGAATCCTGCACTGAACATAGTCCTGATGCAATTTAGAAGTCCATCCTTGCCATGCGCACTTAGCCGGGCTCTTGAGGGAGCACAAACCCTGCATCAATGATTTCATGTCTGAAGCGAGGGCAAGGTCAGCACGGTAAACACGATGGAGCTCTTCCGGATTGAGATGTGCATGAATCAGCTTTTGTAGTGGCTCAGGCGCTTTAAGCAAGGTGTAACCACCTGTGGTCATCTCACCCAGTCTAGGACCCAGGGCAAGTATGAGGTCAGCGTCTTTGATGGATTGGGCCAAGGCTGGGTTGATTCCGATTCCCACATCACCCGCATAGAGCTCGTGGTGGTTGTCGAAGACATCCTGGAACCTGAACGCATTCGCCACAGGCATGTGCCAATCAAAAGCAAACTGCTCCAGCAACTTGGCAGATTCAGGGCACCAGCCACTGCCTCCCACAATCATCAGGGGTCGTTTCGCATCAGACAGCATGCGCAAGACATGGCTCAGCTGATCTACGTTGGGACCATATTTGACTGGCTCAACGCGAGGCAAAGGTCTGGCAGTCGTTGCATGCGTGAGCATGTCTTCGGGTAACACCACCACTACAGGACCTGGACGCCCATTCATGGCCATGGCAAAGGCCCTTGAAACGTATTCCGGCAAGCGATTCACATCATCAATGCGTTCGACATGCTTGGCCAGACCCTTTGCATTGGGGCCAAAGAAGCTGTTGTAGTCCACCTCCTGAAAGGCCTCTCGGTCGCGGAAATCCGAACCGACATCGCCTACAAATAGCACCATGGGCGTGCCATCTTGAAACGCATTGTGCAAACCAATCGAGGCATTGGTGGCACCAGGTCCGCGAGTCACCATGCACACGCCAGGGCGGCGGGTCAACTTGCCAACCGCTTCGGCCATGAATGCAGCACCACCCTCTTGTCGGTTGGTAATGAACTCAATTTTTCCTTGATGCTGATGGAATCCATCCAGCACAGCCAGGTAGCTTTCACCTGGAACACCAAACACATGAGTCACACCTTGTTCGATCAAACACTCCACCAAGAGGTGCCCGCCCAAAGAGTGCGCCTTATTCCGGGAAAGAGTTTCTTTGTTATCCATCATCTTTGACTCAACCAACGGCATTCGCCTTCAATCTGGAAAAATGTCCAACGGCCAGGGCAAAGCCGATGCTCAACAACAAGGTGCATGCAGCCAACAACAGGGTCATTGCGTATAGCCCTCTGTCCATGAGCAAACCAAAAGCCACAGGTGCAACTGCAAAGCCCACGTCCAATCCCGAATAGACCAATCCATAGACCCGCCCCGTTGAGCCTTTGGGCGTGGCTCCACGAATGAGCAAATCACGCGACGGCCCCCCAATGCCAATGGCAAATCCTGTGGAAGCCAATGCCAGCATGGAGCCCATTGCTCCCAACCAGCCAGAAGCGCATAGTGCGATCAGCAAGGCTCCAACAAACATGCAAGAAGCCACCACGCGATCGCTCTGACTTGCATAGCGAGTGGAGACGATTCCCCCCAGCAACATGCCTGCCGCGGCACAGACCATATAGCCCGTCAATGATGCATTCGCAGCCCACAGGCTGACTTCGTGCATGCGCTGCAAAATGCTCACCCCAAAGCTTTGAACCACGGACAAAGTCACCGTCGAAAATACGAAAAAGGCAAAACACCACCACACCGTGGGGTGCATCATGAATTCAAAACCTTGAACATCGTTTGAATCATGGTGCGATGAGCGTGGCGTCACCAGCTCTGTTCTGTACGTCCACAACAAAACCAACAAAAGTCCAAAAACCAGCCCTGCTGCCAGGTAGGACCAGCGCCAGCCAAAAGTCTGTGCAATGGTGAGCATGAACACAGGCGCAACTGCCCATCCCAAGTTTCCGCACAAGCCATGTGCAGAATAGGCATACCCAATCCGGTGACTGGATACTTTTTGATTCAAGATGCTGAAGTCGATGGGGTGAAATGAGCAATTGCCCAAACCTAGCAAAAAAGCTGCCGCCACCAGGCCAGAGAGCCCATCAGCAAAGCTGGCGACCAGGCAGCCTAAAACAAGGCAGATGAGTGAGCAAAGCAGCACCCATATCGCCCCTACCCTGTCGACCAAAAAACCGCTCATGGCCTGACCAATCCCCGAGACCACAAAAAAAGTGGTGACGCAGAGCCCGAGTTGCGCATAACCCAAACCAAAGACTTCCGTAAAGATGGGAAACATCAATGGAAGCAGCAGGTGGGAAAAATGAGAACCAGCATGCCCCACCCCCACCAGGGTGATCACCAGCCAATCCTGACGCTTGTCGGGTGCCCAAAGTGCAGTTGCAATGCTCATCGGGACATTATGCGTCCTGACTTTTAGGCGCTCAACATCTCCAGGAAGTCTGGGCGAGCCCAGAGTCACCAGGATGACGCGGCTCAGACATCAGCTTTTTCCTTGGCGGTGAAGAAGAACTCGCCCGGAGAGCGAATGGGGTCAACCGACACCCCAATGACCTGTCCAGGCAAGCAATGTCCCTCAAGGATCAGCTTAGACAATGGGTTTTCAATGCGCTGCTGGATGGCTCGCTTAAGCGGCCGTGCCCCATAAATCGGGTCAAACCCCACCTTGGCCAATTCTGCAACTGCATTGGGTTTGACCTCCAACTCCAAGTCCATGCTCGACAAGCGATCGGAGAGGATCTTGAGCTGGATGTTGGCAATGGCCTCAATGTGCTCGGATCCAAGGCCGTGGAAGATCACGGTTTCATCAATGCGATTGAGGAATTCAGGCCGCATGAATTGCTTCAACTCCTCCCATACTGCGTCCTTGATCTCCTGGGGATCTTTGCCAACCATGCTTTGAATTCGTGCTGAACCCAGGTTAGAAGTCATGACGATGACGCAATTCTTGAAATCAACGGTTCGACCCTGGCCATCGGTGAGCCTTCCATCGTCCAGGACTTGAAGAAGGATGTTGAAGACATCAGGATGAGCCTTTTCAACCTCGTCGAGCAAGATGACACTGTAGGGTTTGCGTCGAACTGCCTCGGTCAAATAACCTCCCTCGTCATAGCCCACATAGCCTGGAGGAGCGCCAATGAGACGGCTCACAGAATGCTTTTCCATGAATTCGCTCATGTCAATGCGGATCAAATGATCCTCACTGTCAAACAAAAAGGCAGCCAGGGCTTTGCACAACTCGGTCTTCCCAACACCTGTTGGACCCAGGAAAAGGAATGAGCCAGTCGGCCGATTGGGATCACTCAAGCCGGCACGAGCGCGACGTATGGCATTGGCCACAGCAACAATGGCCTCCTCTTGCCCCACCACCCTGTCATGTAACTTCTCCTCCATGGCCAACAACTTGTCTCTCTCACCTTGCATCAGCTTGGCTACGGGAATGCCAGTTGATCGAGAAACCACTTCAGCGATTTCCTCTGCACCCACCTGTGTGCGCAGCAGGCGGTTGGGATGAGCGCCAGAGGCATCCTTCTCACTGACCTGTTTGAATTGCTTCTCCAACTCTGGCAGACGCCCATATTGAAGCTCAGCCACGCGGTTGAAATCCCCTTTTCTTTTCAACTCCTCGATCTGGAAACGCACCCGGTCGATTTCTTCCTTGATTTGGGCGCCACCCTGAGCAGCAGATTTCTCAACCGTCCAGACCTCTTCAAGGTCAGCGTACTCCCGCTCCAGACGAAGGATTTCTTCCTCAATCAATGCCATGCGCTTCTGTGAGGCCTCGTCCTTTTCCTTTCTGACAGCCTCACGCTCAATTTTGAGTTGAATGAGTCGACGATCCAGCTTGTCCATGGATTCAGGCTTGGAATCGATTTCAATCTTGATTTTCGCTGCGGCCTCGTCAATCAAGTCAATGGCTTTATCGGGTAGGAATCGATCTGAGATGTAGCGGTGAGAGAGTTCGGCGGCAGCCACGATGGCCGGATCCGTGATCTCCACACCATGGTGAAGTTCATAGCGTTCCTGTAGCCCCCTCAGAATGGCAATGGTTGCTTCCACAGAGGGTTCACCCACCATGATTTTTTGGAAGCGCCGCTCCAGTGCAGCATCTTTTTCAATGTACTTTCGGTATTCATCCAGGGTCGTCGCACCTACGCAGTGCAGCTCTCCTCTGGCCAATGCAGGCTTGAGCATATTCCCTGCATCCATGGCACCTTCAGCCTTACCCGCTCCGACCATGGTGTGCAGCTCGTCAATGAACACAATAACCTGCCCCTCTTCCTTGGCCAATTCATTGAGGACGCTTTTGAGGCGTTCCTCGAATTCGCCCCTGAATTTGGCTCCAGCGAGCAAAGAGGCCATGTCCAGAGACAACACCCTCTTGCCTTTGAGGCTGTCGGGCACCTCACCCGCAACAATGCGCTGCGCCAACCCCTCCACAATGGCGGTCTTGCCTACGCCCGGCTCCCCTATCAATACGGGGTTGTTCTTGCTCCTTCGTTGCAAGACCTGGATCGCGCGGCGTATCTCATCATCGCGACCGATGACAGGATCCAACTTGCCTGCGCGAGCCCGTTCAGTCAGATCCAGGCAATACTTTTTCAAGGCTTCGCGATGACCTTCTGCATCAGCAGATTCCACCTTTTGCCCCCCTCTAACTTGCTCCACAGTCTTGAGCAGCGTTGCCCTGTTCAGACCCGCATCCCGAAGTGACTGACCCAATTCGGTCTTGCTGTCGATCAAGGCCAAAACAAACCACTCTGAAGCTACAAATTGGTCATGATGCTTGTGAGCTTCTTTTTCTGCCTGTTGCAACAAGCCAACCAATTCGCGTCCGATTTGAACCTCAGAATGCCCCTGAACCTGAGGAATGCGGTCCATGGCCGATTGCACTGCAGCCTCAATCCGATTCAGATTGCCTCCAGCTCGAGCCAGTATGGATTTGGGTCCATCGTCCTGCTTGAGCATGGCATGAAAAACATGTGCCGGTTCGACGTAAGCATGCTCAGTGCGCACAGCCAGGCTCTGTGCCTGAGCCAGAGCTTCTTGGAACTTGGTGGTGAATTGATCGATCCGCATATTGAACCTTTCGATGACAACAGCAGATGTGTGGGTCCAAATCGAAATTTCAAGACTGGGGAGGAAGCCCCCAACGGGCGGCAGCTGCATCATCGCTCACCCTGGCATCAACCCACTTGGCTCCGCCGGGGGTCATTTCTTTTTTCCAAAAGGGGGCATGGATCTTCAGGTAGTCCATGACAAATTGACACGCATCAAATGCCTGAGTCCTGTGCTCGCCCGCAACCACGACCGCCACGATGGGATCCGTGGGTTTGAACTTCCCAACGCGGTGAACCACCGCGACCTTTAAGACATCGAAGCGGGTTTTGGCTTGCTGAACCATACCCAAGATGGCAGACTCGGTCATCCCAGGGTAGTGCTCCAGCCAAAGGTCATGCACAGTTTGTCCCTGGTTACGGTCTCTTGCAATCCCCAAAAAGCTCACCACGGCACCCACACTGGGGTCAGACTGAACCAGCTCGTCAATCACCTCGCTCAGTAAAAACATCTCTTCCTGAACCCTGACGATGTCCATGCTCATCCTCCAGTCACTGGAGGGAAAAAAGCCACTTCTGCCTGATCTGTCAAAACGACTTCTTCAGTCGCCATCACTTGGTTGATGGCCATGCGCAAGACCTGCTGATGCCCCAAATGCGCACCGTATAGAGCATTCCTCGATGCCAACTCCAGCCGAAGCTCCCCCAGAGTCTGAACTTGGGTTTGCCAAGGCTCGGAGGCTACGCCCAAACCCTCGCGAATGGCGGCAAAGTAACGCAAGGTCAATTGCATGTCAGATGAAGCTCCACGGAAGGAAGCGAACCATATCCCCCTTGGCGATCACCTGTCCACTGGGGACATCCACAAGGCCCTGAGCCCAACTGACCGAGGTCAATACGCCTGAACTCTGGTTGGGGAATACCTCCAAACCACCCTGGTCATTCATCCGAACCCGAATGAACTCACGCCGCCGGTCAGGCTTGGGCCAGTCAAAGTCTGCCCTCATGGACAAGAAGGAGCTCTCCAATTGAGTTGCCCCCTGTAACCGCAATAGAAATGGCCTGACGAGCAGCAAGAAAGTCACAAAACTGGACACTGGATTACCCGGAAGACCCATGAAATGACAGGTGGGTGCCTCGGCCACTGAGGTCGGCATCTGGCCATACGCAAAAGGCTTTCCAGGCTTCATGGACAGTGCCCAAAGCTTGAGACGACCCAATGCCTCAACGGCGGGCTTGACGTGATCCTCCTCCCCCACCGACACGCCACCGCTACTCAAGATCACATCATGGCTGAGCCTGGCATCTCCAAAAGCTTGACATGTCTCATCCAAACGATCTGGGATCAAGCCCAGGTCGGTGACCGTCGCACCTGCTCTTGTCAGCAACGCCGCCAAAAAATAACGATTTGAATTGAATATTCGACCCAGGGGCAATTCACTGGGGGCAATGGAGCCTGGTTGAACCAGCTCATTGCCCGTTGAAAACAAGGCAACCCGGGGCTTCCTAGAAACCTGTACCTTCGAGAGGCCCAGACTGGCCAGCAAACCCAAATCGGCAGGACTCAAGCGGTGCCCTTTGGCCAGCACCACTTGATTCTTTTGTATATCCTCACCCGCCCGTCGAATCCATTGACCAGGCCGAGGGAGGGTTTCAATGGACACCCGCTGTTCACCCAAAGGCTTGGCCACCTCTTGCATGATGACAGCGTCAGCCCCAATTGGAATTGGTGCACCGGTGAAGATGCGCGCAGCCTCCCCAGGCTCGAGGGTGCGGTTGAGACCATCGCCTGCTGTGATTCGCTGGGAAATCCTGAGGGCATCACCGGGCTCATGGAGATCCTGTGAGCGCACAGCCCATCCATCCATCGATGAATTGTCAAATGCGGGCACGTTGATTTCGCTTCGCACATCAGCGCATAGCACCCTGCCATCTGCATCAAGGACATCGACCCACTCACTCGCCAGGGGGGATTGGATCTCGCTCAATATGGACTCTAGGGCTTGGTCCAATTCGGCCAATGGTGCTTTGATGGCGTTCACCACTCACACCTTTGTGGCTTGAACATGAAGCGGATGCTTCACAATGAATTGCTTGATCAAGTCGACATCGGCGGGCAAGACCTCGAATCGGCGGGGCAGGTTCATCATGTCGGACAGCGATGCTGACAAAGGCGGCGAAAAATCCAAGGCCTCTTGAATTGTCTTGGCAAATTTGACCGGCAATGCCGTCTCGAGCACCAGCATAGGAATGCCTTGCTCAAGATGATCGAGTGCAACCTTGAGTCCATCTGCAGTATGGGGATCGATCAGGTCCTTCCATTTTTCATGTGCCATGCGGATGGTTTCTAGACGATTGGCATGCGTGCTTCGTCCGCTGAAGAAACCGTAACGCTGCTGGACATGAGAAAAATTGGGATGCCGGCTCAAATCGAATCGTCCGGCGCGAGAAAGCTCGGGGCCAAATAATTGGCGGGTGGATTGAGCATCCCGGTCAAGCAAATCAAAAATGAAGCGTTCGAAATTGCTGGCTTTGGAAATGTCCATGGAAGGACTGGAGGTCTCGCGGGTCCGCGCGGCTTCTCTGACTTGATAGACGCCTGTCTTGAAAAATTCATCTAGGACATCGTTTTCGTTGGTAGCAACAATCAGCCGACGAATGGGCAAGCCCATCATCCGAGCCACATGACCCGCACACACGTTGCCAAAGTTACCGCTAGGTACGCTCACATCAATGTACTGAGCATCCTGCCGGGTCACCTGGAAATAACCTGCAAAGTAGTACACGACCTGCGCCAACATGCGCGCCCAGTTGATGGAGTTCACGGTGCCGATGCGGTGTTCACGTTTGAATTCAAGGTCACTGGAAACTGCCTTGACGATGTCCTGGCAATCGTCAAAAACACCCTCAACAGATAAATTATGAATATTTGGATCCATCAGGGTGAACATCTGAGCCTGCTGGAACGGGCTCATGCGGCCATGAGGACTGGTCATGAATACCTGGATGCGGGACTTACCGCGCATGGCATATTCAGCAGCGCTTCCCGTATCACCCGACGTGGCTCCCAGCACGTTGAGGAAATCGTTTTTTCGCTCAAGCTCATATTCAAACAAATGACCAAGCAACTGCATGGCCATGTCCTTGAAAGCCAGAGTTGGCCCATTGGACAAACCCAAAACATGCAATCCAGATTCAAGCTCTCGAACCGGCGCTATGCGCGGATCTGAAAAAACATCCGCTCGGTAAGCAGCTTGACACAGGGCTTTCAAATCTTCTGAAGGAACATCATCGATGTACAAGCTAAGTAATTGGAAGGCCAGTTCCGCATAACCCAACTCATTCCAAGTGACCCTCAACCTAGCGAGTGCAGCAGCATCAATGCGCGGATACTGCTCGGGCAAGTAAAGCCCCCCATCGGGCGCCAGCCCTTCTAGCAAGATGTCGCTGAATTGACGCCGACTCTGATCGCCACGGGTAGAGAGATATTTCATCCGTTCAACTCTTCCTTACGAATTCGCACAATCTCTCCGTGGACAGACTGAATAGAGGTCAAGGTTTTCAATACTTGGTTCATCCGTGCCTCCTGACATTCATGCGTCATGATGATGAGGTCGGTCTGATTCAGCACTTCACCTGCGGGACGCTGCAATACGGCATCTATGCTGATGCCGTGCTTGGCAAGCACACCAGTGACCTCAGCCAATACACCTGCGCGGTCACTCACCCTCAGCCGTAAATAGTAAGAAGTCAAGATCTCTGACATGGGAACCACATCAATGTCAGACATGGCATCAGGATGGAAAGCAAGGTGCGGAACTCTGTGCAAAGGATCCGCAGTGAGCAGGCGCGTGACGTCGACCAAGTCAGCAATCACAGCACTTGCGGTGGGTTCACTGCCGGCACCCTTGCCGTAAAACAAGGCAGTCCCAACAGCATCGCCTTGCACCATGACTGCATTCATCGCGCCTTCCACATTGGCAATCAACCGCTTACTGGGGATGAGGCAAGGATGCACCCTTAACTCCACACCATGCTTTGCGCGCTTGGTAATCCCAAGCAATTTGATGCGGTAACCCAGCTGCTCAGCATAAGCAATGTCTTGGGTATTGAGCTTGGAGATGCCCTCCACATGAGCCTTGTCAAACTGCACGGGAATACCAAATGCAATGGCAGACAAAATGGTGGCCTTGTGCCCTGCATCAATACCTTCAATATCAAAGGTGGGGTCGGCTTCTGCATACCCTAAGTCTTGCGCCTCTTTGAGCGCCTGATTAAATGTCAGGGCGCGTGATCGCATTTCTGAAAGGATGTAATTGGTGGTCCCATTGATGATGCCGGCAATCCATTGGATACGGTTGGCGCTGAGGCCTTCCCGCAAGGATTTGATGATAGGAATCCCGCCAGCCACTGCCGCTTCAAAAGCAACCATGACCCCTTTGTTTTGGGCAGCAGCAAAAATCTCCGTGCCATGGACAGCGATCAATGCCTTGTTCGCAGTCACCACATGCTTGCCAGATTCGATGGCCTTGAGAACCAATTCACGAGCCAAGTCATAGCCGCCGATCAACTCGATGACCACATCAATATCTGGATCAGATACGATGGAATGCGGATCTTGGGTGATCTTTGCATGACCCTTGACCAGAGCCTTGGCCTTTTCAAGATTTCTGACCGCAATCGCAGTGATTTCAATACCACGCCCAGCGCGCCTTGCGATTTCCTCCTGATTTCGGGTCAGGACCTCAAAGGTGCCCGAGCCCACCGTACCCAATCCAAGCAGCCCTACCTTGATGGGATTCATGATTTCAGCCTCTTTCTGTATTGTTCCAAGTACTGGGCTACTCGTGAAATCGCCTCTCTAAGATCATCCTCGTGCGGTAGGAAAACGATCCGGAAGTGATCGGCATGCGGCCAGTTAAAACCTGTACCCTGAACCAGCAGTACTTTGGTTTTTTGCAATAAGTCCTCAATGAAAGCCTGGTCGTCCTCAATGGGATACATCTTGGGATCCAGCTTGGGGAACATGTAGAGCGCAGCACTGGGTTTGACACAGGTCACACCGGGAATCTGAGTGAGCAATTCATAAGCCAAGTCCCTTTGCCTGCGCAGGCGGCCACCTGGTTGAACCAAATCATTGATGCTTTGATATCCCCCCAAAGCGGTTTGTATCGCACTCTGTCCAGGCACATTCGCACAGAGTCTCATCGAAGAGAGCATGTTCAGGCCTTCAATGTAGTCCCGTGCGAGTGCTTTGTCGCCGGATACCACCATCCATCCGGATCGGTACCCACACGAGCGGTAAGACTTGGACAGGGAGTTGAAGGTCAGGGTCAGGACATCGGTGGAAAGACTAGCCATGGCCGTGTGCTTGACGTCGTCATATAAGACTTTGTCATAGACCTCATCAGCAAAAATGACCAAGCCATGCTCTCTGGCAATCGAAATGATTTGGAGCAAGGTTTCATTGGAATAAAGCGCACCAGTTGGATTGTTCGGGTTGATGACCACGATGCCCTTTGTTTTGGCCGTGATCTTGGATCTGAGGTCGTTCAAATCCGGCATCCAGTCATTAGCCTCATCGCATAGGTAGTGGACAGGCGTTGCTCCAGAAAGACTAGCAGCCGCTGTCCACAAGGGATAGTCAGGAGCGGGAATGAGCAACTCATCGCCTTCATTGCACAGTGCGTTGGTGGCCATGACAATCAGTTCACTGGCACCATTGCCGAGATAAATGTCATCCAACCCAACACCCTGGATGCCCTGTTGCTGGGTATAGTGCATCACGGCCTTGCGAGCTGAAAAAATGCCCTTGCTGTCTGAGTACGCTGCCGCATTAGGCAAATTTCGGATCATGTCTTGCTGAATCTCTTCGGGCGCATCAAAGCCAAAAACCGCCAAATTCCCAATATTGAGTTTGATGATTTTTTGACCTTCTTCCTCCATCTGGCGGGCGCGATCCAAGACTGGGCCTCTGATGTCATAGCAGACATTAGACAACTTGGTGGATTTGAGAATTGGCTTCAAGCCTTACTCCGAAAGAATCAGTGAAACCTATAATTTGATCATAGATTAATGGGCCAATTTGACTTTTAATGCCATGAAATTACAACCTGATCGAAGCCCTCAACAGTCTGTGATCTCTTTGAGCGACGGGGTCTTGCTCACCAGTCATGGGCACCGAGCTAAAACTGGAGTCATGCTTTCAGGCGAAGGGCTCTTTATTCCCCTTGCCCACGCTGAGCTCGAAGAGGGTATCGCGAACCAACTCAATCAGCTTCCATTGGACAATCTTGAAGTGCTCATCATCGGAACAGGGGAACAACATGCTTTTTTCTCACCCGTTTGGCGGAAAACGTTGAAAAACCCCCTCATTGGCATCGAATCCATGACCACCCCCGCAGCCTGTCGGACGTTCAACGTGTTGTCACTCGAGGGGCGTAGGGTTGCTCTTTGGGCGAGGCTCTGAATTGCCCTCTCTAGGTGACGGCTTGGTTTTGAGTAAAATGCGACTTTGATCTTTAGCGTAGGCTCGCTTGACTCATGGCCATCGTTCTCAATAAACCCCTACCTGAATTCGAAGCCCAAGCAACCGGCGGCATCAAAGTGACGAATTCGTCACTCCATGGCCGCATTGTTGTCTTGTACTTCTACCCCAAAGACAACACACCTGGGTGCACCACTGAAGCCATGCAGTTTCGTGACAAATTCAAGGACTTTGCCAAAGCTGGGGCCGTGATTTTGGGGGTATCTAGAGACAACATGCGCTCTCATGACGGTTTCAAGGAAAAACTTGAATTGCCTTTCGAACTGATTGCTGACACAGAAGAAAAGCTATGCCATATGTTTGGGGTTGTTAAAAACAAGATCATGTACGGCAAAAAAGTTAAAGGCATTGAACGCAGCACTTTTCTTGTTGGGTCAGACGGAGTTTTGAGGGCGGAATGGCGTGGGCTCAAAGTCCCCGGCCATGTTGATGAAGTTTTGAAAGCCGTCAAAGCCCTGAAAAAGGCTGCTGCCACTGCTTGATGCGAGTCAAGTGGGGCTCTTTCACCTCTTCTATTCCATTGCTTAAAGGCCGTTCTTTTTTTGAACGGCCTTTTTATTTTTTGAGTTCATCACATGCCCTTACCCAAAGCTCCAACTCATAAGGCCGATGCCATTCAACCCGAGCAAATTCCAATCAGGGTGATGCCCAATTCATTGAGCAAAAGTCGGCCTAAAGTCGACAAAGCAATGAGCGGTGCAAAGCCGTTGAATGCCCAAAAGGCAACATCTAAAGGCCTGACCTCTTCCGTCCAATCAGAAAACGACTTAGCGCGACCAACTTCCATGCCATCCCATTCAACGCCACGCACTAAACCTGTCAAATCAACCAAAGATGGTCTGGCTATTAAATTATTCGTGCTCGATACCAATGTCTTGCTCCATGACCCCATGAGCCTGTTTCGTTTTGAGGAACATGACATCTATCTGCCCATGATTGTTTTGGAGGAATTGGACAATCACAAAAAAGGGATGACCGAGGTCGCTAGAAACGCGCGTCAGACCAGCAGAACACTGGATCAGCTGTCAGCTAATTTGGTCGGCGGTATTCATCAAGGATTGGCCCTCAAGCAAGCTGGTCATCGTGAGTCAACAGGGAAGCTTTTTTTCCAGACTGAAGCCCTCAATGCCAATACCCCTCTGAATCTGCCCAACGGTAAAGCTGACAATCAGATCTTAGAAGTGGTTCAGTGCCTTGGACAATTGCACAAGGACAGGACTGTAGTGCTGGTGTCTAAGGACATCAACATGCGCATCAAAGCCAAAGCGCTGGGACTGGAGGCAGAGGATTATCAAAACGACATCACACTGGAAGATGGAGATTTGCTCTACCCAGGCAGCCTGTCACTCCCCCAGAATTTTTGGTCCAAGAACGCAAAATCAGTTGAAAGCTGGCAATCTGGCAGTCAAACCTTTTACAGGCTTGGTGGCCCCATTGTGTCAAGCTTTCATCCCAATCAGTTTGTTTATTTTGAATCAGGCGATGAGCCAAATCTATATGCACGGGTCACAGAGATTCAGGGGAAATTTGCCACGCTCAAGACCCTCAAGGACCACTCTCACAACAAGTATGCGGTGTGGGGCATCACCGCAAAAAACAAGGAGCAAAACTTTGCTCTGAATTTATTGATGGATCCCGAGATTGATTTTGTGACTTTGACAGGAACTGCAGGTACAGGCAAAACCTTGCTTGCTCTGGCGGCAGGGCTGACCCAGGTCTTGGATGATCGACGTTATACAGAGATCATCATGACCCGCGCAACCGTCAGCGTGGGTGAAGACATCGGCTTTTTGCCGGGCACTGAGGAGGAAAAGATGGGACCCTGGATGGGGGCTCTGGATGACAACCTTGAAGTACTAGGCAAAACAGATACCAGTGCAGGGGAATGGGGTCGTGCTGCGACCAATGAACTCATCCGATCTAAGGTCAAGATTAAAAGCTTGAATTTCATGCGAGGCAGGACTTTCATGAACAAGTACGTGATCATTGATGAAGCCCAAAACCTGACACCTAAACAAATCAAAACCCTCATCACCCGTGCAGGCCCAGGGACTAAGGTTGTTTGCATGGGCAATCTGGCGCAAATAGACACCCCCTATCTGACAGAGGGCTCCTCTGGCTTAACCTACGCCGTAGATAAGTTCAAAGGCTGGCCCCACAGCGGCCACATTACCTTAGCCCGAGGTGAACGCTCACGGCTTGCAGACTTTGCGAGCGAAGCCCTTTGATAGGGTTGCTCAGTACTCTGAACCTGAAGCCAGAGACTCAAATTTAGTGATGGGCTTGAGGAATGCCAATTTCACTGTCCCAGTTGGTCCATTCCTTTGTTTGGCAATGATGACTTCCGCAACTCCAGGCTCTTTGCTGTCCTTGTTGTAATAGTCATCCCGGTAAATGAACATGATGACATCTGCATCTTGTTCGATCGCGCCAGATTCCCTCAAATCGCTCATCATGGGTCGCTTGTCATTTCTTTGTTCAACACTGCGATTCAACTGTGAAAGTGCAATCACAGGACATTGCAGTTCTTTGGCAAGCATCTTGAGACCGCGTGATATCTCACCCAATTCAGTCGCTCTGTTTTCTCCATCACCTGAACCACTGCCACTCATGAGCTGCAAATAGTCAACCACGATCAATCCCAATTTGCCGCAGCGTCTGGCCAATCGCCTGGCACTTGCCCGGAGTTCGCTCACAGTCAATCCAGGCGTTTCATCGATGAACAACGAGATTTCACGCAAGCGCTCGACAGACTCACTCAGGCGAGGCCATTCCTCATCCTGCAACTTGCCCGTTCTCAACCGACTCTGATCAATCCTCCCAATCGAGCCGACGATTCGAATTGCCAGTTGAGCCGCACCCATTTCCATTGAAAAAATAGCAACAGGCAACCCTTCTCGGATGGCTACATTTTCAGCAATGTTGATGGCCAAGGCTGTTTTACCCATAGAAGGTCTGGCAGCAAGAATGACCAAATCACCAGACTGCAAGCCAGATGTCATTCGATCAAAATCATGAAAACCTGTCGGGACCCCGGTGATGTCGCTAGGATGAAGCGACATCTCTTCAACCCGATCGAGCAATTCGATCACCAAATTCTCCATTGATTGAAAGCCCTGCCGCATTCGGGCACCCTCTTCACCAATATTGAAGATTTTTTGCTCTGCCTCGTCCAACACACTTGCAACGGGCTTGCCTTGGGGGTTGAATGCGGAGGTAGCAATTTCATCGCTCACGCTGACTAAGCGCCTGAGTATGGATCGTTCCCGAACAATCTCGGCATAACGACGTATATTGCTTGCGCTTGGGACAAACTGTGCCAAAGCATTGAGCTGAGCAAGGCCTCCTACTTCATCAGCCTTGCCCATCGATTGAAGGTGCTCAAATACAGTGATCACATCTGCAGGCCGATTGGAAGAAACAAGGGCTTGAATCGCTGAGAAAATAAGGCGGTGCTCATACCTATAGAAATCAGCCTCAGCGACAACATCGCCCATTCGATCCCATGCCGTGTTATCCAGCAACAGTCCACCCAAGATACTGGACTCCGCCTCCAAAGAGTGGGGAGGGATTTTCAATCGCTCAGGCAAGCGAAGGTCAACTGGGTCAATCTCTGAGTTGGAATCCGACATGGGTAAATCAAATGGCATTGACATGCAAAAGGATCAAAAAAAAGCCGCTCTGACGAGAGCGGCTTTGATGGTAGCAAGAAAACCGATTAGGCGGTCTCACCATATACGGCGATGGGCAAATCGACAATTACATCAGTATGAAGCACCAGTTGGACAGTGGTGTCACCAACCATTTTGATGAGGCCGTGAACCAAACGGACTTGAGACTTAGAAATCTCAAAGCCCAGCTTACCCAGCTCAGAAGCGATATCAAAAGTGGTAATTGAACCAAAAAGACGACCATCAACTCCAGCCTTTTGAGTGAGCTTGAGGGTGACGGATTGGAGTTTTTCGGCCAAAGCCTGCGCAGCGGAAAGCTTATCGGCTGCCTGCTTTTCCAATTCAGCCCTGCGATGCTGGAACTCATCAATGGCAGTCTGAGTAGCACGACGTGCACGACCAGAGGGAATCAGGAAATTACGTGCATACCCGTCTTTGACTTTGACGATATCGCCCAAATTCCCCAAATTGATCACTTTATCGAGAAGAATAACTTGCATATGGAGCTCCCCTCAAACCTTGTGTTGATCAGTGAACGGCAACAACGCCAAGAAACGCGCACGTTTGATGGCTGTATTGAGTTGGCGTTGATAAATTGCGCGTGTACCTGTCAAGCGAGCAGGAATGATTTTTCCGTTTTCGGCAATGAAATCCCGCAGAGTATCAACATCTTTATAGTCAATCTCTTCAACACCTGCAACGGTGAAACGGCAAAAGCGTTTGCGCTTGAACAAAAGCGATTGGGCATTACGCTTGGGGCGCTTGTCTTTGGTGGTTTTTTTAAAAGTAGCCATGGAAGCTCCGAGTATTTGCTTAGACTTGTGAATCAGCTTGTTGAGCTTTGCGAGCTTCCTCGCGTTCAACAGACTTCATCATGATGGAAGGACCCGTCTCTGCGCGTTTACGCTGGACTGTCAAGTGGCGCAATACGGCATCATTGAACTTAAAAGCCAACTCTAATTCGGTCAGTACGGTCTGACTGGCTTCAATGTTCAAGCAAAGAAAATGCGCCTTTGCTAACTTGTTGATCAAGTAGGCCAGTTGGCGACGTCCCCAGTCTTCAACTCGGTGAACATGTCCACCACCCGTGGTGATCATGTTTTTGTAACGTTCGAGCATGGCCGGAACCTGCTCGCTTTGATCCGGATGGATCAACAAAACGATTTCATAGTGACGCATGAAAGCTCCTTGTGGATGAAAGCCGCTGACAGCGTCTGGTTGTCATGCGGCAAGGGAATCGAAGATTATAGGGCTTTTGCCTGCTTGTTCCCAAGGTTCCAAAATGAACTCAAATAACTAATAAGAATGCCAAATATAAAGCCAATGGGAACACCCAAAACGCCAGCGGCTATAGGCTCTATGTTCCATATCCGCAGTTCACCTGGGGCAAGCCCCAGGGCCTTTCCGACCTGAGGTTGATTCATACCAATGTACAGGACTGCGGCCAACATGCCACACGTCATCGCGGCGATCAAACCGCTTGTAGTCACTCTTTTCCAATGAACACTCAAAAACAGTGCTGGGAAAATCGTGGAACTCGCCAGTGAAAAAGCGCAAGCTACCCAATAAAGGATATCAACTGGTCTATGGGTCGTGATCCAGGCAACCGTCAATGCAACGATCATCAACACAATTTTTCCCACCATGACTTTTCTTAAAGAATTGGTATTGGGGTGAAAAGTCTGAAAATACATGTCATGAACCAATGCATTGGAGATGGTCAACAACAGTCCGTCCGCAGTTGAGAGTGCAGCGGCCAAAGCTCCTGCAGCGATCAAACCAGTAAAGATCGGCGAAATGCCAAGAATTTCTGGGATGGCCAAAATGAGGTGGTCATTGATGATCCGAACATCACCCAATTGAACCCATCCATCATTATTCCAATCGGTAAGCTGAACTAAAGCTCGCCCAGATGATCTGAGTTGATCCATCCAAGACGGAAGTGCTGAAAAAGATCGACCAATTAAGTCGGTCAGTAGCGTGTCTTTCATGATTACCGCCATCGAGCTCGCACAGACATAAACAAAAGCCACGATCAATAATGTCCAGACCATGGAATGACGTGCTGCACGTGAATTAACGGTTGTACCGGACCGAATGAGTAAATGTGGCAGAGAAACAGTGCCCAACGCAAGACAAAAGAACAGGCCTATGGAATGTGAAAGGTTGGTATTCCTTGGTGGCTCCAGAATAGTGAAGGCTGTAGGCTGATTGAGTTGCTGCTCAAGGATATGAAGTTCTTCGGTCCAAGACCTGATGACCTCCGCATAGCCATTCTTGCTGAGGTATGGGCTATTCTCGAGCCGATGAATGTCTCTCAGTGGTGCATTGATTGCTCGCAGAAATTCCAGCCGAATGCTGGCACTTCTGCGCTCTTCCTCGTACGACTCAACTGGATGACTGAGCAATGACTGCAGTCGCTCAACGCGTTGCATCATGAATTGGCGAGTGGAGACTTCATCCTCTTGAGTAACATGGCGCTGTGTCAAAACTTCCAAATGCGCCAGCGATTGATCAGCTGCAAGAGGAAATATCAAGCTCCCATTGGTTTTCCATGAAACGGCCATCACCAATCCGAGCATTGAAAAAACAATGACAAATGCCTGAATCACCTGCGTCCAGGTCACTGCCCGCATCCCACCCAAAAAAGAACAAAGTAAAACTCCGCCCAAGGCCAGTAATACGCCCAGCTCAAAAGTCAGACCTGAGAGCATGGAGGTCACCAGACCTATTCCATAAATTTGAGCAATCAAATAAACAATCGAGCAAGCAAGTGTGCCAATAGCAGCTATCCAACGTACCCAATGGCTGTCATGGCGCTTGGCCAGGAAATCTGGAATCGTGATGGCCTCACTCTGTCGAATAGGGGCAGCGAACCAAAATGCCAACAAACAAAAACCACCAGTCCATCCCATGATGTAAACCAGCCCCCCAGTTTCGTACTCAGTACCAACAAAGCCATTGCTCAGGAGCAATCCGGTAAGCCCGATCACAGACGCAGCGGAAAGCCAATCAGCTGCAGTCGCCAGACCGTTATAGCCCGCACTCACAGATCGATCTGCTACGTAATATTGATCCATGTTGGTGGTTCTGCATACCAATCCAACCACCGCATAGCCCAAAATAGAAACAGCCAAAAAAAGAAAATTGATTGACTCTCGCGATAACGCCAAACGATCAAGTCCGATCAACGCAATGCCAATGACCATGAAGAGGCCTAAAAAAGCAAAGGATTTTTTAATGATCATGTTCAGTTGTCCCGTCTGCCGAGGTCATCAAGCCAAGCGGCAACGACAGAGAGCGCAAAAAAACCAATTGGCGCAATCAAGCTAAGCCAATATTGCAAACGCGACTCATGCGAGTAAGCAGAGGAAGCAAATAAAAGAACTAGCGAAAAAATCGCCCAGATGAAGACCAATGTTCGAGTCAAGCGCATTGTGTTGCAAACATCAATGCTCGGCCAAACGATTCCAAGTTTCCATGACTGTGTCTGGATTCAATGAAATCGATGCGATCCCCTCATCCATCAACCACTTTGCAAAGTCCGGGTGATCACTGGGACCTTGACCGCAAATACCAACATACTTTCCTTGTTGTCGACACGCAGTGATTGCCATTTTCAGAAGCGCCTTGACCGCTGGATCTCGCTCATCGAAGTCTTTAGCAAGCAGCTCCATGCCGGAATCGCGATCAAGACCCAAAGTGAGTTGCGTCAGATCATTGGAACCAATAGAAAAACCATCGAAAAATTCAAGAAATTGATCAGCCAGTAGTGCATTGCTCGGTATCTCGCACATCATGATGAGCTTGAGTTCATGTTGTCCACGCGTGTGCCCATGCCTGGACAAGGCCTGGACGACCAATCGCGCCTGATCAAGCGTTCGAACAAAAGGCACCATGATCTGTACATTGGTGAGCCCCATGTCAAAACGGACGCGATGCAAAGCCTCACATTCCATTGCAAATGCTTCAGCAAAATCGTCAGAAATATATCTTGCTGCACCCCTGAAACCCAGCATCGGGTTTTCCTCCTCAGGCTCATAGCGACTGCCACCGATTAGTTTTCGGTATTCGTTAGATTTGAAGTCCGATAGCCGAACAATGACAGGCTTGGGCCAAAACGCAGCAGCAATCGTAGCAACACCCTCTGCAACCTTGTCAACGTAAAAAGCTCTGGGGGAAGCATGACCTCTTGCTACCGATTCGACAGCCTTTTTCAAATCAGAGTCTACGGCTGGATAGTCAAGAATGGCTTTGGGGTGCACACCGATGTTGTTGTTGATGATGAACTCCAATCGGGCCAATCCAACTCCTTCATTGGGCAATTGACAAAAATCAAAGGCCAATTGAGGATTACCCACATTCATCATGACTTTGGTGGAAATTGGTGGCATTTGTCCCCGCTCAATGGTCACTATTTCGGACTCAATGAGCCCTTCATAGACAAAGCCTGTATCACCCTCAGCACAACTCACGGTAACCAAAGCACCATCTGACAAAGCCTCAGTTGCAGTGCCACAACCGACTACAGCAGGAATACCGAGTTCACGCGCAATGATGGCGGCATGGCAGGTTCGCCCTCCTCTGTTGGTCACAATGGCACTCGCTCTCTTCATGACCGGCTCCCAATTCGGATCAGTCATGTCAGTTACCAAAACATCTCCGGCCTGGACCTTGTCCATTTCGTGAGTGCCGTGAACTAGTCTGACCTTGCCAGTGCCAATCTTCTGACCAATCGCACGCCCGTGCGTAAGCACCTCACCCTTACCCTTGAGTTTGAAGCGCTGCTCGGATTGACCTTGACGACTCTTCACCGTTTCTGGTCTGGCCTGAAGAATATAGAGTTGGCCATCAGCTCCGTCCTTGCCCCATTCAATGTCCATGGGACGACCATAGTGATTCTCAATGGTCACAGCGAAGCGCGCCAATGCCAGAACATCTGAGTCAGACAAGCAATAACGGTTCCTCATTTCTACAGGCACATCCAGGGTTTTGACCCAATGACCAGTTTCATCATGCTCGTTAGAGGTTGCAAACACCATTTGGCTGAGTTTGGAACCCAGGTTCTTTCGGATGAGGGCCATTTTGTTGGCCGCTAGCATGGGTTTGTGCACATAAAACTCATCCGGATTCACGGCACCTTGAACCACCATCTCACCCAGTCCATAGCTCGCGGTGATGAAAACCACTTGGTCAAAGCCTGACTCGGTATCCATGGTGAACATGACACCAGACGAAGCCAAATCTGAACGAACCATTTTTTGCACGCCAGCAGACAAGGCCACCTCGGCATGAGTAAAGCCTTTGTGAACGCGATAGCTGATGGCACGATCGTTATAAAGCGATGCAAAAACAATTTTGATTTTTGCCAGTACGTGCTCGATCCCGCTGACATTCAAGAAGGTCTCTTGCTGGCCCGCAAAGGAAGCATCCGGCAAGTCCTCTGCCGTGGCTGATGAGCGAACAGCGTAGGACCCGTCATGCCCCTGATCCAGTGCCAAGAAGGCATTCCGAATGGCCTGCTCAAGTTCTTTAGGAAAAGGCTGTGCTTCGATCCATGCACGGATTTTGCCCCCGGTCTCTGTCAGCATGGTGATGTTGTCCGCATCCAAAGTTGACAGTGCTTCTTGAATCCGTTGATCCAGTTGGTCATGCTTGAGGAAAAGCCTAAATGCATGAGCAGTGGTTGCAAATCCCGTTGGCACTTTGACGCCATAGGGCAGTTGCGAAATCATCTCGCCAAGACTGGCATTCTTCCCACCAACGATGTCCACGTGCTTCATTCGCAATGACTCAAATGGGATAACCAATTCATTTGCCAGTTTGAGATCTGTCATGAAGCCTCCGATGATTCAAAAATGTCGACTGCAATAGCAGCTTTGACGATCAACCCCATCTCAGGCCCACGTAAACAAATGGTCTAGGGAAATTCGTCATAATTGACTCATTCTAAGAGTTTAAATTTTCACCTTGCCATGGCCAACCGCACCGTTTTTTTTGTCTCTGACGGAACCGGCATTACTGCTGAAACGTTTGGCAATGCCATCTTGGCTCAATTTGAAAACAAGTTTCGCCATGTACGTCTGCCCTTCACGGATTCAGTTGACAAAGCGCACCAGGCTAAACGGCAAATTGAACATGCTTTCCTGATCGATGGTAAGCGACCGATTGTGTTTTCAACTTTGGTCAATGAAGACGTCCTCAGGGTCTTGCAGGCTGGACATGACTACCTTTTGATGGACATGTTCGGGACCTTTGTGACGCCCCTTGAAGCAGAACTCGGTATTAAATCCAATCATCGAATTGGTCGCTTTTCGGATGCCAGTAAAAGCAAGTCGTACAACGACCGCATTGATGCAATTCACTACTCCTTATCCCATGATGATGGACAACTGCACGTTGACCTTGAATCAGCAGATGTCATTTTGGTTGGTGTCAGCCGCAGCGGCAAAACCCCAACCAGCCTTTATCTAGCCATGCAGTATGGTCTGAAAGCGGCCAATTACCCGCTGATCCCAGAAGACTTTGACCGCAAGGCCTTGCCACCCGCTTTGATGCCGCACCTCAAAAAATTGTTTGGCTTGACCATCCTGCCCGAACGGTTGAGCGAAATTCGTAATGAACGACGTCCCAACTCACGTTATGCCAGCCTTGAAAATTGTCGATATGAAGTCAAAGAGGCCGAGGTGATGATGCGACGAGCGGGCATCAAATGGCTATCCACCACCACCAAGAGCATCGAGGAAATCTCCACGACCATCTTGCAAGACATTCAGCCTGATCGACTAATTTACTGAAGGGACTTGAAAACATTACCCCTCACAGGGTTGCCCAAAATCAGCTTTTCGAATGGTCAGGAAGATGACAAAATCAAAGAACTTCTTGTAAGGAGATCAACATGACGGATCCAGTTCAAACGATTTCATATCAGACGACCGATCTCGGCTCAGTAGAACGCAACCGAGTACTGAGAAACACCTACATGCTTCTGGCATTGTCACTTGTGCCGTCGGTGGTGGGTGCTTGGTTTGGTGTGGCCTCCGGCTTGGGCAAAGCGCTTTCAGGTGGCCTAGGACTGGTGGTTTTCTTGGTTGGTGCTTTTGGATTCATTTACGCCATTGAAAAGAACAAAAACAACGCCAAGGGTGTTCCAATTCTGCTGGGATTCACCTTTTTCATGGGGATCATGCTTTCACGCATGATTGGATACATCCTGGGGATGTCAAATGGCGCCTCCCTCATCATGACGGCATTTGGTGGAACTGCAGTCATTTTCTTTGCCATGGCCTCGCTCTCAACAGTGATCAAACGGGATCTCTCTGGCATGAGCCAATGGCTTCTTGTCGGTGTCATGGCTTTGGTGATCGGCAGCATTGTCAATATTTTTGTCGGGTCCACCATTGGCATGATGGTGATTTCTGTGCTTAGCATGTTCATCTTCAGTGCCTATATGCTGTACGACTTGAAAAACATCGTAGATGGCGGTGAGCAAAACTACATCAGTGCCACGCTCGCTCTTTACCTTGACCTGGTCAACGTATTTCAGAGCCTGCTGGCTTTACTTGGTATTTTTGGTAGTGACCGCGACTGACTTGTAACTAGGTTAGCCCAGGACCCTCCACTTGGAGGGTTTTTTATTGCCGCTCAAAAACAGCCATGCTTTCAACATGTGCAGTCTGAGGAAACATGTCGAGAATGCCAGCTTTTTTACAGACGTAGCCAGCCTGATTGACCAAAAGGCCAGCGTCTCTGGCCAGTGTGGCCGGATTACAGCTGACATAGACAATTCTCTGTGGAGGAACCCAGTCATCGGTTGACGCCTGGTGCCAGTCGGCCAATGCCTTTGACAGAGCAAATGCTCCCTCTCTTGGAGGATCCCACAACCAGACTCTGGCATGAGGCAACTGATGCAGATCGGACGCTGAAAATTCAAAGAGGTTACGCGTGATAAAGGAAGCTTCGGCCAGTGGAGGCAGCCCCAAGCGCACAACGCGTGTTTGGTTGAATGCCCAGTTGCTTTTTGCACGATCCACCAATTGGTCATTCCCTTCTATGCCGATCACTTGTTTAGCAAGTGTCGCGATGGGTAAGGTGAAATTTCCCAAACCACAAAACCAATCAATGATTCGATCGGTCTCTTGAATCTCCATGAGATTGAGTGCCTGATGAATCATCAATTGATTCACGTGGTGATTCACTTGCGTAAAGTCTGTGGGTAAAAAAGGTATCTTGATGCCAAATTCTGGCACTTCATAGGCCA
>JACCDM010418376.1_pt1 | contig 24990 bp, 23 predicted proteins | sample 7445851 | NCBI WGS metagenome assembly JACCDM01 (sample SAMN15323438, study PRJNA562643) | freshwater metagenome | isolation source: river surface water | place: USA:Blue River Watershed | collected 2017-08-16
CGCTTGATGCAATGATGCAAGGTTTCCGCGTGATGCCAATGACAGAGGCAGCAAAGATTGGCGATGTTTTTATTACCGTAACTGGTAACCGTGATGTGCTTCGTGAAGAGCACTTCCAGGTAATGAAAGATGGAGCAATTCTTGCTAACTCTGGCCACTTTGATATCGAAATCGATGTAGCTTGGTTGGAACAGAACAATGTTAAGAAAAACGCCAAGATGCGTCATCAAACTGATGAATATGTACTAAAGAATGGTAATCGCATCTTGCTTCTAGCTGAAGGTCGTTTAGTTAACTTAGGTGCAGCTGAAGGTCATCCTGCATCAGTTATGGATCTTTCATTCTCAGATCAAGCTTTAACAGCAGAATATTTAGTTAAAGAGGCGAAGAACTTAAAGCCTGGCGTTCATAACGTGCCAACATATATTGATAAAGAAGTTGCTCGTTTGAAGCTTGCAAGCATGGGTGGCGCAGTTGATGTGCTCACTCCGGCGCAAGAGCTTTACCTAAACTCTTGGGAACACGGTAGCTAATGACATTAGTGCTTGTCGTCGATGACGATCAAGATCTTGCAGAGATGCTCGGCATCGTTTTAACTGGTGCCGGCATCGATGTAGAGATGGTGGGTCGTGGCGATGAAGCACTAGAAGCTTTTCGTGAAACTAAACCAGATTTAGTTTTATTAGATGTGATGCTTCCAGGAATTGATGGCGTAGAGGTTTGTAAATTAATTCGCGCCGAATCTATGGTTCCAATAGTTATGTTGACAGCTCGCGGCGATACCCAAGATGTCGTCGCGGGCCTTGAAGCAGGAGCAGACGATTACATCGTAAAACCTTTTAGACATCCTTCGGAATTAGTAGCACGTATTCGCACCAGACTACGTCGTTCAACTCTTCCATCAACTGGACAAGTATCTATTGGTGACTTGAAGATTGACATGGTTGCTCACGAAGTAACACGTGGCGATGACAAAATTCTCTTAACACGACTTGAATTTGAACTTCTCGCAGCGCTAGCTAAAGAGCCTGGTCGCGTATTTACTCGCGAAGCGTTGCTATCTGAAGTTTGGGGTTACCACCATTCAACAGATACTCGATTAGTGAACGTTCACGTTCAGCGTTTGCGCTCTAAAGTTGAACCAGATCCAGATAATCCAGTAATTGTTCTTACTGTGCGCGGCGTTGGATATCGAGCAGGTTCAACGGCTATTAAGTGAAGCTGACGCGCTGGCTGCGCCATTCTTTGGCCGCCCGAGTAGTTATCTCGACCTCATTACTCTCAATCGCAGCCATTTGGATTGCCGGATCAGCTCTTTACACAAATCTTTCAAGCGGCATCAAAGGCGTCAAATACGATTCTTCAATCTCAGATACAAAAGCCACAGTGTATGCACTGCAATATCAGTTCTTACTTGCTGGCGATAACCCTAAATCTATTCAGAAGGCTATCAACGATCTATCTACAAATGGCATTGTTTTTGGAACAGCCACCAACACTGCACCTTATTTGATTTTTATCCCGGCACCAGGAACTAATGTGCTAACTAATAATTACACAACTGTTTCGCCTTTCCTAACCGGAAAGTTAATTCCGGAAGAGTTACGAAAATTGGTTCGGAAGGACTCCAACACCCACAGTTCATATCAAACAATTACCAATACATTTGGACTCTCTTCACAAGTATTAGTAGTTGGTAATCTCATTGAAGTTCCAACTGTCGGTAACTATGAGCTCTATCTACTTTTCAATTTAGATAATCAAAATCAAACTCTGCAAATTGTCTCTACCTCATTAATTGCCACAGGTGCTTCATTAGTATTTTTGGTAGGTCTAGTTACTTTCTTAGTTGTAAGACAGGTAGTGCGCCCAGTTAGGGAAGCGGCAAAAACAGCAGAAGCGCTCTCATCCGGCGATTTAGGAAAACGTATGGATGTAAAGGGTGATGACGAAATCGCGCGCTTAGGCCATGCATTTAATGAAATGGCCAATTCATTACAACTTCAGATTAATCGACTTGAAAATTTATCAAGCGTTCAACAGCGATTTGTTGGCGACGTAACTCATGAGCTGCGTACTCCGCTAACCACATTACGTATGGCGGCAGGAATGATCCACAGTGCTCGCAATACGTTTGATCCATCACTTCAAAGAAGTGTGGAATTGATGATGGTTCAGTTAGATCGCTTTGAACGACTACTAGAAGATCTTCTTGAAATTAGTCGTTTTGATGCTGAAGTTGCGGTTATTGAGCCAGTTGAATTTGATTTATGTCTACTTACGACCAACGCAATTTCAGATTTACGTATGGTGGCTAGCGAAGTCGGAGTTCATATCGAATTAGATCGACCAGCCGATTCTATTTATATTAAAGGCGATATTCGTAGAGTTGAACGAATCCTTCGCAATTTGATAACGAATGCTATTGATCATGCGGAGGCTAAACCAATCAATATAAAAATCCGCCAAGACGAACATGCAGTAGCTGTAGCTGTTCGTGATCACGGAATTGGTTTAGATAAAGAGAGCTCACTTCGTGTATTTGATCGATTCTGGCGCGCTGATCCGTCTAGATCACGTATCAGAGGTGGCACTGGTCTTGGTCTTTCAATGGCACTCGAAGATGCACGGCTACACAACGGCGAACTGGAAGTTTATGGCGAGCCTGGTAAAGGCGCCAACTTTGTTCTAACTTTGCCGAAACAAGCAGGTGGCGAAATTCCACAGCGAATTATTCCGCTCAAGTTCTAAAGCTGTTTAATTGCCAGAATTTGGCAATGTTTTATTCGCTCAAAGAACTTTTATTTCCAGTCCGCTGCTTTGGATGCAAGGCTTTAGGAATAGAGATTTGCACTACTTGCAGAAAATTTTGGAATCCACATTTTTACCTACAAAATATTGGAAATTTAACTGTCTATTCAGCAATTCGATATACGCCAGTTGCAAGATCCATTCTCTTGGGAGCCAAAGAGAATTCATACAAATTAGCTGATCAATTAATTATTGACGCACTTCTTAATTGTTTAAAAAGGCTTCCATCCCACATATTAAGAGATGCAATCTTGATGCCTATTCCAGGATCAAAAAGATCAATCCGTAAAAGGGGTCGCGATTTTCTATGTGAAATCACTACAGAACTAGGAAAGAGAAGTGGACTCGATGTAGTTTCGGGAATGAATGTAAATCGAACTTTGTTAGATCAAAGTGGACTCAGTGCAATAGATCGAAAGCGAAATATCCAAGGGGCTTTTAATTTCGATGGACCTGATATCAAAGGAGAAATTCTTTTGGTTGATGATTTGGTCACAACTGGGGCGACTCTTTTAGAGGCAAAAAGAGCTTTAAATGCCAATGGTTTCTCTGCTAATCGGGCGATTACCGCCTGCGTGGCACAGACCCTTAACATATGAGCCTAAGTAGAACCCAGTTAGCGCCAGCCACGGAAGCGGTAGCGATGTGGGACCAGAAAGGGAGCTGATGTCGATTCTAGAACGCATTCTTCGTGCAGGTGAGGGGCGAATTCTTAAAGAGCTCGCTGGCATAGCCGAAGAGGTAAATTCATTTGAATCTAAAATCTCAGCTCTTAGCGATGCCGAACTAACAGGCAAGACCTCAGAATTCAAAAATCGAATAGCAAATGGCGAAGAGCTAGATGAACTACTTCCGGAAGCGTTCGCTGTAGTTCGCGAAGCTGCAAAGCGAACACTTGGACAACGTCATTATGACGTTCAAATTATGGGTGGCGCCGCCCTTCACAAAGGCAATATTGCTGAAATGAAAACCGGTGAAGGTAAAACTCTGGTTTCAACTTTGCCAGCTTACTTAAATGCCTTGACCGGAAAAGGTGTTCACGTCGTCACTGTCAATGATTACTTAGCCGAACGTGACTCCGAATGGATGGGACGTGTACATAGATTCTTAGGTTTGAAAGTTGGCGTAATTCTCTCTTCAATGACTCCGACTGAACGTCGTGAGGCATACAACGCTGACATCACTTACGGTACAAATAACGAATTTGGCTTTGATTATCTCCGCGATAACATGGCATGGTCGCTAGAAGAATGTGTGCAACGAGGACATAACTTCGCAATTGTTGACGAAACTGACTCAATTTTGATTGATGAAGCTCGTACCCCATTGATTATCTCAGGACCTGCAGATAAGCCAACTAAATGGTATGTCGAATTTGCAAATCTTGTACAGAAACTAGAACGCGATGTTCACTATGAAGTTGACGAAAAGAAGCGCACCTCAGGCATTCTCGAAGCTGGTATTACAAAAGTTGAAGAGCTACTTCAGATAGGCAATCTTTACGAATCAGCAAATACCCCTTTAATCAGCTATTTGAATAATGCGATTCGCGCAAAGGAGCTATTCAAGCGCGATAAAGATTATGTAGTTATGAATGGCGAATTATTAATAGTTGACGAACATACCGGCAGAATTCTGGCTGGACGCCGCTATTCAGAAGGCATGCATCAAGCACTAGAAGCTAAAGAGCGAATCGAAATTCAAATCGAAAATCAAACTTTGGCAACCATTACGCTTCAAAATTACTTCCGTTTATACGAAAAAATCTCAGGTATGACGGGTACTGCGATGACTGAAGCTGCTGAATTCCAGCAGATCTACAAATTAGGTGTAGTGCCAATCCCAACAAATCGTCCGATGCAACGAATCGACCAATCTGATTTAATTTACAAGTCAGAAGCTGGCAAATTCGAAGCAGTCGCTAAAGATATTGTTGATCGATACCGTAAAGGTCAGCCGGTGTTGGTTGGCACAGTTTCTGTTGAAAAATCTGAAGAACTTTCAGCTACTTTGAAAAAGCATGGTATTCCACACGAAGTATTAAATGCTAAGCAGCATCAACGTGAAGCAGCAATTATTGCCCGTGCAGGTGTTAAAGGTGCAGTTACTGTTGCAACAAATATGGCTGGTCGCGGTACCGACATTATGCTGGGCGGCAATCCAGAATTTATGGCAGATTTTGAAATTCAAAAACGCGGTATTTCACCAGTAGATAATCCGGTTGAATACGAAGCAGAGTGGCCAGCTGAAATCGCAAAACAGAAAGCTGCCGTTGCGGCAGGACATGAAGAAGTTATCTCCCTTGGTGGTTTGTATGTTTTAGGTACTGAACGACATGAATCACGTCGTATCGATAATCAGTTAAGAGGTCGTTCTGGCCGCCAAGGTGATCCAGGTGAATCTCGTTTTTACCTATCACTACAAGATGATTTGATGCGTCGATTCAATTCAACTATGGTGGAGCGCTTCTTAACTGCTGCAGGAATTCCTGAGGATCAACCAATTGAATCAAAGATGGTCTCTAATTCAATTAAATCGGCACAGACGCAAGTCGAAGCACAAAACTTTGAAATTCGTAAGAATGTTTTGAAATATGACGATGTCATGAATCGCCAACGCGAAGTTATCTATGGAGAGCGTCGTTCAGTTCTTGAAGGAAAAGATATTTCAGAACAGGTTCAGCGATTCTTAGGTGAAACAATTACTGCTTACGTAACTGCTGCGACTGCAGATGGATACGCGGAAGATTGGGATTTAGATACTTTATGGGCAGCTATCGGCGCTATCTATCCAATTTCATTTTCTTTGGCAGATCTTGAGAAAGAAGTTGGCGGAAGAGGAGCGCTCGACACTGATTTCCTTGCTGCTCGAATAGTTGAAGATGCAATTGCCGCATATAAGAAACGCGAAGAGACATTAACTCCAACTGTTATGCGCGAACTAGAACGCAAGGTTCTACTGTCGGTATTAGACCGCAAATGGCGCGAACATCTATATGAAATGGATTATTTACAAGAAGGTATTGGGCTTCGCGCGATGGCACAACGTGATCCATTGGTTGAATACCAACGCGAGGGCTATGACCTATTCGCTGCCATGATGGAAGGAATCCAAGAAGAGATCGCTGGATTTATTTTTAATGTTGAAGTGACAGTTGAAACTGAGCATGTTCATGGTGGCGGTTTAGATGCTCCTAAGCCGCAGCAACTTTCATATTCTTCAGCCGATGAAAGTGGCGTTGTTAAGAGTGGAGAAGTTACCCGAAATTCACCTTGCCCTTGCGGATCTGGCAAGAAATACAAACGCTGCCACGGCGCCGCAAGCTAATTTAAATTAAATCTAAACTGGTGCAGATCCATTTGTGGTCCACACCTTCGAATCTCAGCGCCATAGAGCGAAGTCGATCTTTAAATCTAACGGTAACTGTACTTTCACAAAGTCCATCAAGTGGCTGATTGATATAGATTTTTCGAAATTTTCCCACTTCTTTTTGATAACCAATTGCAGTCACTAACTCCTGGTAAACAGATCTATGGCAATATTTTGATAAATGTGAAGCAGGACGTTTACCGGCCCAAATTTCTAAAACGCTTTTAGCAAAATTCTCGGCAAATTGAGTAATTTCAGGAAGCTCGCTTGCCGAAGTGGGTTCAGGTTCAAAACCTGGAACATAATCTTCTTTGTAAAGTGATGAGAGTTTATAAAGATATGGTGCTTGTACGTATGTATTTTCCATACCCCAAACATCTGACAATTTTGATTTGATGCCATCAGAAATTAATCTCAAATCATCTAGTACTAAAGTTTGATTGTTAAGAAATAGATCAAACTTTTACACAGAATTCATAGCGTCTGCACATGAAAAACCGAATCGATTTTAAAAATGTAATAGCTATCTCTGTAATTATCGCCTCTTTTATTGTGGCAATCGGCCTGGCGCTTTTAGCCAATAATCGATCTACTTATTGGGTAGCAACTAAGGATTTAATTCCAGGCCATATGGTCGATAGCACCGATTTCAAAGCTCTAAAGGGCGCGTTTGATAAAGATGTAATCGGCTATATTCAAAGTGATCAAAGTCCAATTGGATATTCAATTTCAAAATACGTTGCTGCAGGAGAGTACTTAAATCAAAGTGCTTTGGTAGAAAATACTGGCGAACTCAATGTAAAACTCCTCTCTTTTGCAGCAAGTGCGGCAGATTTACCTGCTTCAGTCCGCATTGGCGATACTGTAAATCTTTATCAAGTCATCAATGACAATGGAGATGGAAAAGAAGTGCCAAGTGAATTAGTAATTGAAGAGGTGTTCATAGTTGATCTAAATCGCAAGAGTGAGAATTTAGGTGGCACTTCTATAGTGACAGTTGCAATCCCTAACGAATTCGTTGAAAGGGCTTTAAATGCCACTCGAAGAGGTCGCATGGTTGTAGTGGTAAATCATGGCTAAATTTGTAACATTTATAGCTGACCCGGAGTTGGAATCATCAGTGCTTAAAGCAATAGCTGCCATTAATGGGGAATTGGTTGTTCGTGGAGTTTCATTAGAACAAATTCGAGAAGCTGAGAAATCAAAAAACGCTACTTTAATTTGCACAAGACAGATTGATTTTGTTTACCCTAGGATTATTGTTGATAAATCAATGAGTGTTGAGCAAATTGTCGAACTAATAAAACCGGATAGCCCCACGGAGAATTTTTCATTTATAAGTGGCAACGCAAAAGTCATATGTTTTGTAGGGCTTTCAGGAGGTGTAGGTACCACGACAATTGCGATAAATCATGCTTTCGAGTTATCTCAGAAATTTAAAGTGATTCTTTCAGACATGGATGGAAGAAACCCGGACATTGCTCGCGCATTAGGATTGCACCGCATTGAAGGACGGCATGAAAAAATTTCTAAAAGTTTAAGTGCATCACAAGGGCTACCATCTAACTCAGATTGTGAGATTTTTGTATTTGATATTGGATTCAATTTAAATCATCCATTACTCAAATCTGCCGATGAAATCTATATAGTTACTAGAGCTGGATTTAATACTTTGGCTAGATTGCAGGAATTAGATATTTCACCTAAAGCTGTGATCCTAAATTTCGCTGAGCGGACTAAGGCGCAGCAAAGGTGGCGGACGCAATTCCAAGAGGTTTTCCCTCGGTTAGATTTTGTAAATATTCCTTTAGATATAAAATCTTTTGAGGCAGCTGCTGAGAGCCGCAGCGCTCTCTTGGAAGTCGCTTGCAATTCGCTCGCTAGAAAATCAATCGCTACTCTTGGCTAATGCGTGTGTATGTGGCGACAACTCCCGATGAGATAAGAAAGCTCATCGCGGGTGAAGTTACATTTGAGGAATATTTAACTCCCGAACAATTTGAATTTGATTCAAAAGTTGATGAAGAAGAGCGAGAACATTTGATTAGCCTTTTGGCAGCTGAGGATTCACTCGATTTAAATCAAGGTAAAGCTGGCTATGTCATAGCATTAGATCTCTCAGAGGCGCAATTAAATGGTGAATCAATAACTGTTGGCATGAATCAAGTTGCTGCACTTTTATATTCAGTTGATGGTGAAGAACTCTCTTGGTATGCCGCAGATGAGATCAAGCACCACATAGATGGGTGGTTATGATGCGCCAAATAGAAGAATTACTGGCGAGCAAATCTAAATTAAGCTCAGAAGCCATCACACATCTAAAACACTTAGCATCAGATTGGCAATTAATTGCAGATTTAAGTTTTGCGGATCTTGCTATTTGGGTATCAACTACTGACAGCAAAGAAATTGCAGTTGCGCAGGTTCGTGCAGCCACTGCTGCAACAGTTTTCCCGCAAGATTTCGTTGGAGATGAAGTAGATGAACTATTTCACGGGCCAGGTGTTGAATATTTTCCAATTAAATTCCATCATGAAGTGATTGCCCAAATTGCCCGTCACCGCAACTCTGATGCGACAAGAAGTTCCGGAAGGTTAGAAAGCGAATATCAGGCAATTGCGCAACAACTTTTAGATATGGTTGGCGAAGGCTCTTTCCCATTTAACACTTCGATAAGTTCATTAAATCCTTCTCCAAGAGTTGGAGATGGATTTATCAGATTAGATAAAAATGGCGTTATTTCTTATGCAAGTCCTAATGGTAGATCTGCGTTTAGCCGTTTGGGCTGGGAGAGTGAATTAGAAGGGTTGTCTTTATCTGAAGTTGGAAGTGCAATATCTCACGAACCAATCAATTCTTTAAATGAGAAAATTTCCAATTCTGATGTTTCACAAATAGTTCTTGAATCAAGGGGCGGAACTATTGAGTTAACTCTACTTCCTTTAGTAAATAGCGGTGTACGTGTTGGTGGCGTTGTCTTACTTCACAACGTAACTGAAATTCGCAGAAGAGAGCGCGAATTATTATTAAAAGACGCCACTATCAAAGAGATACATCATCGTGTTAAGAATAATTTGCAGACAGTATCGGCACTTTTACGCTTACAATCACGTAGAGTGGAAGACTTAAAAGCACAAGGGGCTTTAGACGAAGCTGTACGTCGCATCTCTTCAATCGCATTAGTTCACGAAACGCTATCTGCTAGCGGAAAAGACGAAGTCAATTTTGATTCAGTAGTGGATTCTTTAATTAGTCATGCAGTCGACTTAGCTCCAAGAACGCATACCAGTGTTTCGGATATTTCAGTCAAGCGCTTGGGAACGCTTGGAGACTTAGATCCGAAGATTGCCACCCCGTTATCGCTTGTAGTAACCGAATTAGTGGCAAATGCAATTGAACATGGCTTAACAACCAAAGGTAGCAAGATCGACGTAATCTTTAGTAGGACTGGAAGTAGCTGTGTTGTAAAAATAGAAGATGACGGGATTGGATTGCCAGAAGGTTTTTCTCTGAAAAGTTCATCAAATCTTGGTTTACAAATCGTAAGAACTCTTACGGAAAGCGAATTAAATGGAATTTTAGAAATTTCAAGTGATGAAAAAGGAACAACAGCGCAATTGCGCTTTGAAATTCGTTAGTTCTCTTCTTGGCGGTTTAATTCAGCCATACGCGCACGATTACGCGCAGCACGGCGTTTCATTGCGCGACGTTCATCTTCAGAGAGGCCGCCCCAAACACCTGCATCCTGACCAGATTCAAGCGCCCATGCCAAGCATTGGTCCTTTACAGAGCAACGCATGCAGACTTTTTTAGCCTCTTCGATCTGAGTAATTGCTGGGCCAGTATTACCAACTGGGAAGAAAAGCTCTGGGTCCTCATCGCGGCATGCACTCTGATGGCGCCAATCCATGAGGAAACCGTCCTTTATTGGTAGGGAATTAACTCACTCTGAGTTAAACCAACGACGTATTGTCTAATAGTTATCATTTCGTTACAAGGGTAAACGGAAAATATTCTGGGTGATTTAGAGCGCCCTCGACAGGATTCGAACCTGTGCACCGGCCTCCGGAGGGCCGTGCTCTATCCCCTGAGCTACGAGGGCCAAATTTAAAACGATTTAGGAAACTATCGTATTAGATGAAAGAATTTAATTCCTATGGAGAGAGCCTACTTTGCAACTGGATGTTTTTGGGGCGCTGAGCGCCGATTCTGGAATCTTCCTGGCGTTGTAAATACCTCAGTTGGTTATATGGGTGGACATACTGATAATCCAACATACGAGGATGTTTGCAAGAAAGAGACTAATCACGCTGAAACAGTAGAAGTTGAATTTGATCCAGCAAAGATTTCTTATCAAAGATTGCTAGAAGAGTTCTTCACAATGCATGATCCAACTTCACTTAATAAACAAGGTGGAGATATCGGAACTCAATATCGAAGTGCGATTTTCTATACGTCTTCCGAACAAGAGGCGCTCGCTTTTAATGCAGCGAAAATCTACGGAAAAGAGCTGGCGAAGGATGGAATCGGCCCTATTGTTACCGAAATCGTTGATGCCAAACCTCATAAGTATTGGCTAGCCGAGGAGTATCACCAAAAGTACTTACAGAAAAATCCAAATGGATACGACTGTCATTCTTCTACCGGAGTTCCTTATCCTTCAATAGATGAGGATGAATTGAAAAATAGATTAGATTCACTTTCATATGAAGTTTTACGTAAAGGCGCAACCGAGCGCCCTTTCACCGGTGAATACACTGATACGGACAGAGTTGGTGTTTACAAATGTAAAGCTTGCAACTCCGAACTCTTCAGAAGCGAAACTAAATTTCATTCAGGTTGTGGTTGGCCTTCGTTCTATGCACCTACCGAAGATGACGCAGTTATACTTTTAGAAGATCGATCACTTGCACCTCGAGTTCGAACCGAAGTTAGATGCGCTAAATGCAATTCGCATTTAGGACATGTTTTTGAAGGCGAAGGTTTTGAGACACCCACAGATCAGCGTTGGTGCATTAACTCGGTTTCTTTAATATTAGAAGAACGTTAAATATCTAAAGCTCGCCAGCAATACCAAGCAACAATGCTTCTGTGAGGTCGGAATTTCTCACCTTTTTTCTCAAGTTCAATCGGAGAAATTTCTTCACTTAATTTATGGATCTTCTCCCAACCTCTTCTAACTCCTAAATCACCAGTTGGCCAAATATCTAAACGACCTAATTGGAACATCATGAACATATCAACTGTCCACGGTCCGATTCCCCAAAGGCTAGTCAGGCTTTTATAAACGTCTGCATCATTCATTTCATGAAGTTTTTTGAAATTTACACTCCTATCAAGCGCCGAAGTAGCTAATCCTTGAATGGTTTTTGCTTTAGCACCAGACAAACCAGCGGCACGCATCTGTTCTAATTCCATTGCAGCGACATTCTTTGGCGTGATTTTTCCGCACTCAATCGCAAATCTCTCTTTAATTGTTCTCGCGGCAGCGGTGGCAAGTTGTTGCGAAATAACAGATGAGACCAATGTTTCAAAGTGGCTACGTTCGGGATTGCTGGTGCCAATGTCGCAAAGCTCCGAGGCCTCGATAACCTTGGCAAATCGCTTATCAGTTTGCGCAATCTCTTGAACAACTTTTCGCATCCGCGCCTGTGTGATCAAAGGCCCCCCTTATGAAAAGTTACATATCCATGTAACGTTTGCACACGGTTTACATGTACTTGCAGAGTTTTACATAAATAAAGGAGCGAAGCAATGGCTGGCATAAAAGATGTCGCTCGTGAAGCTGGCGTCTCAACTGCAACCGTTTCGCGCGCACTTCGGGCAATGCAACATGTCAATCCAGAAACTAGAGCAAAAATTGAAGCAGCTGCCAAGAAATTAAATTACACATTAAATACTGGAAAAAGTACTGAGCCAAAAAGAGCAAATAGTGTTGGAATTATTGCGCCCTACATAAGTCGCTGGTACTTCGCAAAGGTAATACAAGGTGCAGAGCAAGCCCTACAAGAAGCTGGTCTTGATTTGCTGGTTTATAACATCAATCAAAATAATGATCGAAATCGTATTTTTAAAGATGAATATTTAAGAGGTCGCGTCGACGCTCTAATTTCTATTAGCGTGCCTTTAAGTGAAGTGGAATTCCAATCAATATTAGATCTAAACATTCCAACAGCGCTAGTCGGTACTTCAGACAAAAGAGTATCTAGCGTACGCATAGATGACGTCGCCGGTGCAAGAGTTGCTACACAACATTTAGTTAATCAAGGCCATAAGCGAATTGGGTTAATTGGTGGAATTAACAACAACCCATATCAATTCCCGGTTCCAAGAGATCGTCGAATTGGCTTCTTACAAGTATTAGAAGAGAGCGGAATCGAATTCGATCCAATGCTCGAAGTTATTGGTGATTTCCAAGCAGCAACTGCGATGCAAGTTATGGGCGAATTATTAGCTCGGCGAAACCGCCCTACTGCAATTTTCTGCGAATCAGATGAAATGGCAATTGGTGCAATTCAAGCAATAAAAAGACATGGCTTGAAAGTTCCGGACGATATTTCAATTGTAGGTTTTGATAATCATGAAATGGCCGAGTACTTTGACTTAACCACAATTGAACAGCCAGTGCAGATGATGGGTGAAATGGCTGCTTGGTCAATTATGGAAAAGTTAAAGAAGCCAGATTCTGATATGCCAGATTTAACCTTGCCAACTTCTTTGATTGTGCGTAATTCGACCCGCAAAATTACTGCGGATTAAGCCACTCTGTATTACTCTGACAACATGAAAATCGAAGCGCTGTCGCTTGCCGAAATGCGAACTCACCGCAGTGAAAAATGGCGCGGCTTTCCATCAGATGTTTTGCCATTATTCGTTGCAGAGATGGACTTTCCAGTCGCACAACCGATTCAAGAGATATTGATGCAAATGATTTCCCACTCAGATATGGGATATCTAAGTTCAATCCCCGAACTTGGCAAAGCATTTTCAAATTTTTCAAAAAGACACTGGAATTGGGATGTAAATCCTGAATACGTCAGATTGTGCACAGATGTTGGCGTTGGAATGGTGGAAGTTTTACGTGCTACCACACAGCCCGGCGATAAAGTCTTAGTAAATTCACCGATCTATCAGAATTTTTACAACTGGATAAACGAGACAAAAGTCGAATTAATTGATGTGCCATTTATTCAAGACGGATTAAATTGGTCCGTAGATTTTGATGAGATTGAAAAAGTCTATGCATCTGGTTTGAAAGTCCATGCACTTTGCTCGCCGCATAATCCGCTCGGGCGTATTTACTCGCGCGAAGAACTATCTAAATTCGCTCAATTAGCCAAGAAATATGATGTAGTTGTTATAAGTGATGAGATACATGGTCCACTCGCTCTTTCCGGTCACGAATTTATCCCATTCTTAGCAGTTTCACCAGAAGCTGCTGAAGTAGGAATTTGCGTAACAAGTGCAAGTAAGGCTTTTAACATTGCAGGACTGAAATCGGCTTTGATAGTTTCTCAAAGCGCAAAGATGCATGAAGTGCTAGCCAAGATGCCTATGTCAGTGCACTATCGCTCATCAATTTTAGGCGCATTTGCTGCAGTTGAAGCTTTTAACAAATGCGATGAGTGGTTGGCAGGTGCCATTTCGACCATAGAATCAAATGCACATTACCTAAAGACACTACTGGATACTCAGCTACCAGCAGCCAAATATGAAATTCCAAAGTGTTCATATTTAGCTTGGGTTGATGTCAGCGCATTAGGTTTGGGTGAAGATCCATCTCTAGTGTTTCTCGAAAAAGGTAGAGTGGCTTTTAACGCTGGCAAGATTTACGGCGCAAGCGCATCTCAATTTGTTCGAATCAATTTAGCAACTAGTGAATCCGTACTGACTGAAGCTGTAAATAGGATGGTCAAGTCTCTATGACTTCTTACGACGTAATCATTGCTGGCGCAGGTCACAATGGTTTAGTCGCCGCAAATTACTTAGCAAAGGCTGGTAAGAAAGTTTTAATTCTTGAGGCGCAAGAACAAATTGGCGGCGCTACGCAAAGTGTTAAGGCTTTCGAAGATTACGAAGCTCGGTTATCTCGATATTCTTATTTAATTGCACTCCTGCCGGACAAAATAATCTCTGATTTAGGGCTAAGTTTCAAAAACTTATCTAGGAAAGTCTCATCTTTTACGCCATATCAAGAGGGAGGATTGCTGATTTCGCGCCAGTGGGATCAGCAAACTGCAGAGTCATTTAACAAATTGCCAGGCGGCGAAAAGGAAGCAAAAGCATGGCAGGAGTTTTATAGTGAAATTGAGAAATTTGCCAAGCGAATTGCGCCGAGCATGCTGGAACCATTAAGAAGTAGCGCTGATCTAAATACTCAAATTGCGATGCCACAAATCTGGGACCAGTTGATTGAGAATCCAATTGGTCATGTAATTACTGAAAAATTTAAGAATGATTTAGTTCGTGGTGTTGTGCTAACTGATGCCCTTATCGGAACTCTCTCATCTGCTTATGGAATGCAAGCAAACAACTGCTTCTTGTATCACTTAATAGGCAATGGTTCAGGGGAGTGGAAAGTGCCACAAGGCGGCATGGGAGCTTTTGTTGCCGAATTACATCGAGTCGCAATTTCAAATGGTGTTGAGATTGAATGTTCCGCGAAAGTTATTGATATTGATGCCGATGATGCAGGCGTTCAAGTAACCGATATCAATAACCGCAAATTTCAAGCAAAATATTTTCTTTCAAATGCTGCTCCAGAATTTGTATCAAATAAAATTGAAACTCGTGGCAGTTTAGAAGGTTCGCAAATAAAGATAAATCTATTACTCAAACGGCTACCACAACTCAAATCCGGAATCGATCCAGAACTTGCTTTTGCCGGAACATTACATTTAAACGAAAGTTTCTCAGAGCTAGAAAGGGCTTATGACCAAGCCTTGATTGGCAATATTCCAGATGTAATTCCAGCAGAAATGTATTGCCATACGCTTACAGATCCGACAATTCTTAGCCCAGAATTACAAGCAGCTGGTTTTCATACCTTAACGCTCTTTGGCTTACATACGCCGGCAACCGCTTTTGAAGAAAATAATAAAGCCTCAACTAAATTGGTAGCAGAGAGCGCGATTGCTGGTTTAAATAAATATTTAGCTGAGCCGCTTGAAGATGTTCTGGCATACAGCAAAGATGGCAAACCATGTATAGAGGCAAAGTCTCCGCTGGATCTTGAAGCTGACTTATTTTTACCAAGGGGCAATATTTTTCATAAAGATTTATCTCTTCCTTTTGCAGAGAGCGATGATGAGGTTGGCAAGTGGGGCGTTGAGACCAATCTGCCAAATGTATTTATTTGTGGTGCAAGCGCTAAACGTGGCGGAGGGGTGAGCGGCATTCCTGGTCATAATGCTGCGATGGCAGTCTTGAAGAGCAAGTAATCTTTTCCTATGAAAAAGCCTGAAACTATTGTCGTTACCGCGGGTCGCCCCGAACATACTCCAGATGCTTCGCTAAACCCTGATGTGCAATTTACTTCAACTTTTCGTGCAGGCGGTCCGCTAGGTTACGGAAGATATGGAAATCAAACTTGGTTGGCAGTTGAAGATGCAATCAGTCAATTAGAAGGTGGCCGAACTTTAATTTTTAGTTCAGGTATGGCTGCGATTAATGCGGTATTTAATATTTTACCGGTTGGCGCTGTAGTGACCGCTTCTAATCAAGGTTATAGCGGCACAATGACAGTATTAAAAATGTTAAATGAGAGCGGAAGATTAGAAGTTAGATTTGTTGATGTGGCAAATACATCAGAAGTAATCGCTGCAATCCCAGGTACTCAGCTTCTTTGGTTGGAATCTCCAACAAATCCTTGTTTAGAAGTAGCAGAACTTCCAACTTTGATAAATGCCGCAAAAGCTGCCGGTATTGGAGTTGCTGTTGATAACACTTTTGCGACACCTTTAAATCAAAACCCTCTAGCTATGGGTGCCGATCTAGTTATGAATTCAGTAACTAAATTTCTAGCGGGGCATAGCGATATTTTGATGGGTGCTATTTCAACTAAAGACGATGCGCTTTTTACAAGAATTGAAACTCAAAGAAAATTAGGTGGCGCAATTGCAGGTCCAATGGAAGCTTGGCTTGCTCTACGCGGAATCCGAACCTTTGCGATTCGAGTGCAACGTGGTTCTGAGTCTGCCCTCGAACTTGCTAAACGTTTATCGGAGCATCCGAAGGTCTCTAGAGTGCGATATCCAGGATTACCAACTGATCCACAACATGAACGTGCCAAGAGCTTCATGAGAGGTTTTGGCGCCGTTTTCTCATTTGAAGTTAAGGGAAGCGCGGAACAGACAGAGCGTGTATGCAATGCTGCAAAGCTAATTACCAATGCAACAAGTTTGGGTGGAGTCGAGACCCTATGGGAGAGACGTAGACGTTGGCCTATCGAGAGCGAAGTTGTTCCTGAGTCTTTAATTCGTGTGAGTGTTGGAATAGAGAACGTTGAAGACCTCTGGGATGACATTAAGCAAGCTTTAGATACAATTTAGCCATGAAGTTCTTCCGACGTATCGCCGCGCTTGCTACCTTTTCGGTGCTGGCATTTAAAGCAGTCGGTTCATTTCTTTCCTGGGTAGAAAAACAGGAAGATTCGCCTGCAACTGTGTGGGCAGACGATGATGAATTTGAGGACGCTTAAGTCTAGACTTACAGGTAACGCCCAACCTGATTCACGATTAGAAGGGTTTTACAAATGCAAATTGTTTTTCACACACGTCAAGCTCATTTAGCGGATGATTTTAAAGATATTGCAACAGAAAAATTAAAAGCACTAGGTCGATTTAATGTATTAATGGATCGAATTGAAGTTGAAATTATCCATGAACAGAACCCAAAACAGGGCAAACATTCACACAAAGTAGTTTTGACCGCAAAAGGAGCTGGACCGCTAGTTAGAGCAGAAGCATCTGAATTTAATGATGTTGCTGCTTTTGATATTGCTGTAAAGAGCTTTGAACTTCAATTACGCAAAATCCATGAGAAGAGCAAAGATCACAATCGCGAATCGATTAAACATTTAGGACAATAGCCAAATCGCAGTTGCTGGAGGTAAAACATCAGTAACTGGTTGACTTGCTAATAAAACTTTTCCAGAAAATGGCAATTCTTTATCTGAGATATTGATTAGCACCTCAATATTGCCTCGTTTATATGAAAGCAAATCTTTTGTGCTGGTCCAAGTAAGTTCTCCACTTCCTACGAAATACTCTTTGCGTAATTGCAGAGCTCTCTTGTAAAGGTTTAAGGATGAGCTTGGATCAGCTAACTCATGTTCTACCGTGAATTCTTTCCATTGATTCTGAAGTGGCAACCAAGGTTTTCCGCTTGTGAATCCGAATGGAGCAGCATCACCTGACCAAGGCATCGGAACTCGCGCACCATCTCTACCTTTTTGCTTTCCATTTGTGCGGAAGTAAATTGGATCTTGTCGATCTGAATCAGCCATTTCTCCAGATGGAAGTCCTAACTCTTGGCCGTTATAAATATAGGCAGAGCCTGGCAATCCCAAGATAAAGAGCGCCATCGCTCTTGCAGCGTTACTTCCTATTCTTGATGCAACTCTCTCTGAATCATGATTTGAAAGGCACCAAGTTGGCCATGCGTTCTGTTCTTTAACTAAATTCAACATATCTGAAATCGATTTATAAAGATACTCAGATTCAAATGGCGCATTCATCACATCGAAATTAAAGAATTGATGTAGCTCATCTGGCCGGACATACAAAGTAGCTCGTTTTGGTGGGTGAACCCAAACTTCGGCTACCGCCATAATCTCTCTATCGCCATAAGAATCAAATATCTTTCGCCATTTCCTGTAAATCTCATGGACTCCATCCCGATCAAAGAATGGGATTTTGGCTAAGTATGAGTTCCGTTTTTCAACTTCCATCAAAACATCGAGTCGAAGGGCATCGCTTAACCCTTGTGGATCGTAGTGATCAACATGAATATCATCTTTTGCTAAGCCATGAGCCACATCGATACGGAATCCATCAGCACCTAAATCAATCCAGAATCTAATTGTTTTTTCAAAATCTTCCGCTACTTCAGAATTTTCCCAATTTAAATCTGGCTGAGATGAATCAAAGAGATGCAAATACCATTGACCATCTTCAACCTGTGTCCAAGCTGGCCCACCAAATAATGAAATCCAATTGTTCGGAGGAGTAGTTGCATCCTTGCCATCATAAAAATGGAAGCGATTTCTGGCTTTAGAACCTTTAGGTGAATCTATAGCTTCTTTAAACCATCGGTGCTCTATTGAAAAATGATTTGGAACAATATCAACTATAACTCTCAGCCCCAAGGAATGTGCTTTATCGAAAAGCTCCTTAGCATCTTTTAGATTTCCAAATCTTGGATCGACATCACGGGGATCTGCCACGTCATAGCCGCCATCTTTATTTGGTGTCTTATAGAAAGGACTCAACCAAATCGCATCAACCCCGAGTGTTTTTACATACTCAAGGCGAGAAGTGATTCCCTTTAGGTCACCTTCACCGTCGCCATTACTATCTTGAAATGAGCGGGGGTAAATTTGATAGATAACCGCTTCATTCCACCACTTATTCACGGCTAAACTTTAGTCCATGACAAGCCAAAACAGATTAGATAGATTCGCAGCGCACGGTAAAGAATTCCAAGAAGTACTTTCCACAATTCCAGAAGCTCATCGATACACCATGGTTGAAGGTGGCTGGTCTGCAGCTTATGTTGTTCATCACGTAGCAGATGGCGAATTACATTTCGCGTCACGTTATCTACATGCAATCGGCGACATCTCTCCAAGTATCCAACCATTTGATGAAGAGGCTTATCCAGAGAGAGTTAATTATGCAAAGCGCCAAATCAAAACTTCATTGGCAGCAATAGTTGGAATAAGGTCAATGGTCGCAGAAGTTTTCACAAATGCAACTGATGCGGATTGGGATAAAGTTTCCAAACATCCAGAACTTGGACCAGTAACTCTAAGTGAACTTTTTGAAAAAGCAGATAGCCATTTAGTCGGCCACACACAACAACTTAGAGATATTTCAGCGCATTTTTAATAAATTGTTAGCAAATTGTCCTAGGCGTTAGACTTCGCACTATGTCTAAAGTACTTGGCTCACTTCCAGTAGGCGAACGTGTTGGTATCGCTTTCTCCGGAGGTCTAGATACCTCTGTTGCAGTCGCATGGATGCGTAACAATGGAGCCATTCCATTTACATACACCGCAGATCTTGGTCAATATGACGAACCAGATATCGCATCGGTGCCTGGTCGCGCAAAGGAATATGGCGCCGAATTATCACGACTTGTAGATTGCAAGACTGCAATGGTCGAAGAAGGCTTAGCAGCTATCGCATGCGGTGCTTTCCATATTCGTTCTGGCGGTAAGCAGTATTTCAATACGACCCCAATTGGTCGAGCAGTCACCGGAACACTTTTGGTTCGTGCAATGCTTGAAGACCAGGTTTCAATTTGGGGAGATGGTTCTACTTATAAAGGTAATGACATCGAACGTTTCTATCGTTATGGATTACTTGCAAATCCATCGCTACGAATTTATAAGCCTTGGCTTGACCAGAAATTTGTAACTGAATTAGGCGGCAGAAAAGAGATGTCGGAATATTTGGTTAAGCATAAATTGCCATACCGAGATAGTGTGGAGAAGGCTTATTCAACTGATGCAAATATCTTAGGCGCCACACATGAAGCAAAATCACTTGAATTTCTAAATTCAAGTTTAGAAATTGTTAATCCAATTATGGGCGTTAAGTTCTGGGATTCTTCAGTAAAGATTGATTCCGAAGATGTAACCATTGAATACGCTCAAGGCAGACCTGTCGCAATTAATGGCAAACGTTTTGAAGATGTAGTTGAGCTGATGAAAGAAGCCAACAACATTGGTGGTCGCCATGGCTTGGGTATGTCAGATTTAATTGAGAATCGAATTATAGAAGCGAAGAGTCGTGGTATTTACGAAGCGCCTGGTATGGCACTTCTCTTTATTGCTTATGAGCGTCTAATTACTGCTATTCATAACGAAGATACCATTGCCAATTATCACGCTGAAGGTCGTCGTCTTGGACGCTTGCTATACGAAGGCCGTTGGTTCGATCCACAATCATTAATGCTCCGTGAATCTTTAACTCGCTGGGTGGCATCTGCTGTAACTGGCACAGTCACATTGCGTTTACGTCGCGGCGATGATTACTCAATCATTAATACTGAAGGTCCTGCGTTTAGCTATCACCCAGAGAAACTTTCGATGGAGCGCACCGAAGATGCAGCATTTGGTCCAGTCGATCGCATCGGTCAATTAACCATGCGAAATTTAGATATTGCTGATACTCGATCAAAGTTAGAACTTTACGCAGCCCAAGGTCAACTTGGCGATGGCCAATTCAAGCTTGTGGGAGAGATTGAAAAACCGAAGAAGTAGTTAAAAATTAAAAAGCCCCGAGGAATTTCCTCGGGGCTTTTTAATGTTGCTTTTATGACTTTGTGATTCGGCCATCTAGCTTAGGCAATTGAGTTACTTTGCCTGCAGCCATATCTGCCTTTAGCGCAGCCACTAACACATCAACTAGCAAGCCACCAATCTTTGCAGTTTGTGGATGGAACATATCGACATAGCCATCTCCACCTGCAACCATGAAGTCCAGTGTCGAAACTGTAAATTCAACTGATGCATCATTTGGAATATCTTTTCCATCAGCAGTCTTGATTGAACTTACTCTGCTTCCAACACCCTTAGTTGGATCAAATACAAATTTGAATCCAGAGATTTGAGGGAAACGACCAGCTGTTGGATATTGGGAAACACCATTTTCAATAGCTTTCCAAATATCGCTACCGGTCATCTTGGTCGTTGCTACGTAGTTTCCAAATGGGAACACCGTTAGCGCATCACCGAGTGTCACATCGAATGGACCGCTGCCACCTGCGGCTGGACGCACTAAAGTCTTGTCAGCCGGGGTGTATGTCTTTGCAGGCAAAGTGTCACGGATTCCACCACCATTGATAATTGTTAACTGAGTCTTCGTAGAAGCACGAACTAAGTCAGCCATTAGATTTCCGAGTTCAGTTTCACCCATTCTTTGAATTTGTGGAGAACCTCCATTTGGAAATAGCGCAGAAACTTGGCCAATCTTTACATCAAGCTTCGCACTTACCTGATCTTTATATTTCTTTACCAAAGCTACTGCTTCTGCATCAGGTGTTAATTTAGAGATTGAAGCTGCAGATATTACGTTTACTGCGGCACCAATTACATTAGATCCATTCATGCACACAGATACTTGATTGTAAGAAACGCCTGAATTAGGAACTTGTGCAATTACCTGTGCAGGTAACTTGCGACTATTTTCGCTTACGGTGTTATAAAGCAGATGGCTATGACCACCAAACACAACAGTTGCACCTTTAATTCCCGCAGCGGAAGTGTTTAGAGTTCCAGTTGCAACTCCACCTTTATTCTCTGCCCAACCTTGGTGATTCAAAACTACAACTAAATCAGCACCAGCTGCCTTTGCTTTTACAATTGCTTTGTTTATATAGCTTGGGTCTGGCGAAATGGTAATTCCAGAGAGATTGCTTGGTAGGACTACATCAACTGTTTCTGGAGTATTTGCACCAACTACGCCAAGCTTGATGCCGCCACGTTGAACAATCACATAATCTGCAACTTTATTGGCACCGGTATTTAATGGCGCCAATGTTGAGTAATTTGATACTACCCATTTCGCTGTTGAAAGATTTACCATTTTCACAATATGGGCCATTTCGCGGTCATGTTCGTGATTACCAAAAGTTGAAACATCGAACTTCATGAGATTCATTGCTTCAACGGTTGGAATTTCTTCGAACTCTGATGAGATAGCAGGTGAAGCACCGAAATTATCGCCTGCAGATAAAGTAAATGTGGCCGGAACAGCTTTGCGATCATTTGCAAATGCTGTCGTCAGAATTGCAGCGCCTGCATTTGTAGATGTTCCTTCAATAGCTCCATGGAAATCGCTTAACTGATTTAGCTGAACTACTTTGACATCGCTTCGCTTTAAAGTTTTTGAAAGAGAAGTCGCAGGGATAGTTTTTGCTGTGCCTGCAGGGCTAATTCCGTATGCATTTACCGCCTGAACTGAAGGAGTAACGCTGGTCATGCCCTCTACATAAGGCAGAATAGTTTGCAAATGTCCCTTATTTGGGGATATGTAAATTGGGCAAGAACCTTTTCCGCCTGACACTATATATGTAGTAATTGCAGGCTTAGCTTCAACTGCATCCCATTTGATCATAATGCCATTAGGAAAAACTGAAGCTTTAACATTTGTTGGGGCTGAAGGAATTGAATATTGCTCTGCAGAAATTGCTGCTGGTGCCATCGCAAAAGTTGTTGCAATTAGAGCCAAGGCACCTAAAATGGAAATTCGCTTCTTCATCACGAAATGGTTTCCTCTTTCTATATGGACTTTTTCGAGTCCCATTAATTGGGGCGGGGAATATGTCTGAAACCTTATCCCTAAAAAGTTATGCAAACTTAGATAATGGGGTGGGGTGGCGCCCCTATTTCGCTATTTCTCTAAAGTCTGAGTTTAGAGTTATTCGTGAATCCACCATGCTGCATAAGGTGGTACTGCTATTTGGCCGGCAAAATGCATCTTACGTCCACTTATTGCCTCTATTCGATCACCAAATGCAACATTAAATGAATCCAAATACTGAGTTTTTTCTGTCAAGTTATAAATCTGAGTCAATGTGCCAGCTGCATGCTTGCGACGAATTAAAAGTATTGCACCATCATTACGAGTGTCAGTTTCAGCGGTCACGCTTGCATGAATAGAATTTAAATTCTTACGCGCATTAATCAAACTTGAAATGGCGCTAAATACTCTGCCTGCAACGCCTTCACCGTTCTGCGCACTTTGTACCAATGCCCAATCCATTTTTGGTCGATGTAACCAACGATTGTCATCTGCTTTTGCTGGATCTTTTTTGTAGCTTTCATCGTTTAACATACCGATTTCATCACCCATGTAGAGCAATGGGATTCCACCAAATCCAAAAACAATGGCAGAGGCGCAAATCAAGCGATTTATCGCGGTACTTAAATCAGCGGCATCCTTATTCTCGATTGCACGTTGTATTCCAATCAAACTAGCCGCACTTCCTGAAGTCCTGCGATCTCCAGTGAGCGGATTAGATTGGAAATGTACTCCTCTTGCAAAAGAACCTTTAAATTCATTGCCATAAAAATCTGCACAGAAATTCCTATGAGCGTGACCATTTATCCCAGCTGCTTGCGCATCAGAATCATCAATTGCCCAACCAATATCATCATGGCAACGCAGATAAGTAGCCCAAGCACTTGTAGTTGGCACAGGAGCAAAGCGGGAAAGTGCAGTGTCTAATAATCGCCCATCACGTGCTGCAAATGCAGACCAGATCTGCACCATTAAAGAGTTGTGATAAGCCAAGTCTGAGACCTTACCTGCATGTTTACCTTGCCCAAGGTAATGAACTACATCTTGCGGCCCAACTATCGCTTCCGCTTTAAATATTAAGGCAGGTGTAACAATCTTTGAAATTGCTCGTAAAGCTTGAGTTATCGAGTGCACTTCTGGTTGGTTCTGACAATTTGTGCCAAGGCGCTTCCAAATAAATGCAATGGCATCTAGTCGAACGCAATCGGTTCCTTGGTTAGCCAGGTATCCGATAATGTCTACGTATTCCAAGAATAAATTTGGATTGGACCAATTGACATCCCATTGAAATTCATTAAATGTGGTCCAAACATATTTATTCATCTCTTTATTGAATGTGAAGTTTCCAGGAGCAAATGTTGGAAATACCTCCGGCAAAGTCACTTCAAATTGATCTGGAATCCTTCTATCAGGATATGCATAGAAATATTCTTCATATTTCTGTTCACCGGAACGTGCGCGAGCGGCCCATTCGTGCTCTTTAGCAACATGGTTGAGTACTAAATCGAGGGTTAAGGAGATCCCCGCATTATGTAAATCATCGGCAAGTTCCGCTAAATCTTTCATCGTGCCTAAATCAGGGCGCACAGATTTGTAATCCATTACTGCATATCCACCATCACTATTACCCGGACGTGGTTTTAAAAGTGGCATCAAATGTAGATAGGTAACACCTAGATCTTTCAAATAAGAAATCTTTGATCTTATTCCTTGCAAATCACCCGCAAATAAGTCTGTATAACAAACGTAACCAACTGAATTGGGATCTTGAAACCAATCTGGTTTCAAGATTCTTTGATTATCACGATGTCGAAGCGAAGCTGAACGCCCCTTGTGAATTTTCACAATCACATCGATTACTTGGGGCAGTGTTTTATGACCGTCATATACGGCATCAATGCCATCCCAAAGGTCATTTGCCCAATTATCGAAGCGATCAAGCAAGGAACTTAAATCTGGGTCACCAGCTAGCGCATCGGCTAATCTCTTACGCCCCGCCGCTAAAGCTTGCAAACTCACGTCGGCGAGTTTAGGCAAGACCCTTTGTAAATAAAACGAAACTCGATATCACTTTGATAACAGGGTCTGCAAAATTAATGAAAAAGCAAGGCCATTCGGGTCAATCATTGCAAAATGGTCTGCTCCGGTTATTTCCATTAAAGAAGCCTTTTTTACGCGGGCAAAATCCCTCGAATGTTCTAAAGGCACTCGGTTATCAGAATCACCATGAATAATGTAAATATGCTGATCGTAATTTTTTTGCATTGGGTCAAATTGATTA
>JACCDM010230503.1_pt1 | contig 24983 bp, 21 predicted proteins | sample 7445851 | NCBI WGS metagenome assembly JACCDM01 (sample SAMN15323438, study PRJNA562643) | freshwater metagenome | isolation source: river surface water | place: USA:Blue River Watershed | collected 2017-08-16
AACGCTCACAACTTACCACTAATTTAGATAGCTGTAGATAAAGGAACTGGGATACCTGTAGTGGCCACAAAACTGGTAAATTTAGAATTTAAATATTCTAACCATAAAGAAGATTGTCGGGTTTACTCACATCTTTTGAGATAGCAGATCCGATGCCATTAGAAGCCAGGATCCCTCACGGTTGGTCAGCCTCACTCCAAGGGCTCACCGGGTCCGCCAATCTGGTCACCATTCCACCATTAGTCCTAATAAAAATTCCAACATCTGACCTGCCCAGCAGAAGTCAAACCTGCGACCTACGGCTTAGAAGAGCTGAAAAATCTAGGATCACAATACTCAACAATGGTCTATAGCACCCTGGTTATGGGTGTTCACTTTGGCAGTGATTGCTTGGGGTCATTTGGGTTTGATTTGGTGGTCTTGTTGTTGACAGGCGTTTGTCGGGAAAACCGACATTCCATAAGTGTCCTTGTAAGATCGAATTAACCGTGAGTTGGCAGTAGATATCTTTTGGAGGTTGTATCAAATACTAACAATTCTCTTTAATTTTAGATATATAAAAATGATGCTGCTTCTTAGAGAAACATAGAATAGCAATGCAAAAAACAGGCGATTAAGTTAGGTTAACCGCCAACACTCAACTGATTCAAGGGAATTAATACTTAAACAGTCTTAAGATATTCCGGAATATCGTCAGGTTTGTAAAATCCATCCCACTCATTCATTGCTTTTCACCTTAAGTTAATTTTTCTGACTACTCGCTAGCAAACGAGCCTTAAGTTCGGCTATTTTATTATTATAAGCAACATAGGCTTGATTCAACTCGCCTATCGTTTTTATTTTACCATCCAAAATCTTCACAATACCCTCATCTAGTGCGTTAAAGTTCTTTTGATAGATGATCTTAACCCACGGATTACCTTCACCCAGATTATCAAATAACACTTTACGACAAGCCACCTGTTGAGGTCTATATTTAATAAGACTCTCTTTAAGAGCTTCAGTCAAGGGCTCCTTTGACGTCATCTTCTGCAAAAACTGTGGGTCACTATGTCCACTTACCAGTTGACTCCACTGAGGGGCATAGGCAACTAGCTGCTCCCGACGAGCCTTGGTACAGGCATTGTATTTGGTGGCAGCATCATTCCAATTCTTGAATTGTTCGCTGGAAATGCTTCCAGGGCCATGGGGATGAGTTCCAGCACAACCACCAATGCTGAAAACTACTATTGCCGCTATAAACAAATGAAGAGTTGATTTAAGCCTCATACCTTTACCTTAAGAAAATTATTAACTTTTATTGAAATTATTGGCTTTCGACTATATACAGTCGAATCTTTATAGTTTTATCGGCTATTGGCTTTATGTCCTGATAACCCTTCGAAGAATAAAAGCTTTTAGCATGCTGAAGATTTTTAAATCTGATAATAGTAACTTTATCTGGGATTTTAGCGATGCCAGAAATTGCTTCACCTTGAGTTCCAGAAACGACTATCTCAGCACCTGCCTCTGATACAAGTTTTTGTATCTTGGGCCATAAATCTTTTTGATAGGCTTCCTTATTTAGGTAACTGATCTCAGCAATGCTATAAGCATTTTTGGACTGAGCATGCACATTAATTGATAAACACAGTACTAATACAGTTAATAATGACTTCATTTCAACCTCCCAAATAATTTTTTTACTAAAGTTTTAATTTGTACAAATATTTATTACTGAGGCTTTGCAAGCGCATTGTTTAAAACAAATGCAATTCTAGCGCCAGCCATAGCTAAACGTTTTTCGATAACCCCTAAAGATTCAGCTACATAAGAATTTGGTAAGTTATCAACAAATAGATACGAACCCTCACAGGTAAAACCAGGTAATTTTCCATAAGCAACCCGTCTTGCTGCATCATTAGATTCATTCGCCCACTGCAATGGATCACCCATCTGCCAAACTTGAAAATCAGGCGAATACTTAACCTTTAGGTCTTCTGCTAATTTTTCAGGTTTTCTTCCCTTGGCCAATTTTCTTACAAATGCGTGATCCCATTCAGAATGTAGGTTTGTTTGATTACCGACTTTGACCTGATTTCCACCTCGATCATTATTATCACCCGCATGCAATGGCTGATGAATATCGCCCACAACATGAACCAATACTCGAACAGCAAAAATCTTATCCTCCTTGGAGGAATTCGGGTCTTTTAATACCTGTATGTACTCATTAATTCGATAAATTGCACAGTTTCCTTTTAGGCATAACTCTTTTCTTGGTTTATTGTCACAGACTGGTAAATTATAAAAATGCCACTGCGATGAGCCAGGTCTTGTTATGTTTAGTTCCAGACGGTTGTCATCTAACCAGGTTGCTGTTAAAGACAGATTGTTATCCGGAAGGAATTCTTTTAAACGCACTTGGGCTTCAGGGGTTAGTAGAGACTGTGCAATGAAACCAGTAGTCTGATGGCCTTCAGGCCCCCAAGCTAAGGCGGCTTTACTAGTAATTAAGCCAAAAATTATTCCGAAAAATACTCCAAAAATACGATTTAGATTCATAAATTAACTCTAAATTAATTTAAAGCCACTATTTTTAAGTGGGAATGTCCTAATACGCTTTCCTGTCGCTCGATAAAGTGCATTCAGAACGGCTGGGGCACCAACGGCAATTGTTGGTTCACCAACGCCGCCCCATTCACTACCGCCCCCTTCGATAATAATCGTCTCAACATTAGGCATTTGAGATAACCGAATTGAATTAAAATCATTAAAATTTTTCTGCTCAACTCTTCCGTCTTTGATGGTAATTTCTTCTTCAAATAGTGCTGAAAGACCAAAAACAAATGAGCCGGAGGTCTGCCGCTCAATTTGAGCAGGATTCACTGCGTAACTTGGATCAATAGCAGCAACCATGCGTTCAATTTTTACATCCGTGCCATTTTGAATACTAATCTCACATGCTGCGGCTGCAAAGCTTCCGTATGATTTCATTTGAGCAAGTCCTCTAAATCTACCTGCTGGAGCGGGCTTATCCCAGCCTATCTTTTTAGCAACTGCATCTAATACAGCCGCTGCACGAGGATTACGATTGAGATATTCCAATCTAAAGGCTAAAGAATCCTTGCCAACATAATCAGCAATTTCGTCGATAAATGTCTCAATAAAAATCGCATTCTGATTAACGTTTACCCCTCTCCAAAATCCAGGGGGTACATGAGTATTTCGCATTGCGTGATCAATCAATAAATTGGGGAATTCATAAGTAAAGCCATGCTGACCATCAATATCCAAACCCTGAAATACTTCCGGATCTAAGCCTTTATTTTTGTCTAAGGTTAAGGGGCTTGTTGAGGCCAAAATTGACTGACCAGATAGGCGGATATGTAAGCTAGTTAAGTTCTTTTGATTATCAAAACTAGCCGATAATTTACCCATCATAATGGGATGATAACGACCCTGAGTCATGTCCTCTTCTCGGGTCCAAATCAACTTAATCGGTATACCCGGCATTTGTTTTGCAATTAAAACAGCCTGGGTTGTGTAGTCTTGATGAGAACCTCTACGACCAAATCCACCGCCAATATTAATTTTGTAAACATCGCATTGTTCAGCTTTTAAACCAGAAGCTTTTATGACAGCAGCCATCGAATTTTCAGCATTTTGTGTGGGCACCCAAGTTTCGCATTTTGTTGGAGTCCATCTAGCAGTAGCATTCATTGGCTCCAAGGTTGCATGGTTCAGGAATGGGTAAAAAAAAGTGGACTCTAATTTAGAAGAGGCATTACTCATTACATTTTTGACATCCCCTTTTTGATTACGTACGAACGCAAATTTTGCAGTCAATCCTTCCTCTAAATAACTTTTAATTTCTGCACTAGAGACATTTGCATGCGGACCATAATCCCAATTAATATCGACTAAATTAATTGCTGTTTTCGCATGCCAGAAGGTATCAGCAATAACAGCAACGGCAGTTTCTCCAACAACCACCACCTTAGAAACACCCTTGACTTTCATCGCTTTAGAAGCATCAAAGCTAGCTACTTTTCCGCCAAACACTGGGCATTCCTTGATCGTAGCAATTAACATTCCAGGCAGCTTAAAGTCAATTCCATAGATCTGTTTTCCCGTGACTTTTCCTGCCATATCATCAATACGTGGAATTGATTTCCCAATCAATTTCCAATCTTTAGGGTCCTTTAATGGTGGATTACTTGGTACTGGCAAACGTGATGCAGCAACCGAAACGCTACCAAATGTTGTTTTTCTTCCAGAGGATTTGTGCGTAATTACGCTGTCAGCAGCAAAACACTCTGATACTGGTACATTCCATTGTTTGGCAGCTGCCTGAATTAACATCATTCGCGCAGCCGCCCCACCCTTGCGGACATATTGTTCGGATTGCCGTATTCCTCTACTACCACCCGTAGAAAAACTTCCCCAAACTTGTTTACGTTTGATGCTCTCACCAGGGGTTGGATATTCGTATGAAATCTTGTTCCAATCACACTCTAATTCTTCAGCAACCATCTGCGCCAAACCAGTAATGGTTCCCTGCCCCATTTCTGAGCGAACTATTCGAACGATTACATCGTCATTGGGTCTAATAACAACCCAAACTCCGATTTCTGGATTGGCTAATGGTGCACTAGGATTTTGAACTGTACCAGCGATTCCGTTTTTACCAAATGGAATATCAAAACCAATTGCTAAACCAGAACCAAAAAGAGCAGACCGTACTATAAAATTTCGACGAAAAGTATTTATGGTTGAAGTCATTTGTGCACTCAAGCCTTTATTAAAGAGTTAATCGCATCACGCACTTGCTGAAAAGTCCCGCAGCGACAAATATTGGAAACTGCAGCGTTGATTTCACTATCAGATGGCTTGGGATTATTTTTTAGTAATGATGTTACGGCCATGACCATACCGGCTTGACAATAACCGCATTGTGGCACTTGCTTATCAAGCCATGCCTTTTGAATTTTAGAAAGCTGCCCATTCTTCTCAAGCCCTTCAATTGTCTGAACTCTTTTCCCCTCAACAGCACTAATTGGTAAAGAACAACTGCGTAATGCTTGGCCTTCAAAAAGCACAGTGCAAGCACCGCACACACCAATTCCACAACCGTACTTTGTGCCAGTCAAGCCCAACTGTTCACGTAGCACCCAGAGCAAAGGAGTATCTGCCTCAATATCAACCTTAATTTGTTTTCCATTAACCTCAAATGTGAACATCCAGACCCCCTAAAATAATCACAAACCGCTAACTTCAATGAAATTACTTTTAATTAGCGTACTTTTGTAACAAATAACCGCGAGACCAAGAGAGAATTGACTCTCCTTTATATGAGTTAGGCACTACTCCTTCAAATTTAGCTCCCGTATTAGACGTAAAGAGGCCGCCTGACCCAGAAAAATTCCATAAAAAATGATTCATATAAGCGGCGTCTGGACAAACACGCACTGCCTTTAATTTTTTCCCGGATGGTCCAGCTCCGCCATCTGGACAGATACTTGCAAGAGCAGATACAAATTGTTCCCTAGAAAAATTGGACTTAAGCTGAGTGTCTGGAGCTAATCCCAATGATTTTGCTGGCCAATAAAACCCATCAAGCCCAACAAATGACGCATTACTTGCCCCTATTTTCTTTATAAAATCATCATAAGAAGCTTTCACTCCATCGTGATTGGTGCCATAGTTATTTCTAGGTAATCCTATTACAGCATTTATCACATTTCCATACTTGGTAGAACAGTCGCTCAACTTATATTCTCCTGGTGCTTTTAATACAAGCGGACTAGGTTCAGAATTGGAAACGATCGAAGTCCATACAACCCCAGTTGGATTACCTGATCTAGGCACACTTACAGAAGGAAAAAATGGCGCGTTAAATAAGGCAACGCCACTGTCTTCTTTAGTATTCATATTATTAGCTGCAGACCCAAAACAATCCCTGCCGGTATAACTAGAATCAGGCTTCCCGCCATAACCATATGCACGCATATACTTGCGCATATCGTCGCCACCTAATCCAAGAAAAGTTTTACTAAAAACGTTATAGGAATAACCATTGATTTTTACTGGGTAAACATTATTTTTATCTCCAGGGGGGATGCGCGAAGTTGGAAATGCAACCTGCATTGAAGATCCGCCTACTTCAAAATTACCCCGCGTAGTTGGGCTGCCTTTGTAATATTTTTGATTTCCCCCAAACGCATTGAAATATTGATCGTTTAAATTGATCCAGGTCCACAGTCCTTCTTCACTGTTACCATTGCTGGTACGAAAATCGCCAACGGCAAACCCCCTTTTTTTATGAACATATTCTTTCATAGTGTCATAAAAATTTTTAATTTGCGATTCTGAAAAACTGCCACCATTAAAATTCGACATGGTTCGCATACCGGCAGTCGAAAAAAGCTCAACTTTTACTTGATTGGGAGAAACTCCTGCAGTAGTCATAGCGCCACTCATTGAGTCTAAAAGCGGTTGTAACACACAAAATAAAATATCCTGTTGGCCACCATTAATTGACTGAGCATTCATACGGCACCCCTTGGGAGAGTAGCCTTTTGGCAAACCAGTGGATGTATTTTCAGTCCATGTTTCTGGGTCAATGGTGCCGGTGCCATTTAAAAAATCATTGATCCCATTATCGTCAAAGCTCTGACTATCTAATAATGAAATCTGGGGATACCCGCCTTTTCCAGGAATAACTTTATAAAAATTAATGCGTGTTCCACTACTACCGGCATCCAAAATCATGGTGTATATGGGCTGATCGACATGATCTCTACTGCTAGAGCAGGATATAAAACTAAGGGCTACAAAAAAGGTAAGAAAAAGATTGAAAAAAAATTTCCAACTCTTACCTAAAAGTACTTCCTTTAAAAATCTCAGGCCCGTAACCATAATTTTATTGATTTAAAAATTTAAATATATCCCGGCTAAATAGGATCAAATCCAGTCAATTTACCAATTCACTGACTTATTAGTATCCTCTGTCCAAAGCCGTCGAAGCAATTGAGCAGTTTCTGCATGAGAGCCATTAACAAGTGTAGGCTCATAATGCTTTCCACCTTGAGCAGGATCTTTTGGTGGATAGTAAAGTGAAAATTTATCCGGATAATTTAAAAATAAGGCCGCAGTTTGATCCCACAATAACATTTCTCCACCTGGACCAGCCGATACATTTTGGGGTACCCATATCGATAATGCCGTACAAGCAGAATACTCCGTACCGACGAAAGCAGGCTTGGGCATGGTCTTATTTGGATCAGAACTTTTAGTAAATTTGTCGCTGCAATCAATCTTATTAGTTAGAGCTTGCTTTAACCGACCCGGCAAGCCCTCATTTAGAAGACCTGTAGAGTTTTTCCCACCCACCACCATTTCGTAGCTAGGAATATAGCAATTTGGCGAGGGAGTTAAGGTATTTGCACAAATTCCACCGACATCTTCATCACGAGGTATGTCAACAAAAAATGTATTTAAACCCTTTAGCTGCTGCATAGCAGTTTTACATGCCTCTAAGTCATAACTACAATTAAAGGAGTCGCGACCTATTGTCCTGGAGTTATCGCCAATAGGTTGCCCCATAATCACTACTCGATCGATTTTGTCTCGAATTAAAGGGCTGTAATTAATAAATGAAGTATAGGTACCGATGATCAGAAGCGAAACTTTTTTACAACCCTCAACTGATTGAGCAACCTTCCTCGCATAAAGACTGTCAGTAGGCCACGGGACTGGGGCTTGGGGTAACAAGCCGTTAGCCTGATTCATCATGGATCTAAAAAAACGAATCCAATACCATCGATTTAAGTCAGGACTTATTGCTTGCTTTCCGCCAACAATAATTGGTATACGACGCTGATTTGGTCGGTCAGGAATCCTATTGATCAATTGATCAAGGGCAGCAGCCCCGTTTTCTGGTAGCGTGTATCCCTCTGACAGAATAATTGAGGCAACATAATGTTTACCAATCACTAAAGGGATTGCCATCATATCGTCAATGTCAAAATCATTATCAATAATTACGCAAGAATCGCGCAAAGCTGATGCAGAAGAATTATCTTTAGCCCAAGAAATTTGGAAAGAGAATGCAATCAATGCAAAAAATAAAAATTTAAGCGTATTACTGATTTTTTTATTCAAATGAGGCATATAAAATCCCTTTGCTTCTAGACTTGTTAACAGATTATTTAAAATTACTTTTTCGGGTAGGTTGCCATTTGTGCTTCAAAAGCATTAAATTTGTTTTTAAGCTTTTTCAACTCTTCATTTTTCTCTTGATCCGACAAAAAAGAGTATCGAATACTGTTAAAGACAGTATTTTTTAACTCCTCATAGGAGGGACGAAAAGTTGAAATGTACAACTGGAACTCTCCAGATAAGTTATTTCTAGAAATACCAGAATCATCAGTTGAGATTACATAAGGGACTTTGTAGCTTCTGTAAATGGATAACGGGTGATCAGGTCCCTTAACACCTAAGATATCTTTATTACTGGTTATGTTTACTTCTACCACTACTTGTTTTTTTGCCATCAATGCCAGTAACTCCTGCGCATTTGTTTCATGAGCAATACCAACACCATGCCCAATTCGATTTGCCTGAGCTAACTTTACAGCTTGATTAATATGAAATCGTAAACCCTCAGGTGGGACCATCCCTAGGACAAGTTCGCCAGCATGTAGTGATAGCTTTACATTAGGAAATTGGTTTCGCAAGAAAGCGATCATATGCATATGTAAGGTGTAATCTTTCATTGCAATATGGTGATTTTCAGGGCCAACCATATTGACACCAACAATCTTATTGCTTTGCTCAGCCGCCGCAAATGAGGTATATAAGCGACTGAATACAATCTCTGGTGAACTATTGCGTGAGGTGTAAGCTAAAAACCTCATTTTAAAAGTGTCATCGTCGATATTTTGTGAGGCTCCCTCAATAAGGTTTACATATTCCGCAATCTTGCTTTTACTCTCAGGATGATTTTTTAAGATTTGGAATGTCTGCGCGATGGCAGTGCGAATTTCAGAATCAGATGAATCTGGTTTCAACGATTTAAAAATTGAAGCAACCTCCGGACTAACTATGGAGGGACTACTTTTAAGCATCGTTTCGATATAACTAACATTTTCTTGCTTGGCTCTCTCCTTTAAAAGTTGCAATCCTGATTTATATCCATAAGGGGAGACATTTTCAAAATATCTAAAAGTATCAAAAAAATGCTTATCTGGAGGAGTTTGATCATGAAAATGATTTGAATAATCTTTTGAAGACCATTCCATCAATAAATTACGATAAAACAAATTGTCTTTAAGAACATCGTCGACACTTAGGCAGATAGCTCTCTGCTCATTGGTAAGCAGACTGGGATTGGTGTCAACACGATATTTTTGTGCTTTTAGAGCTGGGTCAGATGATTTGAATATACAAAATTCATTCTCTTTGATCAGTTCTAGATAATTCTCAACATAAATTGAGCCCGAAAAATGATGATGAAGATCGCCGCCTTTTGGCAAAACATTTGCAAATAATGTTAACCCAGCAATATCGGGAGTGGGGCCAGATAAAAACTTAGCATATAGTTTTTTTGTAGAGATAAAATTATTGTGTACTGATGCATTGACAACCTCAGTAGCTCCACAGATCGAAAAAGCGAATAAAAAAAAGAGGGGTATGATTTTTTTCATCTGCGCTATGACTAAATCAATTAACGTTAGGTATATTTAAACAATCCATCTACAACTGCACCAGGATGTAGCGTATAGTTTTAATTCTTAACATATTCCATTATGCTAGTAGAGATAGCACCACAACCCTAGTAAAAACCCTTAGACATTTCATCCATGAATAAAAAGATTCTTCATATTGGATTTTTTATTGTTTTTACTGTTTTTAACATTAGCAATTCTCTTTCTCAAACAACTTCAAACGGAAATGTCATTGTCTCATCCCCTGCCCCAACTAAAGAGAATAATGTATCAACGCCCGTTGCAATCAAAGACGCTGTAATTGAGAACAAATTGTTTGATAAGCCATTATTTGAGGGTAAGGCTGGCATTTCCTTATTTACAGAAGATGTTGTTAGCGGGAAAAATGCCTACACTCCAGCAAACACTTATGCTAAAGGTTACATACTTGGTAACCTTTATTTCATGCCCGATTTATATCTTTCTGCGAACATGCGGCTCCAGTCCTCAAAGGGAAGTAGCGCATCTGGTAGTTATTATTTTGACGATGGATCAGCATTTTGGGCTGAGCTAGCAATTCGATACGATGCAGATAATTATTCTTTAGTAGCTGGTCATGCTAGCGTTAATTACTCCTTGACCAGAAATTATGCAGCTGGATTATGGGGTAAATCCTACGCTAAAAAAGAGTATGGGGTTGATGGCATGATGGTTTTAGGTGGCTCATACAAGTTCGATACCAAAAAATTTGGAAATCATTCATTGTCAGGCACAGTATTTATGGTTGACACCACCGGTTTATCTGATACTTATGGCACATCCAAAGACCCCACCCCGCTAAGTATTGGAGGCCCTGCAAACACAGGTAAATTTAATAACTATGCTATCGCGTTAGATGGATTAAATATTGCAGCAATTCCAAAATTTCGCTATCAAATTGCAGCCGTGAAACTTACCACCGAAAGTCTCTATAACACTGCAACGAATACTCAAGTATCAACTCAGTATCTTGCCAATGAACAAAGATACTTGGTTGCAGGGATGTTTAATAAATTAGACATCGGTAAGGGGATTAAACTAACACCTCTCGTCGAATATAACCGTACAGTCAATTCTGACGGAATTGCTGGTTTTAATAAAAGCTACTATGTAGGCTCTTTACTATTTGGCTATAAACAATGGAGTCTGGGAATTTCTGGGTCTCTATGGGATGCTGATTGGTCAAATTTGTCAAGTCAGACTAGGAGAATTCTTCCTGCGAGCGCTTACACATCTGATCGCTGGAATCAGGAGCAAGTTGCTATTGGCTACATCTTTAAAAATGGAATAAAAGCAACTATTGCATACAAAAAAGAGAACCAGATTATTGGAACAACATCTCAAGCTTTGGGCATGGAATTAAAATACGATCTACCATTTGCCTTCTAAGAAATTTTGTTATGAAAATTAAACGCCTATTAATTATCCTTGGAACTCTTTACTGCATTGGAAATGTTAATGCGCAAGTATTCATGGACGTTAACACCCCATCCGCATATCTCGTAATGACTACAGAGCAGCAAAAGATTTATATGGAACGTTATCTTGCAGCTAATCCAGAGATTGTCAAACAATGTCAACCTGGATGGAGCCTAGATAAATCAAATGATTACTTTATTAAATGGGTGACAGATAATCCACAGTTCCTAAGAAGAAATTTAACCTCTGCTTTCAGTGCGGCACTTTTTAGTGCATGCAAATTAACAAAGTAGACTTATCTAATTCAACGCAATCAAAATTTTTTAATAAAGAAATCCGGTTTCAAACATTATCCTTGCCTGGTTAATAGCGGTGCCAGACATACCAAAAGCCTGTCCTTGTGTAGCATTTATTGTTTGAACATATGAGAACTCACCACGAACAAAAAATTGTTGATATTGATAGGTCGGTGTAACCGTTACAGACCACGCAGCACTACCCGGGCCATAGAGAAGATTGGGCGAATTTAAATTTCCCTTACCACTCGAGGAGATGTATTCAAATCTTGTGGGGAGAGTAATACTCTTTGCAAAGTCCTTAAATAACCGATAGTTTGTCAAAATTGCCGCACCAGAAGTTTGTGCACTAGTTAAAATTCCTAAAGATGGATTTGCTGGAATATATGTGTACTGTAGATACGGGGCAAGACTCCAATTATGTGATGTATAGGTATAAATTACATTAAATATTTGTGAATTATTTTGTAATATTGGAGTATTAAAAGAGTTTGTTGAGTTAGATTTGATTGCACCAGTCCAAACTACTCCTGCACTATTTTGATGATCCAACTGATAATTCAGTGAAGCTCCCATCCAGCTTAACTGATTTGAATAAAATCCATCATTTAAAGTGATAGCGCTAGATAGCGCATTCTCTTTATATGAGACTTGGAATCCTTTGCTTACATTACTTGTTTGATTCCATAATAACCCCCTGTCAATATTGATATTTTGAAAACTAAAGGTATTTTCATAACCGCCAAATGAATTGATTTTCCCAGCCGTGAAAACCCAATTTTGAGATGGGGCAATTGATAGTGATGCTAGAGGAATCAGACCAAAACTATCTTTTGTCTGTATCGCAGCTCTCTGATAGCTTGTTCCCAATGAAGGAGTTGAGTAATAACCACTCTGGATATAAAACTGTAAAAAACCAGAATCTTTCCTAAGAATTATCTGTGCGTTAGATATATCAACTAACGAGTTATAGTCACCGTTTGTTGGATTAGTTTGAGCCATACCAATCCCAGATATAACAGTACGAAAATCAATTGATCCAAATTGAGGGACATCAAACTGTATGGGTGGCTGCCTTTCCTGTAAACCATAATCCAAAAGTTCTTTAGATGAATTACTAACTTCAACTTGTGCAAAAGACTCGAATGAAATAAAAAACAATAGGCCAATTAGGGAAAAAATTCGCATGGCATCAATCGTTTATTAATAAGGCAAGAGTAAACGTAATTTATTAAAACAACCCAAAATTTCTAACAAGATACATACTTATCAAGGTGTTGAAGTAGCATTGGGACTTTGATTAAATGAATAATAAGATATATTCATCTCACAACTACTGCTGGCGATGCAGGAATAGCACCGGGTATCTTTGAAACAGTTACCAGAGTTGACATAAATTCCATTACATCTTTTGAATATGAGTCATCATCATCTGAGATAGCATAAGTAATACCTTTATAGGTAACTACAACAGCTGGACTCGAAATATTTTGATTTCGATAAACCTTAAATAATGGAAGCGGCTCCTTATAGCGCTCATTGTAGTTATCAAAAACAGATTTTGATGGCTTAATCATCACTGTTTTTGAGCCATCACCTTGATATTGAGCATTAAGAACGGCTCCCAAAAAATCAAATACGTTTGCCGGAGATCTAATTCCAATTACAAGTTCTAGATTTTTAGCATCTGGGTAAGCAGAGACAAAAGTTTTAATTATATTTCCGAAGCCGGCATCAGATTTCGGATAACGTGCCGAATCTTTACAGTACGAATCTGGACTCATCATATTTCCAAGCAATTCCTGTGCTCGATACTTGTTCACGCAAACTCTTTGAGTCGTAACATTTTGCATTAATTGATACTTGTTATCGCTAGATCCAACCTTATCCAAAGTTAAAATTCCTTTAGCTAAATTTTCAACCGTAGCCGATCCCCAGGAATCAATTGAACGAGTTAAGATATTTTTATTTAAGATAGGTCCTACCGGAATTTTAGAATTGATATTCTCAACAGTTAAACCAGATTCAATGAGTAAATAAAGAAGATTTTGAAATTCAATATAGTTTGGATCTAAAGGATCGTTATTAAAACGATGCACAACAGTATTACGATTGCGTAATTCAACACTCTCAATTAACAAAGTGTAAGACACTATTCTTGGCAGCAATCTTTCAGTCCCCTTCATTCCCAAAACACTTATGGGAATCTCTTTTAAGAAAGATTGTAAAAATTGAGCATTGTCTAATGAAGCCTGAGTAAAAGTAAAACTGTTATTGACTGCAAGTCCAATGGTTGCTGTTGTAGAAGTGGCTGGAGTTACGCTAGTAGGAATTCCAGCCTGATAACTTGTTACCCCAGCATTAGCAAGAACATTACCAGTGCCAATAACAGATGGGATATCTAAAAAACTCATTGGCATATTTTTTGAAGATCGAACAATATTCAAAAGAATATTGTCATTGGTGTAGCTTTCAATGACCTCTCTATAGGCAGAGGACATATTACTAAAACTTGTAGAGTTAATTGATGTACAGCCTGCAGACAGGCAAGCTAAACTGGCTAAGGCAATAAATCTTATTTTCATTTTCAAATTGAACCGTAAATAAAAGCTGTATCACAAATGCGATAGAACATACTGTAGGTAATTATTATGACAATAATACCTGTCATATATCCCATAGAAGCATCCATAGATTTATTTTTAATATTTTCGTGTATCTAATGGTGTTTCATAAAATATTATTAAAGCTTTGAAGGATATTGCTTCTTCCAGAATGCAGAACAACTATGCTGACTATCTGAGCTATAGGGTTTTACATTATTAGGCTCCAACAGTAGGACACTGTCTCCACCAAAAGCTACTGTTGCTCCTGTATATTCAGACCATTGAGGTAAATCAGATCTATTTGGTGAACCAGTATGAGCAAAAGTGGACCAGTAGGCAACCATTTGGTTTGCCAATACCTGAGAAGCTGGAGGCAATTCAGGTCCGTCAATCTTTGAAGTAAATGATAAATTGGGAAATAAATAATTTAACTCAGACGAATGTACGGGGCCCATACGAAACGGTGGACAAGGGGTTCCAATACTTACATTACAAACCGGTGCATTAGCATCAGCAAATTCAAATTGATAAATAGGATTACTTCTAGTTTTAGTGCGTAAGATAGTATCTGATGAATGTAAAAATAGACAATTGTTAATGCCTAATTGGGGGTTATAGTCTGACAGCACTTCGCCATATGCTTGTGCAACCTCATTGCTGTCGGAACTTAGTAATTTTGGATATTGTTTTAGTATTGCTTCAATACCACCTGCTGGTGCTGGATTTACATAAAAACTACCAAGCCACTTTTTGATAGTTAAAGCATTGATAGGAGGTCCAGGCTCTTTGGTTTTCTGACTATCCTGCCAAAAATAACCAACATACAAAACTAACTCACTTTTAGTACCACCCATAATCATAGGAACATTAACAAGCTTATCCAATGCTGCCGCCTCCTTAAAAGAAAGAGGCGCTGTATTTCCTCCGACAACCGGTGAAATTGCTGTTACATCCATTGCATTCGCAGTAGTATAAATTTCCTGCTGCGCCATGATTTCTTTAGTGGATTGGCGACGCATACATGCCAAAATATCTGCATTATTTCGGTACTGAGAATCCGGACACAAGGCAGCCTGAATAAAAGCAGCCACTTTTGTCTCACCCTGAGATACGGTGGGAAGTGCTTGTAAACATCCACCACTTTGTGTAATTGCTTTATGAAAAAGACTTTTCACCTTTATTTCACTCTGTGATACCACTTGCTCTGGTGATGCGAGGTGCATACATACTGAACCGGCTCCCGCAGACTCACCAGCAATAGTTACATTATTTTTATCACCACCAAAAGCGGTAATATTATCTTGAACCCATTTCATGGCAAGCCGTTGATCCTCTAATCCATAATTACCGTTATAGCCATTTAAGGCAAAGGCTTTGTGAGGGGCAAAACCCAATGATCCAAGACGATAATTGGAAGAAACAACTACCATACGTCCATCATGAGCTAATTTATCAAGTCGGTATAAATTGGAAGAGCCCCCTACAAATGCACCACCATGTATCCAAAAGAATACGGGCAACTTTTCTCCCGGCTTCATATCAAAAGGAGTTGTTACATTGATGCTAAGACAATCTTCGTTAGAAGATGCTTCAGGAGATCCGGCCCTTGGATTTTGGGGGCAAGGTGTTCCAAACTCATAAGCCTTGAATACTCCACTACCGAGAGAAGCAACAGGTTGTGGAAGCGCCCAGCGAAGATCACCCGTAGGCGGCAGAGCATAAGGAATTCCACGGTACTCGTTAACTCTGTAAGATGATACCTCCGTTGGAGACGTCTTAGACGTTGATGGAATATTGTAAGTACGCACAATCCCTTGGACGCTACCAACTGAGGTTTGAACTATTGGTGTTATTTTTGGTGAACTACTTTTATTACAAGATGTTAACAATACCAAAGGGAAGACCAGCAATAGAATTTTTATAATTATTGGATTTCGCATATTAAATACCTTTTCGGATATTAAACATCTAAACCGCTGTCAATTTAGGTAATCAATTAAAGAGCGTTTTTCTATAAATGTAATTTTCAATTTTTTATATAAGTAAATTTAAAAACTAATATGTTATTTTGAGGGGCTTTTGGCAATAAGCGGAGCAGCAACATCTTTTACACCAACAAGCGAAAGTATGGTTGTGAGCGCAATCTGAGCACCCTTATATGCATCTTTAGGATCCATTGCCTCACTTAAGGCATGAAATCCAGCATGACGCCCTCCGGGTGGTATAACAATTGCGGGTATGCCCAGAGAAATTGGGACTCCAGCATTTGTACTTGCCCCAATTAACATTAACTCTTTGGACTGATTTGCGCGGATAGCGCCAAGAAAGGATTGGACAATAACTGAATCGGCCGGGGTATATCCGCCAGCCCTTTCACCAATCAACTGAACAGAGGCTTTAAGACTATTCACACCCCAGCGCTTATTTTCATCAATAACAGATTGATTTACTATATCTAATATCTTTTTTGTTATCGCTTTTAACTCTTTTGTTCCATCAGAACGGATGTCAATTTGCATCGTTGCATCTGGAGAGATTGTATTCACGGAAGTGCCACCTTTAACTATCCCGATGTTGTACACAGTTCGTGGAAACTTAGGTGGCTGAATCAAATTAATTTTTGCAATAGCCGTACCCATTGCATGAATGGCGCTTGGAACCTGTCCGAACGCAGTATAACTATGCCCCCCAGGACCTTTATATGTAATCTCGTAGCGATTCGATGCGGTACTAATAATGGAAGCCGCACCTAAAGGTAAAGGCTCAAATATTAGCGCTGCATCAATATTTTTATTTTCTTGAAAAAAGGCTTTAACCCCACGTAGATTACCCAAGCCCTCTTCCCCAACTGAGCCAAGAAATACGATATTGCCTATTGTTTCAACTTTACTTTTATTAAGCGCTCTAATAATCGATAAGATTGTGGCCATCGCAAAACTATTATCAGTAAGCCCTGGCCCAAAATAAACCCCATTAATCTCTTTAACTTTAATGTCCGTTTCTAAGGGAAAAACAGTATCTATGTGCGCATCCACAACTATAGTGGGCCCAGCTCCAGATCCCTTACGAGTAGCATACACATTACCTTCATTATCAATTTTTACATCCGACATGCCTTCATGCTTCAGCATCTCAAAGAAAGCATTAGCCTTATTTTTCTCAGTAAATGGTGGCGCCGGGATTTCAGATAATTGAATAGCTTGTTTGAGGGTTTGAGATTCGTCCTCTTTTAAAAAATTCATAGCCTTGACCACATCTGACGAAGCCATTATCTTACCGATTGCCTGGGTAACATTTGAGTTCAGTTTTGGCCATGGTGCAACCGGGGTAACCCAACTCGGAATTGCAAATTGATCTTTTTTTTCTGAACTTATACCCTGACTGAGCCTACCTTCATCCAAGTGGGCGTAAGCATAGCGAAAAAACAAACTACAAAATACCAAAAAAAATGCACAATAAGTTTTTCGCTCAGTCAATAAATCTTTAGCCATCACAATCACAGGACTATTTCCTACACTAGAATGCATCAATAATAATATTGATGCTCAAATTAAAATGTCAAAACTAATTCTTAGTTATCCTAATTTTTTACTTCAAATTACTTTTGAGGGATTTACCGGCAACGTAACATTCCATTCTAATAAACGCACCTATTAATATAAAATTTTAATTATCATTTGTACATTTCTAATGCTTTGCTTCGTCGCTTCCACCTAACCATTTAGGGTACTGTAGATTAAATTGGTAAACCGCAACCCGCATTAAAAAGACTAATACAATCGAAACAAGAATGCAGACTACCACTGGTATTGGGCTATATTCATATTGTTTAGAAACATAGAGCCCTGCTATCATTACTAATGCACCTATAACAGCAGGCTCTTCATAAATAGTTTTCTTGAAGGCGCTGGGCTCTTGATTAGTGACAATATCTCTTAGAACACCACCACCAGAGCAACTCAAAGCAGCAAAAAAGGGTGCCCAAAACCAAGGGAGGCCAGATGAAAGTCCAATAACTGCGCCAGTTATGGCAAGGACGGAAAATCCAACAACATCGGCATATTTTTTGGTACTCTTAAAGCCATTTGATTGATGAAAATTTGGATAGAGTGTGGTAACGAGGGTAGCCAAGATTACTAAAAAAAGAATGCCTAATGGATAAGTGACATCCTTCACGTAATAAAAAGGAATCCTATCTCCTTGGATTATTAAATCTCTAAGAGTGCCGCCCCCCAAGCCTGATAGCAAACCAAGAAAAAGTCGACCATAGATATCATAAGAACGACTGATTGCTTCTAGGATTCCAGATAAAGCAAAAGTAAACACCCCAAAATAGAGTAATAATTTATAGTAATGATTCTCGGTTACAAGCTTCATATAGTAAGCGGTTGCATTAGTTGTAAACGACTCACTGAAACTATTTGAGTCTAGCTGGTCCCAAATTTTATGCGTCCAGATAAAATGATCAACTTCAGCTTGCTGATTAAAGCGCTGCAAATCCAATAAACCAAACTTTTTTTGATCTTTAGGTATTAGCTGTAGTACCTGTTCTAACATGTAATGCTGATCTGATCTTGACAGCTTTGGATTTTGTTGAAGAACTGCCTCTACTGCTAATTCAGGGCTTTGGCGCGCCTCAGACCAACCCTGACGCAAAGCTAACAAAAACTGAACAAGAGTTTTTTGAAATTCAGGAGAGTTCAACCGATCTTTTAGGACATAGATTCCATCTTCAAAATTAGGTATACCTACTTGATCTGGTGAAAATTCAATAATGTTATTAGTGATGGAGTCTTTTTTAATGATGCTTAAATAACTTCCATATGAGGTAGTAGTTATACAGTCTTGCTTACTGTTCTTGTTCAAGAAGTCTGTGTCAATTCCAGTAACCAGTATTGGTTTATCCTTCAAGATCCCATTTTTATTCAGTAAGTTCTGAATAAATTGTTGATCACCAATACCCTCAACTCCAATAGTCTTATTTTTGAGGTCGGAAGCTTTGTAGATTCCACGATCAATTTTGCAAATTAGTCTTAAGGAGGACTTATCAAAAATTTGCGCTACATTAACAATACGCTTATCTTGTAAATTCAGGGATTGGGCATTAGCCATCCAAGAGACTGCAATATCAACTTTTTTTTCTTGGAGTTGCCTGATAGGATTGATAGACGAATTCCCAATAATTAACTCTACATTAAGTCCATAATTTTCAAAAAAATTTCGTGTTTGCGCCAAATAAAACCCTGCGAATTGGACCTGAGGCGGACCCATTAACTGAACTTTGAGCGTTGTTACGGGAGTAGCATTTTGAGCAAACGCTGTGGATGAAAGCAGCAAAAGAGTGATCCACTTTAGAAGATATTTTAGGAAATTTTTCATGACTTAGTTTTTGAGGATTTGATGCTAAAAATGTTGAGATTTACCTTTGTAGATCAATATATTTCATCGATAGTAGGTTCAAGATTCAAGTAGAACTATTTCGTAAATCCATACTGTGTATAGTTTTGATAATAACCTGTGGATTTGCTCTAGTATCTCCCTTGTAAGGTAGATCTAGAATCATCACATTGACATAAATCAATGAGAGCATCACAATCTGCACACTGAGTGCGATTGCTCTGAGAGGGGTAGTTTTGGAAAGCCTCAAGGAGGCGATGATGAGAACTCCAAACAGAAGTGCAAAGCTTATATTCCAAAATAGTGGTGGTAAGCTATTCTTTGAAGCAAGAATTCTAGTTTCTCTTGATAGTGCAATTTCATCTGCTTTGGTTGTTATAGCAGAAAATAGCATGACACTTTTAAGATCAGTAGGCCTCAGCTTATGTACATCATTCAGTAGTACATTTAAGTGCTCCCTTGTTTTTGGGCTGCCAGCACCTTTAGCAAGAAGTGGCCACTCATCATCAATAATAGATTGGGTATATTTTTTGAGATCTTGGCGCATTTTTTTGGATTCAGGAGATCCTTCTATATATAAAAGCCTATCTAGACTCTCAATTCTGCTTGCCTCAACCACAAGATTATTATCAATTGTGTCGGAAGTGCCCATAACCAATACTAAAGTGAAACCTAAAATGACAAAGGTTGCAGATAGTGAATTTTGAGTGGCGGTATCTAGAACGTCAGCGTCATAATCGTCTGGATTTTTGGTGATATTGAAATACCTAAAGAAGAGTGACAATAGCGCTAAGATTATTAGCGAGCCAATAGGAAAGAGATAATAGATGTGCCATTCAGGTAGGGAGTTAATAAAATTCATGTCAGACTCGCTCTAGGCGCTTATTCAATTTTTGATCATAGGAAAGATTATGGGCAGAATTTCTACAAGTTCAATAGATAATTTAGGCCTTATCATCAGGGCTGCATATTTTGCTGGCGAAAAGCATCGTTTGCAAACAAGAGCAGATGCCGAGGAGACTCCTTACATCAATCATCCTCTGGAGCTCGCAGCTATTTTGACAGAAGAGGCAGGCGTCTCCGATCCTATTATTTTGTGCGGCGCCTTGCTGCATGACACCCTCGAAGATACCGAAACAAGCCCTGATGAACTGATGCAATTTTTTGGTGAAAAGATCGCAAAATTGGTAATAGAGGTCACTAACGACATGAATCTTAGCTCCAGTGAGAGACGCATGTATGAATATAACGCGATTTCTCATCTTAGTCATGAGGCAAAATTAATTAAATTAGCTGATAAGTTAGCCAATATTCGTGATGTATCCACCATGCCTCCGCTCGGGTGGACCAAGGAAAAGAAAAGAGCATACTTTGATTTTGCTATGCAAATTGTGCAAAAAGCGCAAGATGCTTCCCCTCAGCTTTTTCAAATTTTTGTTAAAGATTATGAGCAATTAAGTATTAATTAGCTATTATCGAACGATGACTGCTGGGGAGACTGGAATTGATCCAGGAACCTTCGAAAAGGTTAATAGTGTCGATATGTACTCTAAAACTACCTTAGAATGTGAGTTGTCATCAGCAGCAATAGAATACATATTCCCTTTATAAGTAACTTTGACGACTGCCTCTATATCAGGTCGATTACGATAAATTTTAAATAAAGGAGTAGGTTTGTTGTAAAGAGCAAAAGTCGTCTTTAGATCGGTCTGTGATGGCATGATCAAAATTTCTCGCTCTGGATTAATTGTCTGCGAGACTAAGATATTTCCCAGAAAGTCAAAAACATTACCAGTTGAACGCAATTTGATATTTAATTCCAAGTTACTTGCATTTGGATAGCTTTTTTTAATAAATTTGATGTATTCACTGAAATCTTCAAGCGACTCGGGGAGTTTTTCTGAATTTTCGCAATAATTTTTGGGGCTAAGTAAATCTCCTAATATTTGCTCACTTCGATACTTATTGATGCACAACCTGGACACCGTTTCAACCTTATTTAATTGATAGAAAGACATACTGCCCTGCTTTACTTCATCTATAGAGAGGGCGCCTTTAGCTATACCTGAAACAACAGAATCACTCAAAGAAGAGAACAAGCTTTTATTTGCTTCAATTGGGGATCCAATTGGAATCTTTTTAGTTATTTTTTCAACTCGTAAACCAAGCTCCATCAGAATCCGAAAAACGGATTGAAAATGATCGTACTCTTTGGAGAGTGGATCATTTTCAACTCTTAACCGGACCTTACCATTAGAGCTGTTGGCTTCAATACTATCGATGATCAAAATGTAGTCAATGGCTCGAGGCCTTAATCTTTCCGTACCACGAAAATCTAAAACATCTAGTGGAATTTCGCGGTAAAACGAAGTCATGAAAGAGCTGTTATCTAGAGATGATTGCGTAAATGAAAAAGAGTTATTAACAGATAGTCCAACACCAGCAGCAGTATTAGAAGTATCAGTTATGGTATTTCCAGCACTAAAAAATCCAGTAAATGAGCGTGGATTACTGGCAAACACTTGCGTAGAAAGATTGGCACTTTTAGTGATTGTTCCCGAGCCGACGACGGATGGAATGTCCAAAAAGCTCATCGGCATGTTTTGCGATACGCGCACAATATTTAAGAGAATATTGTCATTGCTATATTGCTCTACAACATCTCTGTAAGCAGCCGACATTTCCTTGAAGCTGTTACTGCCTGTTGATGCACAACCCGAAAGAAAGACCAAAATACTGGCTTTTAAAAGAAATTTTCTTAGGATCAACACGCACATATTAATGGTTATTTCGATTGTTTATTATTTTATGAAGGAGCCTTATCTACGTGATGTGCGCTTTATTATGCCAGTCTTCTTTACTATTTGTTTTGCCCTAGATGATTTTTTAGATGGGACAGAATTTTCATTGGCAACTAGTTCTAAGGAACCCTTTTTTAGCTTAATCGAGCGGGAAATCTTACGATTTTCAGATGCTGAGGCATCAGCTTCTGAGCTTTGACCTGATTTTTCTTTGCCTGCCATATCACCAATAATTTCAGTGTTATTTTCACGCATACCCCACTCTTCGGCATCTATTGCTTCGTCAAAGCCTAGTAGAATGATATCGCCAATGTGAACATTTATCGTCATATTGGGATCACTAACATTGGAGCCAATGCCCTTTTTGCTTTGAGCAATTGCGGCAGTAATAGCAGAAACTGCTTTAGTAGCTAGTTCTGTACGGCTATCACCTTTTATGGTTTTTGAAATTGTTTTTTTTACAGCATGTTTCATGGCTGCCATCTTGAATTCCTTTAATGAAAAGATCAGATTACCTGCTAATCTAATCAGATTTGTGGAACATATCTTACTAGTAAATACCCTGAAATTGATACCAAGAGAACCCCCCTATGGTCTAAATTGACGGCGGTTCACTAATGCCATGACAATTGTTATTATGAATGACAAATTGATTTCTTTATGAACCTTAATTAATGGTCCCAGCTGAAAAATTAATATTCATACTTACCATAAGAAAATTCATAATCAATTGATTCATCAATAAATTTAATTTGGGCGATAAACCTCCAAAATTGGTAATTTCTTATGATTAAAGAAAACGAAAACTTAATCAGACATTGCATCAATTATTTTCAAAAGGATTTTTTGCGAGAACTGACAAAATGGGCCCATTACATCCGATATAACATCGTCATTATTCTAGTTGTCCTAGCCATCCTAATTGGAATGCTTATTTATATCAATCCGTTACCACCAAAACAAGCATTTCTAGCTACAGGTCAAATGGGTTCATCGTACAAATTAATCGGCGATCAAATTGATCAATTTTTTTCCGGGAAGGGAATTGATCTCGTTTTAGTCGATACTGCCGGACTGAATGAGGGTTTAGAAAAACTACGGGATCAAAAGTCGCCAGTAAACGCTAGTTTTGTAACGTCTGGGGGTGCCAATCAAGAGGACTTTCCAGATTTAGTATCACTTGGAAGTATTCAATACTCACCTATCTGGATTTTTTATAGAGGAAAAGAAGTCACTGAAAATAATCCAATTGATTTCTTTGGAAAACAAAGAATTAGTATTGGATTACCGAATACTACTACTCAAAATATTTTCCTAAAATTGGCTCATGATAGTAAATATCGTAATTCCAAACCCGCAAATTTTTATGAATATTCCAACACAGATGCAGCTGATAAATTACTTTCAGGTGAACTAGATGCGGTTTTTATAGTAGATGGTATCAATTCTCCAAGCGTTCAAAAACTTATTAATGCTGACAATATACGTATCTATGACTTTTTACTTGCTGATGCCTATGAAAAAAACTTTCCATTTTTAAATAAATTAATCATTCCAAAAGGCGGACTCAATCTTGAAAAAGTTGTTCCGAAAAGTGATATTCAACTCATAGCTCCCACTGTCATGCTTTTAGTTGAAAAAGACATGCATCCCGTAATGCAATGGTCATTTATGTTGGCCGCTAAGGAATTGGGCCAATCAAAAAACAATTTTTTCTCAAAACCAGGCTTCTTCCCTAAGAATACCGATCAATCTTTTGAGCTTAGTCCAATTGCAAAGCGATACTATGACTCTGGCGTACCCCCACTATTTAAATATTTTCCGCTATGGTTAGCCAGTCTCATTGATGAGGTATGGTTTTACGTACTATCTTTATTTGCTGTTATCTATCCCTTTAAAAAGTTATTCTTTAATTTCAGAGAAATCCCAAGCTCTTATTATGTAGAAGATCGCTATCAAAAATTACATGATCTTGAATATATTTATCGAAGCACTAATGACCTTAAAGAATTAGAAAAAAATCTTGAAAATCTTAACGACTTAGAAGCAGAAATCGCATCAGCATGGATCGAAAAAAGTAAGCTTGGAAATAGTTACACGCTACGCAATTCTCTTGCGCGTATAAAAAATGAAAATAGTAAGAAAATTGAGACGCTAAAGAAAAAAGCAGCTAATCCTCTGTGATGGTGTAAATCAATGAGTCCGTGTTTTTAGAACGTCCGATAAATTTATAGATTGCGGTTTTTGCTCGCCGAATTGGTGGCATATCCTTAGAACTTAAAATGAGCTCGTCACCAAAAACACCATTTAGATTTAAACGACATCCCTTATTAATTTCAACATAAGCAGCGCCATCGTCTGCTTCAAGGTCAAATAAATCACGATCCGATCCGCCACTACCTAAGCTAATAGTTAAACTTTTTTTAATTTGAATACGACTACTACGGACATCTAAACCATCTTCAGTAGGATCTTTGACATAAACCGAATCTAACTGAATATCAGAGTTTGTTAAATCAATACCTCCATCACCAGAATAGTAACTTTTTAAACTATTTATATTCCACTCATTTCTACCAACACCTAAAATTGAAATTCCATCAATATCATCTCCTCTTTTCAACGATTGTCTAATTTTTTTCGAGAATGTTTTTTGATTAGAGTCAAGGCGTCCCAAGTAAAAAGTTTTTATTTCATCAGCGTTAAATTTTGAAAATCGCTTCTTTGGATTACATT
>JACCDM010689088.1_pt1 | contig 24976 bp, 34 predicted proteins | sample 7445851 | NCBI WGS metagenome assembly JACCDM01 (sample SAMN15323438, study PRJNA562643) | freshwater metagenome | isolation source: river surface water | place: USA:Blue River Watershed | collected 2017-08-16
ATAAAGAGCATCAGGAGAGGATGAAGAAATATAAGAGTGCAGATTTAGATAGTATAGGTTTACACACAGTAGAGTCAAAGAAGAGTTTAGATAAGTTATATTTATTAGTAAATGATATGGGGTATTTTATATTTGATATAGATTTAAGGGTATTAGGGACAGATCCGAGCTATGTAAAAGCGAGGATACCTGGAGAGGGGGAGTATGATATATTATGGAAAAAGGTAATAAGGAATGAGGAGAAGATAAATGAGTTTACGAGTATACCGATAAAGGTATCATTTATAGATGAGTATGGTATATATAATGAGGGGATATTATATGAGTTTATAGAGGTGATGGGGTGTTTAGCATATGGTAATGTTCTTTCTGAAGGGGAAGAAAAAATTTATGCAATACCCCTCTTTTTTCTTGACAAAATCCCATAGAGTGATTATAGTTAATACAAACATACTAACATGGAGTAAAAAAGATGAGTAATCTAAGAAGTGAGATACGCCAAGCCTTAACAGAAATAGTAAGTAGCTTAGGGGAGAATCAGACAATCGAAAAGAAAGTAGCAAAAAAGCAGATTCTAGATAAGCTAGGAGCAACCGATGATAAAGCATGGGGAGTAAGTGCTGGTGGTATAAGTGTCTTTCAATCAAATCTTTCAAATATTGTAGATGATATGAGAAAGAAAGGGATTTTAAGTACTCCATCTTCAGATACTTATGGTCATCCTGGTATGGGATCAACAGTAGCTTCAAGAAATAGGGGGACAACAGAAAATGTCCCAAGAAAAGCCTACAATCCATATGGTGATACTCCAAAAGAAGAATCAGTAGTAAGGAAAGCCTATAATGCTTATGGGGATATACCCGAAGAACCTAAAGAAGCTCCTAAAGTAGTAGAAGCTCCTAAAGTAGTAGAAGCCCCTAAAGCTATTGATAAACCTATCTCATTTGATAATGATGACAAGATAGTATTAGTGGAAGAACCTAAAAAACCTATGCTTAAATCAAAAGTAGAATCAGATGATTTATTTGAGGGTTTAGATGAACCTAAATCAGAGGCAGAGAGATTATTTAGGGGTCATATTAAAGAGAGGGGTATAGGGTTATTGAATATGGCGATTAATGACTTTGTAGGTAAAAAGGGTCAAGGTGGGTGTTATGGTGACTATACACCAGGAGATGAAGCTTGTGATGGGAATCCAAGTTGTCCTTTAAGAGGGTTCTGTAAAAAAGAAAAAGGTATGAGATAATATATTTATATAAAGACTCCTTATAAACACAGATAAGGAGTCTAAAAAAATGTCTAAATATGATATACAATATGAAGAAGATGTAGCAAAGATAGAGAGAAGAAAAGAAGTAGCTTCTAAGATAATGGCATACTGGAAATCTGATCTCGATAAAGCATTGGTATCAAGATTAGATAATGAAGCAAAAGTAGAGTATTTAAAGAATACTGGTGTTGCAAAGAAGATTATGTCTTTATATAAAGTATCAGATAAGGTCTTAACAGAAATGTTAAGTAAATATATCTCTAATCCTAATGACATTGAATGGGATAAGAATAGAAATTTGTGGTTATATAATAAGATTATAAACCTAAGTGTATCTGACACGATAAAGAAAGAGTTGGCTGATTATAGGAGTAATATAACATCAGTAATACCTAAGAAGGTCTTAGATTATTTACCTAAGAAGATGGTGGTAGATTTAGACCCAACAGGTCAGATTGTGGATATATATAGTCGATATGCAAATAAGGATAAGAATTTAGGTGTGAAGATATATAAACAGAGGGAGTTTATAAAGGTAAAAGAGAAATTTGAGATGCTATTAGAGAAGGGGATGTTATCTAGGGATAATCATATTAAGATGATGTCTTTAATAATAGCAGTGATGTATGACACAGGGATAAGACCTGGAGATGAAGACCCTGGTTTATCTTATACGAATATAGAAATGGAGGGTCCTGAAACAGAGGATAAGAAGAAGCCTAAACCTTTAAGAGAATTGGTAGATACATTTGGGGCAATTAGTTTAGAACCACAACATTTTATGGTTTTAAATGGGATAACAAATTTAGGTTTCTATGGTAAATCAGGTGTATTTAATAAAGCACAGATAAGTAATTCTTTGTTAAATAGTATGATAAAACAAGTGATTCTTCAATTTGCTATAGAGGGTGGAGAGAAGCCATTATTTTCAATAGATGGAGTTCCATACACAGCTAAACAGTTGCAGTCTTTTTATGTAGGGTTATTAAGGTCTTCTGGGATGCAAGATATAACAGGACATAGTTTAACGGATTTGAGAAAATTAAAGTCTTCTACAGTATTACATGACTATTTAGTTTCAAATAAGAAAGAGTTAGGAGATAAGATACTAGAAATAGAAAATGTGTTTAATAAGAAAGCATATAAGACAGTAGCTGATGTAATAGTGAAGCATATAGAGTCAGCAGTAGAAAAGTCAGAGATTGCTTTAAATCACACATCGATGAATATGACTATAAATAGTTATATAAATCCACAAGTGATTTTAAATTTTTTAAGTAATTCAGGTGATATAGAAAATAGTTTTAGTGAATTATTAGAGAAGGGAGCAGTATTGAAATTTGATGTGCAGGAATTTGTGTTAAAAGCAGCACATAGTCGGTTTGTAGATAATGGTGGTTGGGAGTCAGTAATAGAGAGTGGAGAGAGATTAGGGTTACCTGAGATGGATGAATTTGCAAAGGGGTATAGTATATTAAGGTCAGCTTCAGTAAATAAGAAGAGACTGGTAATAGATAGGATAGAAGGGAAGAAGGTAGTTTGTCGAGTAGGTCGTAGTATGGTGGAATTACCTTTATCTTTTTTACCTAAGGGGGTAAAAGAAGGGATGGCAGTAGATATTAGTATGGTTCTACAGACGATACCTACGGGAATATTAAAAAAGAAGATAAAACAGTTAACAGTAAATGATGATGGTGGGGATTTTAGTATATAATTGATTTATATACTGCTCTCTTATAAGAAATCTATATAAGAGAGGTTATATGTATAAGACAAAGTTTAGGATTGCTTCTGCTTTACCACAAAATGTTTACATTGAATTAAAGGATATAATAGATCAAAGCTATTCTGGTCCATCAGGTAAAGCATTTAATAAAAACAGTTTTAAAAAGTTATTGGATATGCAAAGTCCTAGGAGCTGGGAGCAATTAAGTTCATCAGAACAAGAAAGAAATTTTGATACTGTATACAAATATATCTATGATATTGTATACCCTAAGAGTAAAGGTCAATATCAAAAAGAATATATCAAAGAGAAGTATGAGAGTGGTCAAGTAGCTAAATATGAACAAGACTTAGCTAGATTAGATGAGGCTTTAGAAGAAGCTGTTTCTAAATTTGATGATATTTTTGAGAATGAAAAAGACACATTAAAGTCATATTTAAGTGAAGGCAAGACAGCATTCTTTAAGAGAAAAGCAGCTTTAGGGAGTGATGATGAAGGGGATTTATTCTTTGATAGATTAAAATATGCAAAGTTTGAACCCACCAGTAGTGATTCAGAAGATGAGAAAGAAGCTCTTATTCTTATGAAGATGGTCTATGAAGAGAATAAAGATATTTTTGATGCACAAAGAAAACACTACAGAACTTTAGATGAGATGGATCAAGTAGACTATCGATATGAAATTATTGAGAAATATTTTGAAAAGAAAGATATTAAAATCAAGGAATTAAAATCTTTAGAAGCGAAAGTTAAGGAAGAAGCAGATCCAAATATTGAAAAAGATGTAGCTACATCAGCTATAGAAGAAAATACTGAAATTGACCCAGATACAAAAGATGAATTAAAATTTAATTTAAATGTTGAAATGGGGTCAACAGAAAAAGAAGTAGAAGAAGTAAAAGAAGAAAAGAAGGAAGAAGAAGTTAAGGAAGTATTAACAGATAAAGAAGTTAATGTGTTTACACAAGGAACAGACGGTATTCCTGTTACAGATATAGAAAAGTTAAATAAATGGATTAATGTTAAGTGTGATTTAATTGATCCAATTGAAATATCTATAGCTGTTGGTGATGATAAAGGTGATAAAGAAAAACTATTAAAAGATGAGTCTAAGACAAAAGATAAATTCAGAAATTTAGTTAAGAACTGGACTAAGAAAAACTTTAAGCATCCAGACACAAATACAAATCATGATTTTGCTGGTGTAGTAGAATTAGCCATTCTTGATGATGAATGGGCTTTAGCTATTATTAAGAACAAGCTAGATGAGTCTAAGACTAATAAGTATAATTGGTTTGAAAGAGAATATCATCGTATTCAATATAAAATACTGAATGAAGAAGGTTTAAATGACTATGAGAAGGTCATTAGAGAATTGTTGGAAGAAGCTAATGTTTATTTCCAAACTAAGATAGAAGAGAAGGATAAGGATAAACAAGCATATGAGATTCTAAGAAGTAAAATTTTAGAATATAAAAAAGAACTAAGAACTAAGAATATTAAGTCTATTTCTAAAGATACATATAGTCGTGATACCTATATCAATTTAAAGACTACTGGAAATACTAATGTTAAATTCGACTTGGAAAAAGAGAGAGAAGAAGCTTTAGATAAAAAGAGTAAGAATGAGAAGTTGAATATACTTGAAGAATTTATTCTGAAAGCAATGGAACAGGAAGTCTTAGATACAGCGAGAGCTAAACTAAGAACTAATATTGACTTTATGGGTAGAATTAGAAGCAAATTAGAGAATGGTCAATATAGTAAGATTAGTCCTGAAGAAATGAAAGCTGTAAAAGACAGTATTGATGTAAATACAGCTATCGATGATGCTACTAAGAATAGCATTAAAGATAAATTAGATAGAAAAGAGAAGATTACCTTTGAAGAATTTAATCTGATTTTATCTAAAGAAATAGAATATACAAGAAAGCCTTTGAGTGAAAAAGAAGTAGAAGCTATTAACACTCAAATAGATAATAAGCTAGATTTACCTAAGATTGAGGCTTTATTAAAGAACCCCCATGCACAAATAGGTAAATATAAGTCTGAAATTACAGAAGCTAAAAAGAAGAGAACTAAGGGATTTAATTTAACAGATCTTGAAAAGAAGTTATTAGAAGTAGAAGATCAAGTTAAGAAATACCAGAAAGAAATAGCTCCTGTTACTACATTAGCTGTGTTTATTAGTAAATGTAAAACTAATGATAAACTTATGGGTTTACTAGATGATGTCTTGTGTAAAGATAAGAAATTAAAGACCTATGAATCTAATCTTAATAAGATACTACATGAAGTATATTCTATGATCGTAAATGAGAAAGATGAAAAGATCACAACAAGAAATAAAGATCGAATCATTTTCTTCTTTAAAGAAGCTATTAAGGAATGTAATCTTAGAACCCATAGAGAAAACCTACACCAAGTCTTAGAAAAAGAAAAGACAGATAAGGGAGCTACCTTATTAGATTTCTTGCCTTCTAATTTAATTGTAGAGGCTGATAGCTCAGGTGCTATTACTAAGATGTTTACTATCTATGATAATAAGTTATCTAATCTTAAGGATAAGATTGAAATACAAGAAGAGCTTTTAGAAAAATTTGAAGATATAAAAACTGTAATCTATTTAGATTTAAAGAAAGCAATACCTGGAGACCCAGCTACTGATTCAGAATCCTTTATTATCGCTAAAAAGAAGCTCCTAGCTTTAATTGCATCTATTGCTTTAGAAACAGGGTTAAGACCTGCTCCTATTAAAGGTCAAGATGCTGATGACATCTTTGGTGGTAAATCAGAAAAAGCTAAATTAGTTAAAAATGATAAAGGTATGCCTGTTTTAACACCTGAAGGTAAAAAGCAATTTATGAAAGAAGAGATCTCTACCTATGGTGTAGCTACTCTTAAACCTGAGCATATTAAATTCTTTAAGTCTAATATCGAAGCTAGTTTAAAGTTCTATGGTAAAAAAGGTGTGATGAATGCTTCTAAAATTTCACAGCCTGAATTAGTTAAAGAACTTGAAAAATTAGTATCTATCGCTTCTGGTAACTTAACAGGACCTAAATCCCTCTTTATATTACCTAATGACAAACCTATAACTAATACTGATATTGTTGTTTATTTTGAAAGTCTTGCACATAAAGCTGGCATTAAGAAATTAAGAATCACAGATTTTAGAAAGCTCAAGGCTGTTCAAACTATCCATAGCTCTTTATTACAACAACAAAATAGTTTATATAAAGCGATTGCTCAACTTAAAGCTGTAGAGAAAGAAGCAGCTAAAGCTGAAATTGCTAAACTTGTTACTCAAGTTGTAGAAAAAGCATATAAAGAAGCTCAAAAGGCTTTATCTCACTCTAAGGTAAATGAAACTATTAATAGCTATGTAAATCCTAACCTTTTACTTAGTTTCTTAGCATCTGGTGGTGTTGATAATGCTATTGAAAAATCATTAAAGAATAAGAATACTTTAAAGTTTGACCCAGAGGTCTTTATTACACAAGCCTTAGCATATAAGGGAATCGATGTTAATAAAGATGGTCTTTCTACTGAAAGTAAAGATATGAGTTCTGTTACTAAGGTTTTACAAAATACCACTAATTTTATTACTAACCAGTTTAAGAAACTTATGGGATTCTTAGCATGATACCTACTCTTTCAGAATATATAGATTCAGCTAAAAGTGAAATACTTACTCTTATTACTGAATCTAAACCTTTAATGAAAAAATCTGATACCCCTAGAGCTTTTACTGCTTTACTTAAAACAAAAACAAACTTTAAACTTTTTGTTAAGAAATATGCAGGTAAAGAGAACCTAGATTCTAGATCAAATGTATTATCCTATATAGTCAGAGATGCTTTATATGATAAGACCTTTGATTTAACTCAGAAACTTATAGACCTTGAATCTTTTCTTAGAAAAACTTATAGAGAAACCTATCCAGAAGATACCTCTCTTAAATTAAAGATTAAAGAACAAAAGACTAAGCAATTTGAGAAAGATGTTAGGGGTGCTGTTCAAGCTCAATCAAAAGCTAAAAAAGACTACCTAAGTATTTTTACTGCTATGGGTACTAAACTTAAACAATTAGCATCTTCGTCCGCATCTCCTAGAGAATTTACTGTTCAATTAAAAAATATCGGTAATACTCCATTCAACAGTATCAATGATTTTATTACTGAATACTTTGTAGGTTCTGATAATCAACAGAGTCGTATAAATACTTTTATCTATACCATCAGAGATGTTTATTTTAAACCTATTCCTGCACCTGGTAAAGTATTACCAGGAACTCCTTCTGAATGGTTTGATTTAAAGTTAGCTGGTATTGTTAAGTCTTCCCATAAGAGTAAAATACTTAATGAAGAAAGAGATGCTTTAACATCAGTTATCCCACAAACCTTTTTAAAGTTTCTACCTAAGACCCTTATAGTAGAAGTAGATAAGAATAATAAGATCACAGCTCTTAAATCTAAATTTGCTGAAAAGTTAGATGACATTGCTTCTAAAATAGAACGACAAAAGATACTACTTACTAACCTTACTAAACTTGAAACTAAAATTAAAAAAGACTTATTATCTCCAGACCATGATACTCGAATGAAAGCCTTACTCGTTTATCTTATGCTCGATACAGGTATTAGACCCGGTGATGAAGATAATAAAGTTAAAATTAAAGATTATGAAGTAGAAAAAGATGAAGATGGTGAAGAGATAGATCAGTATTTAGAAACCTATGGAGCTACTACTCTCAATAAACACCATATTAAATTTATAAGAGCTAACTTTGTAAGACTAGAATTTGTAGGTAAAAAAGGTGTTATCAACCTAGCTGATATTACTGATACTACACTTACTAAAGCTATAACAGACCTAGTAAATAAGACTAAAGCAAATAAGAAGAGTAATTACCTCTTTTTAGATAAAGAAGGTAAGGTCTTCGGACAACCTAAGGTCACAGATTATTTAAGATCTATCGTCCCTGGTCTTAACTTAACTGATTTTAGAAAACTCAAATCTACAAGAGTGTTTCTTGATGCTTTAAGAGAAAAGAGAACTATGATCTTAGGTATGATCTATGATATCACACAAGAACAAGTAGCTAATGCTAAAGAAGAAATTCTTGAGGTTATTAGTGATGTGGTAGACCAAGCATATCGTGAATCAGTAAAAGCATTAAGTCATCAAAGTATGAATACCACCATTAAGTCTTATATTAATCCACAAGTATTACTTAACTTCTTATCTACAGGTAAAGTTGCTGATAAAATTGAAGATGTTGTCTTTAAGGATCAAAAACTTGTATTTGACCCACAAGTATTTATCACACAAGCTATTGCTTATGGTAAAGCTACGGATGATTTATTAGGTGGGCCTGAAGAATATGTAGATTATGGTGATGATGATCCTAAATTACATATGCTTAAAAAAGCTAATTGGATTAATAAATATCTATCTAGGTTGTCTTATCCCTTTGTAGCATAAAGCGAAGAAGAAAAGTGTCAGCGCTACATATAGGGGTATGAATCCTTTGACCTTGTAAATTTTAACTTTTTCTTTACAAGCGAGGTGGCGATAACCTAGATGATTCTATCTTTATACATACCACATCCAAAACTCCCTCACCTTATTCATGATCTCTATTACCACTTGACCCTCACTATCTAAACTCTCCCACCCCGACTGATCCTGTAATGTCCATGTGTTTTTTACTGTCTTGAAAAATAAAAACTCTTTAACTTCCCCTATAATCTTTAGGTTTATAGAATCTATATGGTTATTGTTATCCCTCATAACAATAACCTCTATCCTTATGTTTTTAGGATTAGGCAGACTAAAGAAATCTTTAGAGTTTTCTTTAAAATTAAATTCCAATAAAACATCTTTTAGGTCAGTATCTAACTTTATCTCTTTCACTAAGACTCTTTTACTATCTCTAATTTCAGTAAACATTTAATTTCTCACCCATAAGATTCTTATGCCTTCTATAAAGTATTGGAGCATTCTTTTTGCATCTCCTAATAAGAGATTAGACATATTACCTGAAAAGAGAGTGGATTGAGAACCCATATACCATATATCTTTTTCAAGAAAAAAGGATACTTTTTCGGTAGTGCCTTCTACAACTAAATCTAGTTTTACTACTATGGAGTCTACCCTAGTTATTTTGACAAGTAAGGGTTTTTGAGTTTTGGTAGTAGTTTGATAGTCTTCTCCAATTTTATTTAGTTTGTATTCTGTCAGGATGTCATCTATATCTTTAGACAAATTGATTTTAACATCTTCTTTAAGTACTCTTTTATTAAAAGCCATTTGAGTAAACATTTAATATTTACCCCATAAAATTCTTATAGCTTCCATAAGAGTAGAAACCATTATTCTGTCATCACCTAAAATAAGAGTGGTTTGGTTTATTGCCATATGCCATTTACCTTCTTTCTCATAGAACAAGTATCTATCTTGTATTATATTTTCTACATATAAACTTATCTTCTCTACTTTAAAATTAGGGACTATTATGTTAGAGAATCCAGATAAGACTCTATTTACAGTAATAACAATTTGTTGATTAGTTTTTGTAAGTGTGGTGTATTTATCTTCTTCAAAGACCTTTTTTAAATTATACTCTTTGAAGAGTACTTCTATATCTTTAGAGATATTAAAAGGGATGTCATCTTTAAGAAATCTAAGTCCATCTCTAATTTCAGTTCGCATTTTTTACTGTATTCCATTTTGTTCTGAGTCTATCCATCAAGTCATTTATAACAGATTCATCTTGATGAAGTTCAATCATATCACCATTACCTGAAGAATATCTTCCATGCCACCACATTCTATGTGAGTAGGTTTGATAGTAAACGATAGACTCTGTGCCACAAAATAAAAAGATATGGGGATTTTTTTCATCATCGAAAGAAAAGTGGATTGTAAAATCAGATAACTCCCACTCACAATCAGCCCCTTTTATAGGATCATTAACAGCTTTAAAATTAAATTCTTTAAGAACAGCATCTAGGTCTTTTTCTATTGTGATTTTTTTGGTCACAATTCTTTTACCATTTTGTATTTCTGTATAAGACATTTTATCTCCATTCTGATCTTATTTTGTCCATCATGTCATTGACCATATCTGAGTCTACACCTATCTCTTTACTACCATTTAAGAACCATATCCTTTTATATCTATTATATCTGTGAAAGTTACCATAAGCTTTTATTTGTAAAGTTATAGCTTCGATAATACCATTTACATATGAAAGATAGATTTTAATGTCATTTGCAATACTCCATATAGAAGTTGTAATTTTTTGTTGATCACCATTAACATTATTAAAGCTTTCTTCTGATCTTTCGTATATGAAATTAAATTCTCTAAGTATATTAGGCATAGAGTCATCAATATCGAAGTCATCTATATTGGCAACATCTAATATTTTTTTACCATTTTGTATTTTTGTATAAGTCATTTTGTTTATTATCCTCTTATCTTAATAAGTAATTCATAACATTTAGTAAGTAAATAAGGCATCTCTTTACTTAATTGGTCAAGACTCTTAATTCTCTTAAATCCATCATCTATTTGAGATAGACGGTACTCTTGATCTTCAGTTAAACCACCACCTTCTAATAAATCAACTTCTTGTACTACAGTAGGATAATAAGGTGCATTAAAGAAAATATCTTCCCATTCAGATATTGTCCTATATGCAACACCACCATCAACATTATGGATGTCATCCAATTCTTTTTGAATGAGGTTTTTCTTAGATAGGTATTCTACCTCTACCTTATCATCAGGAAGATCCCAACCAAAACTAGGCAACCTTAAATTTAAAGTAGCATCACCTTCTTTTTCAACTGCTATTTTACCGTAAGTGAAAAAGCATTCATAACCATCGCCGTAATCATGAGTAATATAAACACCTTCATCAAGGTGAAGGATATTTGTATCATCAGATACATCTTTTCTTGTAGATTTAATTGCATCACTATATGCTGTGAGAAAAAGATCATAAAATTCAGTATATGTATAAGAATACACTGGGGTTTCCTTATTAGGTTCTAAGAACCACGCATAGTGTCTCAGGTTGGATGTTTCCTTCTTGTGGTCTTGATAAAGTGCAATGACTTTATCCTGGAGAGCTTTATCTGTGGTTAAATCAGAGATAATAGAAAGTAATGTTTTTTCGGTATTCATTTTTTTATCCTTTGTTGAAAAATAGGTTTAAACAATCTTGAGCAATTTTTTGTACTTCAAGTAAATCTTTGTTTTGAGATTGCCACTTTAAAAGTGCATTGATTTTTACATCTATGTTAGCTTTTAAGGCATTCCCCCATTCTTTAATATCTTCTGGAGGGCAGTCTTTAATTGCATCTAATGCAGTGAGGACTTTTAAAATTTCTTGATGACTTGCATATGCTTTGATTTTAGTTTCAGTTTGCATAAGTATAAATCCTTTCTTATTTGTTAAAGTTTTCAGCTTCTTTTAGTAGGTATAAGGCTAATTCTTTATCAGCTAAAATTTTGTCCACTAAATACTGTGCACTTAATTCTTTTTCAACTATCTCAATATCTGAGATTGGAAATGCTTTTTCAAAGTCTTCTTCAAAACATTCTTCAAAATATCTCTCTCCAAACAGATCTTCTGACCATTTGATCAATTCACAACCACGATGTTGTGGTAAAAATCGACAAGAACCTACAACCTTAGCAAGGTCAGATACATATTTTTTAATATACTCTGAGTTACCTAGAACACTTAGATCACAGCGATCTTCAATAAATTGAAGATGTTGTCTTACTTGTAAGACAAGTCTAAAAAATTCTTTAAGCTCAGTACGAAATTCTTTGATAATTTCAAGTCTTAAAGTGAATGTGAGAGAATCATTTGAATAGATAGTGTAATCACTTTCTAAATTTTCAAGCATAGTTAAAATACTCATATTATTTTCCTTTCTGTGTAAAAGACTCAGCTTTTACTAAGAGGTGTTGAGCTAATTCCTTATCAGCTAAAATCTTTTTTGTTAACTGTTCGATTTTGAGATCTTCAATAAAGCTATCATTCAATTCATTTTGAATTTCTTCTTTTTGAAAAGTATTTGCCCATGTCATTAAAGGATGGGATAAGAGTCTAGTCAAAGGGAACAAGACATCAGATAGATAATTAGAATTGCTAAGTACTGAATTATCCATCTGTTGAAGAGTCTTAATTTTATTTTGAGCTTGTTTCAGTTCTTCTGCAAGAACTGAAAGATCATCATTAAATTCACTAATCTCTTTGAGGGGGTCTTCACCTTCAACTTCATAGTCATATTTTTCTAAAATGGTTTCTAGTTTACTCATAATAAAGAGTCCTTTCTTATTTGTTAGCAATTTTTTGTAAGGTTGGGTCAAATTCAAGTGCAAGGTTAGAAGTTTTTCTACCCCAGATAAAACAAGTATCTAATTGATGACTTGATTCACCTATACGACTTAATTCAATCCCTAAAGAATCAGAAACAAGCCAAAGCTCTAAAATCTCATCATCTTCTGATTCTTCAGAATTGAACATATCAGTTAAAAAGTCTTCACTTGAACTAAGTGCATCCAGTAAGATTTTTGGTGCTTGGCAAAACACATGGTTTTCAATCAATTTATTTACTTCACTCATTTTATTTTCCTATTTGTTAATTTGTATAATGTTGTAATGGATATTGTTATGTTCAAGCCATTGAGTTAAAAGAAAATCATTTACACGATAAACTAAAAACTTAGAAGCTTCTTTAACATCAGCAGTTTCTAAACGATCTTGAGGGTCAAATAAATTTTCAATAGCATATTTATGATCCCAAGTAGGCACTACATGAAAACAAAGTCGTTTATCTGTTGGGTAAAACTTTGTATCTAGATATAGTTCGCATAATGTATCTTCAGTATCGCTATTATCATAAATATTGAGACTAATGATTCGTTCGGTATCTAGCTTATCACCATGTAAAGAATAAACACAATTAGTGTCAGTCCCATGCTGATACTTTTCACCACACCAAAAATCGTATGTAATTTGTTTAGATAATTCTAATAACATATTTTTCCTTTCTTTCTTATTTTGAAAATGCTTTTTGAATAGTGCCATCTAATTCAATAGATTGACCAGTACAAGTTCTGCCCCATAAAGAGCAATTACTTAAATCCATAACAGGTTCATTGATTGATCTAAGTTTATCACCTAAATAATCACTGACTAGGTAATATTCAAAAATCTCTTGATATTCATCTTCGATAGAATCACCATTCTCATCAATGAGATTAATGCAGTGCATATCGATAAATTCTTCTGATTCATGTAGTGCTTCCACAAGTTCTACTGGAGCCATACAATAAATTTCTTTTGCAATGATTGCTTGTAATTCTGTGTTATTCATAACAGAATCCTTTCTTTATTTGTTGTTCATAAAAGGGGTTAAATCTTCGAGATCCATCTTGACTGTTTTAATAGCATCAGGATTATGCTTATGCTTTAATACAAATTTGTCAGACTTGATTATGCAAAGTAATTCATTCTTATGATAAAGGTTGCTACTCAATCTTTCAAAACCTACTTTTGTTAAGAGGTTATGTGAAGCCCACAATCTATCATTTGATTCATACTCACCATTAATTGCATTTAAATTGATTTTCATAGACTATCCTATGTTGTGAAGGGTTTTGTTTTCGATACTCACCTTATGTTTTTAATTCACTTTCACATAACTTTGAAAATTCTTCATATATTTCAAATACTTATAATTTTTACACCCCCCTTACATAATGTAGAAATCTATGACCCATAAAATGTAGAAATCTAGGGGGTTATATGTGGGGGTACGCATATACCATCATTAATGCAAAAAACGACTTTTTGGGTCTGTCACAGAGGGATAATGCGGACCCCATATTTTAGGGGTATGGAATATAGATTTCTACATATTATAAGGATATAGATTTCTACATATTATAGGGGGATGTATAGATTTCTACATTTTATGGTGGCTCGATGAAAACCTAAGTTATTGAAATTGCTAAAGAATTTTAAAATCGTTTAGAAAGTGGATTAAAAACATAGCTGAGGTATCCAAAACAAAAAACACAAAATGAAAGGATAAAGCTATGAACAGCTTAAAAGATATTATTACCGCCGCCCAGATCAACTACTCTCTTGACTTTACAAGTTTCATTGATGAAGTAAATGAGTCTGCATCTTGTTTTGAGGATCAAATCATCAATGAAGATTATCCTACAGAAGATACCGAAGCTCTTTTAAATGATGTTTTAAATGCACAAACTAAAGCTGGTGCAGAAGAAGCTCTTTTACAACTTGATGCAGTTATTGACTTAACTGCTGATCTTTTAAGAGAAAATATCGCAAAGCTTGAAAAGCATATTGAAACACTAGAAGAAGAGGCTGAAACTCTTGGTGAAGTATATGACTTGATTAGTCAAGCTAATGATATTCTCGGTTCATCAAAAGTTTCAAGTAACTTTTCTTTAGGAAGAATTGAAAGTACCTTATCAGATGTACTTGGTGATTTAGAATCTGAAAAGTCAGACCTTGAAAATCAATGTAGTGATAGTCTTTCTGATGCAGAATCTAGATTAGATGATTTTATTGCCCCTATCGATAGTTTAATCGCTTTACTAAAAAAGGAGATTGCACAAATGCCAGAAGATGAAGTTAGCATTTCAAATGAAGATGAAGTTAGCAGTTTGACTCCAGAAGAACTTAGAATCTCATGGGAAGGTGCTAATGCTCAAGATATTGCTAACCTAGTTAATAAGATTTTAACTAATAAAGAGTTAGCTACCCACCTTGCCCTTGAAGCTATTAAAGCTGAGAGATTTGTATCTACCCCTGATTACAATTCATGTCCTAACGGACCTTTTTCAAAATAATTAAGAAAGGAAAAAAACCTATGAAACTCATTGAATTTACTACAACAAAAACAGGCAATAGCAAAGACCAAGTCAAAGTTCAAATGCTTATTCAAGTTAACTATAAAGAACTTTTAGCTAAAGACATTGAAAGATTAAAAACATTATCTTTCCCTGATGCAAAACAAATTTGCCAAGATAAAGGATTGACCTTTACTGACCAAGATTTACAAGATGCTATGTATGGAACAGCACCAAGTAGAAAAGGTCTTGTTACTGGTATGGAGCAATCTTTAAATGGTTCAAATCCTGATTCTACTGAAAGCTTATATACTAAGCACCCACAATATAATTTCATTAAAGTTAAGACTAGCAATAATGAAAATTATATCACAGGCTTGATAGTAAGTGAAACAATTTTAGTCAAGGATCAAAACCCTGAACCCTATAAAGCGACAAATAGTGGGATTGTCGTTCAGATTAAAAATACAATAAAGAAAGCATTAAGCTTAGAAACTGAAAAATTCAGAACTTATAGAATAGACAACTTAACCCAATTTGAAGGAGTTTAAATGCAAACCTTAATAGAAATTAAGCAAGTGAAAAACTATCAAGTAAAAATTTATAGAGATGAAAATGGTCAGCACTACTTTAACTGCAACTGCATATATGCAAAAACAAATTGCATATCAAGAGGTGTGCCTTGCAAGCATACCCTTTCAGTTATTTTTACTGGAGGTGATTGTGCTAAATGGGAGATGATGAGAAATAAATACGCGCGATATGCGAACCTCAAATCCGTTTCTGAAGCCGAGATACCTTTAGCTAAAGGACTTCGCTCAAATGACCCTTCAACAATTCAATGGTTTAATCAAAACTGGGAGTAAAAAAGAAAATGTATAACAAGACACAAAAATCAGTAGACCGACAAATTCAAGTAGATATGGAAGAAGACTTTTGCTATATGGCTGATATATCATTCAGTCATTTAGAAAATAATAGAATCTTATTTCAGTTAAATAATAACTACCCCGACCAAGACTTTAAAATTCATTGCACTAATGCAACAATTAAAGTCCAACAAGAATCTCAAAATCAGGATACTGATGTTGATGGGAATCTATTGCCTATATATACAACACATAGGGATATTGTAATAGCAATGAGAAGAGAAGATGGGGAAGTTAAATTTACTTGCCCTACCTTTAAAGGTATCGAACCTAGAATAACATGGATTTATCGTAATGAAGCATGGCTTATTACTGATTTTGATAAAAGAACACACAACATAAGTTATAAGGACTAAACATGAAACCTAGTAAAGAAGAACTAATGGCTAAATCAGAAAAAACAATAACTGAATTAGCTTTTGAGTATGGATGCACAAAACAGAATGTTTCTTTATGGTTAAAATCATACGGACTAGAAAGAAGAAACATAACAGTAAGTCCAGATAAGAAAAAGAATTTTTTACCAATGCCCCCTAAAGAAGAATTAGAATATTTAACAGATTTAACTATTTTAGATATATGTGAAATATATCATGTAAGCACAAGCACAGTTTTAAGTTGGTATGAAAGATATGGAATTACTAAAAAAGATTTAAGGGTAAATAATAGGAGAAGAGAGATACCGAGTAAGGAAGACTTAGAAAAAGTTAAAAATGAAACATTAACAGAAATAGGTAAAAAATATGGTGCTTGTCCGAGTCTAGTAAGAAAGTGGTTTATTAGGTATGGAATAGAAAGAAAAGATAAAATTGAGATACCTAGTGAAATTGAGATACCTAGTGAAATTGAGATACCTAGTAAAATTGAGATAGCTAGTAAAATTGAGATACCTACTAAAATTGAGATGCCTAGTAAAGAGGAATTATTAGAACATTATGATATGGGAAGTAAAAAGATAGCTGAGCTATATAAAGTCAATATAGCTACCGTATGGAAATGGTTTAAAGAATATGGACTAACTAGAACTAAAGTAAAAGAAAAAGAAGAATTTATAGAACCACCAAAAGCTATAGATACTAATCAAATGAGACTAGACTTAGTTAACAAAATCCTAAATGCAAGTGATAGCTTTCTCACAGCATTAAACACCCTTTTAGAAAGAAAATAAAATGCCTACAAAAGAAGTACTAGTAAAACTTAAAGATAAAAAACTTTCCGATATAGCCCAAATCCTAAAAATCGACCCAGGTGAATTAGGAAAGCTTTATAAAGCATATAATATTGAAAGAGTCGAATTAAGAGGAAGGTCAAGAAGATTACCAATACCACCTAAAGAAGACTTAGAAAATATAAAAGAAAAAACACTAGTTGAAATAGCTGATATTTACAAAACAGACCCTACAACAGTAAGTAGATGGTTTAAAAAATATCAAATAGAAAGAGAAAGTCTACAAGGAAGACATTTAAAGGTAGAGAAAGATATACCCTCAAAAGATGAGTTATTAAAATTAAATGATTTAACTTATCGTCAGATAGCTGACTTATATGAGGTCAATCATATGGAGGTATGTGGTTGGTTTAAGGCACATAAAATAAGTAGGAAACCCTGGTTAAGTAAAACAAAGAAAAAATATGAACCTATAAAAGAAATAGGAAATTCAACAGAAAAAACCAAACTAGATTTAATAAGCAAAATCATGATTGCTAGTGATGATGTTATCATAGCAATCCATACACTTTTAGGAGCAAAGAACTAATATGAAACTTAACGATATTGCACAACAAATTAAAGTAGCTGATCACTTTGAAAACTTTGATCTTCAAATTGATGTATGCAAATTTATCTATTCTCTTTTATCATCAGAATATCAACTTGATGGATTTTCAGCTGATCAAGGTGTAGTCTATTATGATTTAGGAGATAGATATTATCAATGGGATGTTATCCCTATTCAAACAAGATTACCCAAATCAAGTTTTATCAGTGGATATAAATTTGTAGGTAGTGCATCTACAAAGCAACATCCTAAGCAATGGGTATGGAAAGCAGTAGACCCTAGTAATATTTGGGTAGTGCTAAAATGAAATACCAACCTTTAATTGCTAGTATCTATTCACCAATCAGTCCCTTTGAATATCCTATAAACGAATGTAATAAACATATAGAATTTACAAATAATGACTTTATAGAAAAAGCTAAAGAACTATATGATAAAAGTTCTTTGGAGTCAGTTAGAAATTTAGCTTATGTCTTATCCTATCAGATCAATGACGGACTCGTTTTAACGAGTGGTCAAATCGGATTGTTTAATAACTCATATAAACGATACAAGAAAGGAATCGAAAATGAGAAAAGCATATAACCCTTATAGACTTTTAAGAAAAGCATACAACCCCTACTCAGAAATTATAGAAAGTGAGACCAATACAAAAATGACAGATTACACAAATAAGAGTGCAGTCCTTAAAGCAGTTCAGAAAGATGGATGTTTGCTAGAAAATGCGGACCCTTCTTTAAAGTTAGACCCTGATGTAGTTTTAGCTGCAGTTAGTCAAAACTGTTTTGCTTTGAATTATGCAGATAAGAAATTTAAATCAGATAAGCAATTTATCTTAACAGCCCTAGACCATTGTAATGGATGGATATTAAGCTATCTCAGCAGTAAGCTAATAGAAGATAAAGAGATAGTCTTAAAAGCTATAGCAAAAGACCCTTGTGCAATTTATTATGCTGGAGATAAATTTAAGAAAGATAAGAAACTAGCTTTAGAGTTAGTAAAAAGGGAAGGTAGTGTTTTAAAGTATTTGCATGACTTTAAGAATGATAAGGATGTAGTAAAGGTAGCAGTAGAAAATGATTATGGTGAATTTGCATATAAGTCAGCTAGTGAGGAATTAAGAGCTGATGAAGAGATCAAATCTTTAAGAGGTAAGAAGATGGAGAGTGCCTTATCTATACACAGAAGAATAAAATTAAGGGAAGAGGTCAAGGCTGATACTGAGATCGAGGTTGAGGTTGAAGAGAAACCTAAATCCAAGAGAAAGACTAAGATAGTAGAGGAGACTAAAGAAGAAGAGGTTAAGGTAGAAGAAGAGGTTAAGGTAGAAGAGGCTAAGATAGAAGAGGCTAAGGTAGAAGAGGTTAAGCCTAAGAGAAGTAAGAAAAAGGCTAGTTAAAATATTCGATTTTTATCTTGACATCATTCATGTATTCATATAATATGAATACAAATGATACGAGCATACTAAGAAAGGACAAAAAGTATGACAACAAGAACCTATATAAACATGATAAGAATAAAACCTGAAATAGATTTTTGGGTATCAGATACACCAGTAACACAAGCCTTTTATCTTAAGGTCATGGGGAATAATCCAAGTGCTTATTTAGGAGAAGAAGAGAGACCAGTCGATTCAGTATCGTGGTATGGGGCGATAGCTTTTATAAATAGGCTAAATGAAGCAAGAGGTTTAAAAGCATATTATGATGATCAAGGTAATATCCTAGATATATTTAATACAGAAAGTTTTAGATTATTGACCCAAGATGAATGGGACTTATCAGCTTTCGATAAATTATATGCTGGGACAAATAGTATCTCGAACTTAAATAAGTTTGCATGGTATAGGAGACAAGGTACTAGCACTACACAAAAAGTAAAAGGACTTAAACCAAATAGTTATGGTCTTTATGATATGTGTGGAAATGTATGGGAATGGGTACATACAAAATATGGGGTAAGGGGGGATAAAAGAATTTTAATGGGTGGTGGGTTTGATACAAGTAATGTCTACATGAGAAAAGGTAGATATGGTAGGGATAGTGCTTCACTATGTAGTCACAATGTAGGTTTTCGCATTTGCAAAGGAACAACTTTAAAATGAAACAAGTATTTTTAGATACTCTTAGATTAGGTTTCCTAGTCAAAATTATGACTCAGGATAAATTCTTTACCCTATTTCCATTACCTGAATTTGTTGAATTTACAGGTGGTATGGATAGCTTAGATATTGATATATCTAAAGCACCTAAAGACTTTATTCTAAAATTCTTTATTGCAAAGAATAGCTCAGAATTAAGAGATGGTAATTTCTATGCTATCTCTAACACTACAGATTCTATTCATGTAGAACATCATTTAAACCACAACCCAACAGGTAAAGATATAGTCTTAGATAAGGAAGATTGTTATCTATATAACGGTGCTGATATAGGTATAAGTCGTGAATTTATAGACATTCTTGAAAGTCTCTTTGAGGTAAGACAATGAAAAAAGAAGATTTAGAAAAAATCTATAATGGCAATGCTAAAGATTTTGCTGAGAGCCTAAATATAGGTATCAATAAAGCATATGAACTTATTAAGAAACATGGCTTAAAAGATTCATTCTTAAATAAAGAATATCTTATTCAGTTATGTAATGAGTGTAAGGATGTTCATGAATTATCAGCTAAGTTAGGAAGATCGCCTTCAAGAGTGTATCTCTTATTTAAGAGGAATGGTCTTAAAGTACCTAAATTGAGTCGGTTAAATTCTTCTTTACCTATAAGTAAAGAGGAGCTACAAAAGTTATATGACAAATTAACAATGGCTGAGATTGCACAAGTCTTTCAAGTATCTAGACAGACTATTTGTAATTGGGTAAGAAACTATGGAATTAAAGCTAGAAAAGCTGGAGGTAGAGTTAAAGTCTATCCTATAACATATACTAAGGAAGAGGTACTTAAGGTCTATACTGAAGAAGGTTCAGTAGAACTAGCTGCTAAAGCATTAGGTATTAAACAAGCACATTTATCTTTTCTCCTTAAGCACCATGAGATTAAGATAAAAAGAGGTCCTTTAGAAAAGGTAAAAGAAGATGTGTTATTAGAAGACTATAATGTGTTGTCTTATAAGGAGATGACAGAAAAGTATAAAGTAAGTTTAATATCTATATATAGGAAAGCTAAGAAACTAGGATTGACTAAAAAGAAGGTTTTTAGTTTTAGTCAAGAGTATTGTGAAGCTAATTATATGAGACCATATAGGGATATAGCTAAAGAGGTGGGGTGTAGTTCAGTAACAGTATCTGTAGCTATGAGACAACATGAAATAAGTAAGAGGAAGAAGTGTGTTATAAGTAAAGAGGATTATAAGTTATTTGAAGAGGGTAAGTTGAGTAAGCATGAGTTGAAAGAAAAATATGGGTATTCAATGCAGACAATCCGAGCAGCTTTAAGGAGAATAAAATGACATATACAGCATATACAGGCATAAATGATATGGGTAAGAGAGTTTTAGTAAATTCTATTGAATGGGATACAATAGAGTCTTTTGTAGAGTGTATGGAAGAGATATATATTGAGTTAGGGTTTAAGGATATAGAAGATAATTTTAGGAAAGACCTTTCAAAGAGGACTTTTAGATTACAGCCAGATAAAGCATTTGTAGAGATTGAGTCCTTTATAATGGATAGGGATTATCGTATCACTTTAAGATATGGTGTAGTGAACTTTGGTCAGATAGAAGAATTTTTAAGTTATGTTTTTCAGTATAATTATAAGGAGGGTGGTGGGGATTATTATACTATGCACAAATATGAGAATGGTAAGTCTACAAGAATAAGTGGGACTTTAAAACATATGGTAGAGGGGTTATTTGAGGATATTCGGTTATGTTGGAAACAATCAGCTTTATCAGTAGGAGATTTTTTATGAACAGAAAATATGAATGGGATGGGGATGTAAGTAGTTTAAAGGATTTATATAAGGATATTTTATTATCCTATAAATTCAAAGCCCATAATAATGGGTATTTATTAAATGAGCTATATGTGAATTTAGAGAGTAATGGTGATACCTTTATAATGCAAATATACAAGTATGATTCATTAATGAAAGCATATTTTGAGGTAGGGAATTTAAAGGTAAAAGAGAAGGTTATAGATAGGTATAGTAAGTCATTACAAAGTAGTTTTAATGGGGCAAAAATTACAGCTGATTTAAAGACAATGAATAAGTATGTGTTGAGATTAATTAGTTAGGTGCGGACCCTTTAGATTTCTTATTCCTCATCGCCATTTTCTTCATCAGCAAATAAAGCATCTTCATCAAAATCTTCTTCACCAAAATTATTATTTTCAGGATAGCTATCCTCATATTCATCTTCATAATCTTTTTCAAGACTTAAAATAGCTTGTGTTAGTTCTGAGACTTTTTTAGCTTTCTCACTAGCATTATTAACGAAGCCACTATTTTGGGGGATAACTCTTGAGCTACCTGGAGCATTTTGAACTTCCCTAATATTGTTCATATTATTAGCTGGGGTACGACCATAAGCATCTGCTTTATCGAGATTAGAAACACCATAGCTATGAACTGGAGAATATTGACTAGGTTCACCTAATTCTTGAACCCCACGACCTTTATCACTACCATCATTTTTATTTGTAGGTGTGCCTGTAGACATAGAACCTGATGGTTTAGCTACTGGATAAACATCTCTCATAAAGTCAGCTCTACGAGAATTGAAGGAGCTATATAAGGGTTTAAGGATTTCTTTTTTAGTTTGTGTAGCTAACTTATTCCATGTAGCAGTTTTATTTAAAGTGCTAATAAACATTTCAGAATTAACTTCACCTTTAAAGTTTTTAAAGACTTTTACTAATTCATCTAGAATAGCTGATGTTGGGTCTACAACTTCTTCTTCAAAATTTTCAATGATATATGTATATAAGGATTTAAAGAGGGAGCTTAAAGATTCTGTATCAACTTTAGGTGATACGGTATTCCATGTTAATGATTGTTTAAGTACTTCTTTTAAAGCCTTTTCATTAAAGCTAGAAATGTCTATAAGGTCATCAATTTCGGAGATAATCTTTTTAGAGATAGTGTTGATATTAACTTGTTCTAGGTGTAATTTTTTAGGTGCTTGTTGGACAGGAGGTCTTTGTTGAATAGGTGCTTGGGTGACAGCTGGTTTTTGTGGAACAGGTCTTTGTTGAATAGGTTGTGGGACAACAGTTTGTCTTTGTGGTGGAATAAATGCTTCTGGTGGAGGCAACATTTTAGTTTCTGGAAAAGGAGGAGGGAGGATATGTGCTTGTCCTCTTCTTTTATATAGGTCAAGTAAAGCCATAGAACTGCTACGGATAGTTTGGAGAAGTACTTCTTCCATCATATCATAATAGGATTGTTCTTTAGGTGGAGTTATATTTTTAGGTGGTTGGTGGATTACTGTTGGTTGGTGAATTAAATTAGGCTGTTTATTTGCCATAACTGATGCTTTACGAGGTGGTTTTTCCGTTTGTCTACGACTAAAAAACATAATATTGAAGCTCCTTGCTTGTGGGTATATATTATATACCATGAATATAAACAATAAATCCTATAAAACAAATAGACCTGTTATCAACAAAGGATTATATACATGGTTTATAAAGTTATATGGGCAATATTACTCTTATTAAGTGAAGAAGTTCCCTTAGAAAAATTAATCACTAAAGACACTATCTGTAAAATGAAACCTATTGCTGATGCTACATTATACAATGTAGTTTATCCTTCCCATTGGCATGATTCTGAGATGCTACAAACTCTTATCGCTGTAGCTCATGTTGAAAGCCGTTTTACTTATAATCAAAAACCTGGTGAAATACTTGTCAGTCCTAAAGGTGCTTGTGGTCTCTTCCAAGCTATCCCTAAATTTACTGATTATAAATGTAAAGACTTCTTAAACCCTTTAAGAGCTGGTATGGTCGCTGTTGATCATATACAATATATTCAAAATAGGTGGGGTAAAGACGATACTCATTTATGTCATTATAATAGTGGTAACAGATGTAATAGAGAGAGCCGTAAATATGCTAAAGACATTATAAAGGCTAAAGATACTATTAAGCCTATCTTCACTGAAGAGAACTATTTCACACCAGAAACGATTTTTATTTCTTTAATATATTCACAATGTCCTAAAGGTGAGAAAATAGATTGGGTAAAATTTTTCAACCCCTAATAGTGAGTACCTATGTTTGCTAAACAAATAAATAATGGTAGAGAACTTCCAAAAAGATTATGGCATTTACCTTCTCTTAAAGATGAATTATATAACGGTAAGATTAGTAAAAATGCTTGGAACGATATCGAACCTAGAAAAGTTGTTGTTGATACGAGAGAAGAACCACCTGTTTCTGTGCCTACCAAATATGGTGAAGTTTCAAGACAATTAGTCCTTCTTGTTGACCTAGCTAATAGTCAATATGGTTCTCAAAAAATAGCCTCTGCTTATCAAGTTGCGGGCTCTAATGGTAAACGATGGTATGAAATAAAAGAATGGTTTATAGAAACTAATGCTAAATATATAGCTATGCTTCCTATCCAATATATTCTTGAAGAACCTTCTAAATTACCCCAAGCTGAAGCTTATTACAATAAACTTATGGATAAGTGGGGTATAGATAAAGACTTTGATAGAGATGTTCTTAAAGAGGTTTATAAAGTTAAAAATGCTAAAGCTCTTAAAGAACAAGAGAAAGAAAGACTTAAACCTATCATAGAATCTGAATTAGTCCCTATCTTTAATAATTGGGAATCTTATCCCTCTGAGGATAGCTGGTTACTAGCTGTAAATAATAAGATTAAAAGTTTAGGTCTTGAAGGTAATGAAGCATTTATAGAATTATTTGGAGGAACTAACCTCTTTAAGTCTTTAGACCCCTTTAAAAATAGACTCCCATATACTGATTCTTTAAGTTTAGTTAAAGACCATATATCTGTAAGATTAAGGTCTAGAGGTAAAGAGAACTTAATACCACATAGTCATATGACTAAATGGGGTCCTTCTTTTGAGTCTGAGGATGACTGGGAAGACTAAGTCCATAAAAGGTCAGATTTCTACTAGACTTCTATAAGATTTCTTAGTCTATAAAATTTTTTTAGCTGAAATATCTATAAATGTTATAATAATTAGGACCCCAGTATATGTAACATATATATTTATATAATATGAAGTATATGTTACATAAATATACTTATATAATATGAAGTACATATAACATGAAGTATTAAGAATTTATAGACCATATAAGCTTTATAAACTTTAAGAATTTAGACTCAAATCTGAGACCTATAAACTTTAAGAATTTATAGAGTCTTAACTA
>JACCDM011684644.1_pt1 | contig 24945 bp, 19 predicted proteins | sample 7445851 | NCBI WGS metagenome assembly JACCDM01 (sample SAMN15323438, study PRJNA562643) | freshwater metagenome | isolation source: river surface water | place: USA:Blue River Watershed | collected 2017-08-16
GTACATCCGCCATTTCATCCCCCAAGTCCTTTTGCTTGTCGGACTCTTTTTCAGATTGTTCGCCATACCTACGGGCTATGATGCGTGCGACTTCACCCACTTCTTCTGTCAACATAGCCATGTTGGTTAATTCGCTAAAGTAGCGAACTCCTACCGTTTGAATCCAGGTATCTACTTGTTTTTGGGCTTCTTCTATGGTCATATGGTTGGGTTTTTTGAATCAATGATGATGGTTACTGGCCCATCATTGCATAAACTAACTTGCATGTCGGCGCCAAAAACGCCTGTTTTTATCGGGCTACCCATGAACGCTGAAAGCCGTTGGATCATTTCTTCATACAAGGGAATTGCGTGTTCTGGTCGGGCTGCCGCTAGGTAACTTGGCCGATTTCCTTTGCGGGTATCTGCGTGGAGCGTAAATTGACTAACCAGTAAAATTTCTCCATTTACCTGAGCAAGGGCTAAATTCATTTTACCTTCCTCGTCTGAAAAAATACGCAAACCATGAATTTTTCCAGCTAGATAAGTCACATCTTCTGAGCTATCATCTACATGAATGCCTAGTAAAATCACGAATCCCTGGCCGATGGACGCGTGCAATTTGCCATCAATATGCAACTGGGCTGAACTTGCGCGCTGAATAACGGCTATCATGGGCTACAACAGGAAATATACAATGAGGAAATACACGCCATATCCCAATATATCATTGGTTGTGGTGATGAATGGCCCCGATGCCACGGCTGGATTAATTTTGAGTTGGTTCAAGACTAAAGGCGTGATGGTTCCCATGAGTGAGGCCAGCATAACCACAGCGAATAACGAAAGGGATACGGTAATCGATAACATAATCGCACCATTATCAATCAACATTGAACAACCGAAAGCAAAAATCGCGGCAATGAGTGCATTGATTAAGGCAACGATAAACACTTTCTGAAGACGTTTCCATAGTGTTGTGTCTAATCCACTTTTATCGGCTATGGATTGTACGATAAGCGAAGAGGATTGAATCCCAACATTTCCACCCGTTGACCCAATCAACGGAATAAAGGCTGAAATGGCTGGTAACAAGGATATGGTATCATCGAAGCGATCGATGATTTTGGCAGCTAAAAAACTACCGACCATTCCACCGATTAACCAGGGTAGACGGGAGCGGACTAACAACCATACGGAGTCATCCTCTTCTACGTCTTCTGAGATACCGGCCATTACCTGAATATCTTCCTGGGCTGATTCTGTGATAAAATCGACCACGTCATCGATGGTGATTCGGCCTAACAACCGACCTTGTATATTCACGACAGGAATTGCCTCCAAGTCGTATTTTTGCATTAAATCGGCAACTTCCTCACCCGTACTATAGGTCTGAACGGATACAATTTCATCTGCCTCAAAGACATCCTGAATCTTAGAACCGCGTTTCGCCAAAATGATTTTTTTCAAGGAAACCGTTCCCAATAAGATGCCGTCATCATCGACAACATACACAGAATATACTTTCTCTACATCTTCGGCTTGTCGGCGAATCTCCTCCACACATTCCGTTACCGTCTGCGTTACGTTGATTTTGATCAACTCTTTTTGCATTAAACCCCCTGCACAATCTTCATCGTAATGCATCAGGTCAATGATGAAACGGGCTTGCTCACGGTCTTTTAATAACGCGATGACCTCCTCACGGATACGGACTGGTTGTTCGTTTAGAATATCTACGGCATCATCTGAATCGACGATGTTAATGTATTCAGAAATTTCTTTTGAGGTAAAGTGCTTTAAAAACTTCTTGCGGTCATCACTATCTAAAGTTGAAATGATTTCAGCCGCAATTTTTGTATCCAGTAGTTGGACTAAATATTTTGATTCATCGCCGTTCAACTCATATAAAATGGTGGTGATGTCGGCAGGGAAAAGGTCTTCAATTTTGGCAATAATCTCTTCGTTCGCTTGGGCTGTAATCAGCTGGCGAATATCCTCTAAAAACTCTTTGGTGAGTTCGAACGGAAGGTGCTGTACGTTGATTTCTTCCATGAGATTCGATTTTGAAAAGATTGAAGACGCAAGTACGGAATTTTTGATGGAAAATTTACCCCAAAAACCGTTAAATTATGCGCCTGGGTACCCTTGGGCTTCCCACAAGTGGGTCAATTCCACAAATTCAGCGACACCTAATTGTTCTGCACGTTTTGTTAATAAGGGATGATCGGGTAACTGCATCGCGCGCAACGCATTGCGTAACGTTTTTCGCCGTTGGTTGAACGCCATCTTGACCACAATTTTAAATTTTGCAGGATCGCAGCTTAGTTTTTTGTCCCAATTTCGGCGCATACGAATGACACCTGAGTTCACTTTGGGAGGCGGCGTAAACACCTCAGGACCTAAACTGAATAGGTATTCGACGTCATAATAGGCCTGCAACAAAACGCTGAGGATGCCATAATCTTTATTTCCAGGTTTAGCTGCTAGACGCATGGCTACTTCTTTTTGCAACATGCCCACGACTTCGACACATTGGTCCTTATATTCCAATACGCGGAAAAATATCTGTGTTGAAATGAAATAGGGGAAGTTTCCAACAATCGCAAATTTCGCATCGCCAAAAATATTCTCTAACGGATAGCGTAAAAAATCACCATCGATTAAGCGAGGGCCCGTAAATTCTAAATAATGCTTGCGGAGGTAGTCGACAGATTCTTTGTCGATTTCAATCAATGATGTTTCGTAGCTCTCGTTTTTAACAAGAAATTGGGTTAAAACACCCATCCCTGGCCCAATTTCCAACACTTTTTGATATTCACCTTGCGGTTGTAATCCATCCACGATTCGTTGGGCGGCATCTAAATCATTTAAAAAGTGTTGGCCTAAATTCTTTTTTGCTCTTACTTGCACGTGTTCTCGGGGCTTAAGGGTACGCGAAATTACGCCCTTTTTTGTACATTTAAGCAAAAAAAGGGATTAATGCCATGGCAGTTTGGGCAAACAAAACGAAGGAGGATCTAATTCATGAAATTCAAGAGCTTAAAAAGCAATTGGATGTCTTAGAAATTAACGATGGAATTGCCTCCGAAGCGACTTCCAAAGAAAACCTAATTCATACCCTTGCTGGCCTAAAATTGTTTGGTATCATTATGGCCCTCGATGGCACAATCGTATATGCCAATCCATTCACCCATTCTTTATTGAATTACAAGGCGGATGAACTAAACGGAAAAGATTTTTTTGCCACACTATTGCCCCAAGGAGAAACAGAAGACCGCCGAGCTTCCTTCCAGAAAGCCATCGCGGCAGGTGGTTTGTTTGAGGATCGAGAACGGAATTACATTACAAAAACCGGTGCCACTAAATGGGTAGAAGTTGCTTCTACCATTGTTCGGGAGTCATCCCAAATTTCATACCTTAGTATCATTGGAGAAGACATTACAGAACGAAAAAAAGTAGCCGAGGCATTAACACGTTCGAATGCACAGTTACAGGATCTAATTAACAATACCACCGACCTTATTCAAATTACGGGTGTGACCGGCCGCTTTTTATTTGTGAATAAAGCATGGCTGGAAACCTTGGGTTATTCTGAAGAAGAAGCGCGTGATTTGAAAATGCAGGATGTTTTGCATCCTGAATTTGCGCATATTACCCAATCGCAATTCGACCTATTAGCTCGTGGTGAGGAGATTCCCGAATTTACCGCCGTATTTAAACGAAAGGATGGTAGACGTCTCTATGTTTCTGGTTCAGCTACTTGCCGCTTTGAGCGTGGAACTCCCACAGCATACCGTTGCATTCTTCATAATTCTACGGCCAAAGTCCGTGCGGAACGGGCCAATAAACTTTTCTCATCCATCGCGCAGGTTGCGATAAATTCAACCAATTTGGATGATTTATATGTCAACATCCACAAGCAGCTGGGTGAGGTGATTGACGTAAAGAATTTCTTTATTGCACAATATGATCCGGGGAAAAGTTATTTGTATTTCCCGTATTACATCGATGAGTATTTCGATTCCCGCGTTCATTTTACCAAACGAAAGTTGGGGAATGGATTAACAGAATATGCGATTATGGCGAATAAACCCATGATTTTGCATGATGATGATATACATCAATTAGCCGCAGAGAAGAAAATTTACCTGTATGGAGTAGTTCCCAAAGTGATGCTTTGTGTGCCGCTTCGAATTGGAGATCGGGTGACAGGTATTATTGGCGTTAAGTCCTATGAGCGCGCCAATAAATATGAAAATCGCGATTTGGAATTACTGGACTTTATTTCCAGTCAAGTAGCGGTGGCCATCGCTCGTAAACAAGCTGAGGAAGCGTTAGCGCACGAAACGGCGCGATTGAATGCCATTTTTGAGGGTAGTTCTCACTTGATGTGGTCGGTGAATAAACGTCTCATGTTGACAAGTTTTAACCACGAATATGCCGAGTTACTTGAGCAAGAATTGCAAGTGAAGCCGCAACTTAATTTCAGCACGGAAAGTATGGGCTTCCAGCTCGTCGCTCCGAAAGAACGGCGGCCCCTCGAGGATAAATATAAACTCGCTTTCCGTGGTCAAAAGCAGCATTTTGAGCTCGAATTAGCAACAAAGCGTGGAGAGCAAAAATGGCTAGAGATTTACTTGAATCCCATTCAGTCCGGTGGAATGATAAGTGAAGTATCTGGGATTGCCCGTGATATTACAGATTTAAAGAAGTACCAAGCGGAGTTAGTTGAGGCGCGTGAGCAGGCTGAACATTCCCTCAAAGTGAAAGAACAGTTTTTGGCCAATATGTCCCATGAAATCCGAACGCCTATGAATGGGGTGATCGGTATGGTGGATTTATTGTGTGATTCTCCACTAAATGAGGACCAACAAGACTACTTGCAAACTATTCGTAAATCGTCTGAAACGTTATTACATATTTTAAATGACATTTTAGATTTAGCCAAAATCGAGGCAGGTAAAATGGTATTGCATCCGGCCGATTTGGTCTTTGAAGATTTATTGGATCGACTCATGTCCTTATTCACACCCATAGCGCATCAGAAGGGCAATAAAGTCGCCTATACAATTGCTCCAGATGTACCCAAAGTAGTGGTGGCAGATGAGACACGTTTACTGCAAATTCTTTCCAATTTGACGTCCAATGCATTGAAGTTTACGGAGAATGGCTCTGTGACAATATCGGTATCTACCACACAGGTGACTGATGTTCGTGCGGAATTGATGGTTCGAGTAACCGACACGGGTATCGGTATCAGTCCAGAAAACCTAAAGAAGTTATTCTCGGCGTTCCAGCAATTAGACAATTCTACTTCTAAAAACTATGGGGGTACCGGCTTAGGATTAGCCATTTCACGTGAATTCTGTAAGATGATGGAAGGGGAGATCGGGGTAGAATCGGTGGAAGGAGAGGGAAGTACATTTTGGTTTACGGTTCAACTAGCCATCGGTGATGCACGCAAAGCATCCTCGATTTCAAAGGCAGAGCGATTTGATATTTCAGGAACCCTAACAGAAGTACATGCCCGCATTTTATTGGTAGATGATAATGCGACTAACCGTAAAGTGGCGGCTCAGATTTTGTCCAAAGCTGGTTGCGAGGTGGAAACAGCCACCAGTGGTCAGGAAGCCATTAATCGTCTGGCTGTAGATGGAAACTTCGATTTGGTCCTCATGGATATTCAAATGCCTGAGATGGATGGAATGGAGACGACTCGCCGACTAAAATCTTTGGGACAGGTATTACCTCCTATCGTTGCCATGACGGCTTATGCGATGAAGGAAGATCGCGAAAGATTTCTCGCGGTAGGGATGGATGATTATTTAGCCAAACCAATTCGCGCCCAGCAACTCATTCAAATGGTGGGTAGATGGGTACATGATGGGCACGCTCCTGCAGATTTAGCACCTGATATATCTCAGGAGGTTGTAGACGAAGAAGTACTTAAATCACTTTCTGATGCAGTGGGTGGCGATCCAACTTTCGTGAAAGGTATGCTAACGGAATTTATTGCCGAAGCTGAGGAGCAAATTGCATCGGCTGAGCAAGCGTATGCGCGTAATGATTGCCAAGGTGTTCAATCTGAGTTACATACCCTCAAGGGAAATTCAGGGACATTGGGTGCCGCACAAGTGCATGTGATCTGTGAGAAAATAGAATTGAAAGCGAAAGTTTGTGAATTCAGCCAGTTTCCCGAGGAGATCATTGCATTAAAAGATGCATTAGCTCAATTTAAACAGCAGATTTCAGACAGATTCGCCTAATACGTGCCATATTGGCTTATTTTTCGCGTTCGAGTACCTCTGTTCACCGACAAATTTTCCGAGTTTTGTTCATGGTCAAGCAATTGCACCTACGGGTGAAAAATATTTTAACCACATGAACCCAGCCAACTATACATCGCAAGCGAGTATTGTTATTCAGCAAGCCATGGAAATTGCACAGGAGCGGGGCCAGCAGGCCATCGAGACGGGGCATTTGATGCAAGCTATTTTACAAGATCAAACGCAAACGGCTTCCTTTCTTTTAAAGAAATTAGGTATTTCGCCAAGTCAAATTCAAGCGATTTTAGGACCCATTTTGACTAGTTACCCCAAAGTTTCTGGGGAGCAGCCATATGCAAGTAATTCCTTGCAACAGGCATTGCAGCGGGCTGAAAAATTAAAGAGTGATTTGGGTGATTCGTTTGTCAGCGTGGAAGTTTTGTTTTTATCCTTAGTGGACGGAAACGATTCAGTAGCCGATGCTTTGAAAAAGCTCGGATTAACAAGCAAAAATTTTAAACAAGCTATCATTGAACTAAGAGGAAATAGAAAAGTGAACGATCCACATGCAGAAGGTACTTACCAGTCTTTGGAAAAGTATGGTAAGAATTTAAATGAGTTAGCGAAAGCAGGTAAAATCGACCCGGTGATTGGTCGTGATGAAGAAATTCGTCGGGTCTTACAAATTTTGTCTCGTCGGACGAAGAATAACCCAATGCTTGTTGGCGAGCCCGGTGTCGGTAAAACGGCAATCGTAGAAGGCTTAGCCCAGCGAATTATTTCGGGAGATGTGCCTGAAAATTTGAAGTCTAAAATCATCATGTCCCTCGATATGGGTTTATTGGTTGCGGGGGCAAAATACAAAGGAGAATTTGAGGAACGATTAAAAGCAGTTATCAAAGAGGTGACGGATTCTGATGGTGAAATCGTGTTATTCATTGATGAAATTCATACACTTATTGGCGCGGGGAGTGGAGGAGAAGGAGCGATGGATGCGGCCAACTTACTTAAGCCGGCATTGGCACGTGGTGAGTTGCATGCGATAGGGGCTACGACATTAAAGGAGTATCAAAAATACATTGAAAAGGATAAGGCGTTAGAGCGTCGTTTTCAATCCGTTATCGTGGATGAGCCCGATGTGGCTGATGCAATTTCCATCTTGCGTGGGATTAAGGATAAATATGAATTGCACCATGGCGTTCGGATACAGGACGATGCGGTCATTGCAGCCGTTGAGTTGTCGAGTCGTTACATTTCAGATCGTTTTTTGCCTGATAAAGCCATTGACTTAATGGATGAGGCTGCGGCTAAAATGCGTTTGGAAATCGATTCTGTTCCTGAGGCAATTGATGATATTCAACGAAAGATTATGTCCTTGGAGATAGAGCGTGAGGCGATTCGTCGGGAAAATAATAAGGAAAAAGAGTCAATTTTAAATCGTGAATTGGCAGATTTATCCGAGAAGCGGGATGCGCTTAAAGCTCAATGGCAGTCGGAGAAGGGTGTCCTTGACACCATTCGCGCGGAGAAAGAGAAGATAGATAAGTTGAAAATGGAAGCCGATCAAGCGGAGCGTCAGGGAGATTATGGCAAGGTTGCTGAAATTCGGTATGGCCGTTTGGTAGAGTCTGAGCAGATATTAAAGGATTTGCAAGTGAATTCGCAAGGAGCGAATGGTATGTTGCAGGAAGAGGTTACTGCTGAGAATGTGGCTGAGGTAGTGGCCAAATGGACAGGTATTCCGGTGAGTAAAATGTTGCAGACCGAGATTGAGAAATTATTACATCTGGAGGATGAATTGCATAAGCGTGTGGCGGGTCAAGATCAAGCGATTGAGCTCGTATCTGATGCGGTGCGTCGTTCGCGGGCTGGTTTGCAAGATCCTCGTAGGCCGATCGGATCTTTCATATTTTTAGGTACGACCGGAGTAGGAAAGACGGAATTAGCCAAGTCACTGGCGGCCTATTTGTTTAATGATGAGAACGCCATCGTACGCATAGATATGTCGGAGTACCAAGAGCGCCATGCCGTATCGCGTTTGGTGGGTGCGCCTCCGGGATATGTAGGCTATGATGAGGGTGGGCAATTAACAGAGGCTGTTCGTCGCAAACCATATTCGGTTGTTTTGTTGGATGAGATAGAAAAGGCGCATCCAGATGTGTGGAACATCTTGTTGCAAGTATTGGATGAAGGGCGATTGACTGATAATAAAGGTCGGACTGCGAATTTTAAAAATACGATTATCATCATGACGTCGAATATTGGTAGCCATTTGATTCAGGAGAAATTAGGTCAAATGGAAGGCTGGAATAACGCGATTCTCTTAGAGGAAGCGAAAGAGGAGGTGATGGTTTTATTAAAACAACAAGTGCGTCCGGAGTTTTTGAATCGGGTGGATGAGATTGTTTTATTTGAGCCCTTGACTGCGGAACATGCGCGCAAGATTTTGAGTATTCAATTTAAAGAAATTCAGCAGCGTTTAGCGGATCAGCACATTACGATTGAGGCTACGGAGGAGGCGTTAACTAAACTTGCGAAAGATGGCTTTGACCCTTTGTATGGCGGTCGGCCTATGAAGCGTGTACTCCAACGGGTCGTGTTGAATGAATTGTCGAAGTCTATTTTATCGGGTAAAATTCAAAAGGATTCAGCGGTGCTGATGGATGTGGATGCTGAGGGGAATTTGACGTTTGAGAATGTGGAGGTGGAGATATAATCACACCCCCCCAGGCGAATGCCTGGGGGGGTGTGATATTGTAAAGAAGCTACACCTCGCGTCTTAACTTTAAAAATTCTGCCAACAAACAGGTCTCGTAAACCGATAAATCGCTTCGGTTCCTACCGAGGTGCTTCGGGCGTCAGTTGTGGCTGGAAAAGGTCCGCCGTGCACCATAGCAGGGGATACTTCAACGCCGGTTGGGAAACCGTTTAACAAAATGCGGCCTACTTTTTGGCTTACTTCATCGATTAGTTCATCTAAATGCGCTAAGTCACTCTTTTCTGCTTGAATCGTAGCGGTCAGTTGGCCTGGCAATTGCTCTGTAAACGCAATCATTTCGGACAAATCCTTACAAACCACAGCTACGGTACATGGCCCAAAAACCTCTTCTAATACCTCAGGATGCGCTAATGCGTCATGTACGGAAGTACTAAATAAGCTGGGTGCTGGATTATCAGATGCCGTCAAGCGCTTCGTGGCTGGATGGTTATTCAAATTATTGAATCCGTGTTCAAATGCCTGTTTGATGCCCGCTGTTAGGAATGTCCCTAGGGGCATTTGGTCTAGTTTAGCTGCTAATCCGGTTAAGAAATTACGGTCTTTTTCAAGTATTACAAGTAAACCTGGATTGGTGCAAAATTGGCCTACGCCTAAGCAAATGGATTGGCTAAACGCGTCAGCTAAAGCTTCACCTTGCGTATTGATGCGATCACTGAATAAATAAACAGGGTTGATAGATCCCATTTCGGAATAAACGGGGATGGGAATTTCCCGTCGCACCGCCAGGTCGAATAATGCCTTTCCACCGCGGTAAGAACCTGTAAAGGCAACGGCCTTCGTTAAGGGGTTTGACACCAAAAACCCACCTATTTCATGTCCTTGAGCATGTAAAAGAGAGAATGTGCCATCTGGCATGCCCGTTTTTTGAGCTGCTTTTTGGATGGCTTGACCTACTAACTCACAGGTATTTGGGTGTGCTGGATGTGCTTTAAATACGACGGGGCATCCGGCAGCTAAGGCTGATAGGGTATCCCCACCTGCAACAGAAAAGGCTAAGGGAAAGTTACTTGCACCAAAAACAACGGTTGCTCCCAGCGGAATCTGTTTTTGTACTAGGCGAGGCTTCGGGAGTGGCTGGCGTTCCGGCATGGCTTCATCTATAATTTCACGTTTCCAGGCTGGATTGGAGATAAAATTGGCAAATGCTTGAATTTGACCAATCGTCCGACCGCGCTCTCCGGTGATACGTGCTTCCGGAAGACCAGATTCGGAGCAAGCTGTTTTGATTAAATCATCACCAATGGCCAAAATTTCTTCGGCAATACCGTTGAGAAATGCAGCTCTTTCCGTGTCTGAAATATTTCGGTAAATTTTAAAGGCCGAGGAGGCTTTCGTTAAAGCTTCTTGGGCTTCATCGGCTGTTGCTTCCACAAATTCTTGTGGCAAAACTTCACCTGTAACGGCTTGTACACCTTGAAAATGACGTTGTCCAGCAGCTTTAGTTTGAAAGCCAATAATTTGTTTTCCTGTTAAATTCATGGGTGTACGGTTTGTATTAGCGTTCCGATCGGTTCGATTTGAATGTGTATTTCGTCGTGTGCTTGTAAGGTGAATGGAGGATCCGGGACAATACAGGTTCCGGTCATCAGGTAAGCTCCCTGAGGAAAGCTCATTTCACGGGTCAAATATTCTCTGAGTTCCTCATGACTCCGTTTCATTTGGGATATTTGGGTTTCTCCTTGAAACACTTCTTGTTTCGCCCGGTAAATACGCATGGATATAATCGTTTCCGGAGCAAGTGGTTTTTCGGTGACCAATAAACATGGTCCGATACCTGCGGAGGCGTCATATACTTTTGCTTGCGGGAGGTAGAGTGGATTTTCACCCTCGATATCACGGGAGCTCATGTCGTTTCCGATGAGGTATCCGGCGATTTGGTGTTGTTTATTGATAAATAGAGTTAATTCAGGTTCAGGTACATTCCAAGCAGAATCTTTACGAATTCGTACGTGGCCGTTATGTCCAACAGCGCGTAATTTATTGCCTTTGTAGAATATTTCGGGCCTTTGGGCGTCATACACTTTATCGTAAAAGGTGTCGCCACCAGATTCTTTGGATTCTTCCATCCGAGCCACTTTGCTGCGCAAATACGTCACACCAGCTGCCCAAATCTCCTGGGAGTCAATGGGTGTTTGGGTGGTTTCAGCAGCTGATTCAGTAAATGATTGTTTGCCACAAATTTCAAATAGATTAGGCTGATTAATGAACTCATCCCAATTTTCCTTCAAGGGGCTCGTGATTTTTCCTGATATATTTTCGATTTGAATACCGGATGCTACCCGGTAGATTTTATAATAGTTCATAGGTTTTCGTTATGCTAAAAACAAATCTACTGAATCGGTGGCGAAGGGAAAAGGGTGGAGGGTTATAAATTTGGGAATGACAGGTCTTCATCGATTAATGGCCAATGAACCCCCAAACCAGATGGGCTAATTTGATAGGTATTGCGTTCAGTTAAACTTGCATGCATCAATTTTTTTGAAATATCAGCAATGGAGGTTTTTGCGAAAAATTGTGGGCATTTCTTGTGATTTTTCACAAGAAATGAATGATTCAACCTTGCCCTGGAAATTAACTGGTAATCAATTTAATTTATCAATTACTTGATTTTAATAAAGAGCAAGTGCTTTGTCCAAGGCTGATTGAACTTCAGCGGATATTCGTTTAGCAAAGTGGAGTTGGTACATACAATCATTATTTACCTCTTGCTCGATGATTTGAATCTGATATTTTTTGATAACCTTCATGACCTCATTCATTTGTGGATAGCTAAATCGAATTTCAAGTGCCTCCATCGGTTCGATTTCAATGATTTCAGCAGCTGCAAAAGCCTCCAAACTTGCCTCTTTATAGGCCTGAATTAAACCGGGGACACCCAATAATGTTCCTCCAAAATAGCGAACCACGGCGACAAGCGTAAAGTGTACTTCGCTGGAAAGGATCGTATTTAGGATTGGCTTTCCTGCGGATCCTGAAGGTTCCCCATCGTCATGGGACCGAGCTTCCACCGGCGTGAAACCCAACCGGTACGCATAGCAAATATGCCTAGCCTTTGGATGCAATTCCTTTAGGTGATTTAGCTGCTCCTTGATATCTTCGAGATCTTTCACCGGAAATACATACCCGATGAATTTACTTCCTTTATCTTTGTAGATTCCCTCAGCAGGTTGGGCAACAGAAAAGTAGGAATCGGGTAGGGACATGCGCAAAAATATAAATTTAATGTATGCATAACAATCATTTTTTCCTACGCATTCTTGCCCAGCAGCTGCGTCAAATTTTGACCTATGCGCGCTTAAAGCAATGTTTTTCGCAGGAAAAAGATGAATTGGTAATTGGGTTTGAACGCCAAAACGGCGATGATTTTTGGATCAAATGCTGTTTTAGCCCGCAATTTTCAACCTTGCAATTCCCCACCCAATTTCACCGAGCAGGTCGCAATTCGATTGATCTTTTTTCCGATTTATTGTTGCACGAGGTGCAAGATGTCTATGTTTTTGAAAATGAAAGGGCGATTGGGTTGGATTTTTTAGGCCAACAAACCCTCGTGTTAAAGCTTTTTGGAAACCGGTCAAATGTAATCCTTTTTCAGGAAGGGGAACATGTTGCGCAGTTTCAAAAGAAATTAGGCAAAGATTATGAACTTAGTTTATCTGCTTTGCACCGGAGCATTCCGCAAGATTTTGATGCATTTGAGTTAGCTACTGGAGATTATAAGGCGCTTTATCCTACGCTTGGGAAGGAGGCTTCTGCCTATTTGGACGCTATCGGTTATCCCAATAGGTCGCTCGAGGCGCAATGGGAATTACTTCAAGATACACTACAAAACTTGGAGGAGCCGCTTATCTCTATCATCGAGACCACGAAAGGAATTGGCTTAACTATTTTTCCGATTCATGGGGAGGCGCTATTCCAAAGCCAAAATGCAATCGACGCGCTCAATCAATTTTATAGCCTGCATTATTCCATCGGTGAGTTTCGACGAGAGAAAAGTGTATTACTAGAATTACTCACTAAACAGCGTGTTAAAGCAGTTCATTACTTGGAGAGCCTAACAAAGCAGCAACATATACGTGAGACAAATCTCGCCTATGAGGAAATTGGGAATATACTCATGGCCTTTTTGCACCTCATTCCAGCCGGAGCCAAATCTGTTGAACTCGAGGATTTTTACCACGGCGGTACGATTCAAATCAAATTGAATCCACTACTGTCTGGCCCGGAAAATGCAGAAAATTACTACCGTAAGGCAAAGAATTACATCAAAGAAATTGCGCATTGGCAAGCGAATGTGGATCGTAAACAAGCAGAAATAGAGTTATTGAGCGAACAGCTGAGTCAAATTTCAACTGCGGAAAATCGAAAGCAGTTGAAACCCTTTCTCCCACTGCTTCGCGTGAATGCTGCATCTGTTGCGGATATGCCAGATCTGCCTTTCAAGCAATTTGAAACGGATGGCTGGCAAATTTGGGTCGGTAAAAATGCCAAAAACAATGATCTATTGACGCTTAAATATGCTAAGAAATTTGACATATGGTTGCATGCACGGGATGTATCAGGTTCCCATGTAATTATACGAAATCCCCAGCAGCGCACCGTACCCAAACATATCATCGAAAAGGCTGCAGAATTAGCTGCACATTTTTCAAAGCGCGCGACTGAATCATTATGTCCGGTGATTGTAACAGCAAAAAAATATGTGCGCAAAACGAAAGATCTTTTACCGGGCCAAGTAATTGTGGATCGGGAAGAGGAGGTTGTGCTTGTTCGTCCGACATATTGGGAATAGCATAATTCCTTTAAATCCTTTTCTTTTCTCCTTAAATACCCTATTTTCGTAGCTGATTACCCTATACTAAACTCCTCAATTTATGCAATCACATAGTTTACAACTCCTCGATTACTTAGTCTTTTTGTTTTATTTCATCGTCGTTTCAGGTTACGGCTATTGGATTTACAACAAGAAAAAGTCGAAAATTACAGACTCAAATGATTTCTTTTTAGCTGAAGGTTCATTAACCTGGTGGGCCATAGGGTCTTCCTTAATTGCCTCTAATATCTCAGCAGAGCAATTTATTGGAACATCAGGGGATGGTTTCCAAATGGGTCTGGCGATTGCTACCTATGAATGGATGGCCGCAGCAACACTCTTGATTGTGGCGATTTTCTTTATGCCCATCTATTTAAAGAACAAGATTTTCACTATGCCGCAGTTTTTAAATCGGCGGTATAATTCAACAGTGAGTTTAATCATGGCCGTTTTTTGGCTCCTATTATATATTGCGGTTAATCTAACCTCTATTTTATATTTGGGCGCTCTAGCGGTTTCTACGATTTCAGGTCTTGACTTCACCGTTTGTATGATTGCCATGTCAGTGTTTGCTATTGTCATTACATTAGGTGGAATGAAGGTAATTGGCTATACGGATGTGATTCAAGTGATCTTCTTAGTTTTAGGTGGTTTGGTAACGTCGTATTTGGCCTTAGATTTAGTATCCGAGCGATTTGGGGGTGAAGGTGTAATGAACGGAATGAACCATTTAATGACCAAAGCCCCAGATCATTTTCACATGATCTTTACGAAAGATAATGCCAACTACCCATCACTTCCAGGTTTAGCTGTTTTGATTGGGGGTATGTGGATTGTCAATTTGAATTATTGGGGATGTAATCAATACATTACGCAGCGTGCATTGGGAGCAGATTTGCCAACTGCGCGTAATGGTATTTTGTTTGCAGCGTTCTTAAAAATGATGATGCCTATCATCGTTGTTTTGCCAGGTATTGCCGCTTATTTACTGTGGAAAGACGGTATGTTCCAAGCAGAAATGATGAAGGATGGCGTTCTCAGCAAGGATAATGCATACCCTGTTTTATTAAACCTATTGCCAGTGGGCCTAAAAGGTTTATCCTTTGCAGCCTTAACTGCAGCGGTTGTTGCTTCCATGGCAGGTAAAGCGAATTCGATTTCAACGATCTTCACATTGGATATCTACAAGAACTACATTAATCCAAATGCTTCTGAGAAGCAACTAGTTTCCATTGGTCGGATTGCCGTTGTGGCAGCTACTGTTATCGCTGTTTTAATCGCTCCATTCATGGGTATTGATAAGAAAGGTGGATTCCAATTTATTCAAGAATATACGGGCTATTTCTCACCAGGTATTTTTGCCTTGTTTATCATGGGATTCTTTTGGAAGCGTACTACGTCAAAGGCCGCTTTATTCGCTTTATTGGGAGGGGTATCGTTCTCTATCATATCCAAATATATCCCAACATGGACTGGAGTGACGGATAGTATTTTCTATAGCTCATTCCAAGATGCTGATGGCATGTATGTGATTCCTTTTATTGACCGTATGGGTTGGGTATTTACATTCTGTATCACATCGATGGTGGTTATTTCATTGCTAGATCCTGAGTCTAAGAACAATCCTAAAGGGTTGGAAATCGATGCTTCGATGTTCAAATTGACTCCATCATTTATCGTGGGATCTGTAATAATCGTGATGATGTTATTGGGCTTATATACCTATTTCTGGTAGACTTCATTTGTCAAGGCGTTTAACTGATTATGCTTCGGTGTGATTTTTTAAACGCCTTTTTATTTGCCTAGGTTTTTCTGTTCAGTCGTCAATTTGTAAAAATATATCGTTCCATTGGAAATCAAATTAATCAAGAATCGATCCGATATCGGAGCCGGAACGCGAGGTTCTGATATGGGGATAGACGCCTTAGAAATTGCGGCAATCAATGCAGATGATGATTTTTTCCATCGCCACGTACATGAAGATGTTCAGACGCATAATGAAACGATTTACCAGAAAAATACCAATAGTTTTGCCAAACGCATAGAACATGTCCTACAGCAATGTGATCGTGTTTGTTCAGTTGTTGCTAAGAACCTACAGCAAGACTTTTTTCCTATTGTTTTATCGGGTGATCATTCCTCTGCATTGGGTGTAATTAGTGGTATTAAAAAAGCCTATCCGGATAAAAAGCTGGGTGTGGTTTGGATCGATGCGCATGCTGATTTACATTCTCCCTACACCTCACCATCCGGAAATATTCATGGCATGCCTTTGGCAGCCGCTTTGCACATGGATAATTTGCCTTGTACTGTGAACGATGTTTCGCCTGAAACTGTGGACTCTTGGAACGCGTTAAAGAATGTTGGTATTTCACAATCCAAATTCTCAAGTGACCATTTGGTATTTTTTGGTTTACGGGATTTTGAAACCGCTGAGGAGCATCTCATTAATCAATTCGGAATACTACATTATAGAGTGGAACAAATTCGTGCAGCTGGATTAATTCATTGTGTGCAAGAAGCCATTACGAAGTTGCAGGATACGGAAATGATATTCATTTCATTTGATGTAGATTCGCTCGACTGTGACCAAATTTCCTATGGTACCGGAACGCCTGTAAAATCTGGATTTAATTCAGAGGAGGTCTTGGCCATACTTGAATTATTTCTTGCAACCAGAAAGGTCGTTTGTCTAGAGGTTGCAGAGATAAATCCTTTGCTTGATAACAAAGGGAATAAGATGGCAGAGACAGCCTTTGGGATTTTAAGTCAATTAGAGAAAAAGATCATACAGTAGTCAGTAGTTAGTAGTCAGTGGACAGTCGCTAGTCTTCAGTCATTAGTCTAACGTCCAATGTCCAGCGTCCAGTGTCTAACGTCCAGCGTCCATCGTCTAACGTCCAGTGTCTACATTGCACCTTTGATAATCGAATCAACCACAGATGGATCAAGCAGCGTCGATGTATCGCCTAAACTACCAAATTCCCCTTCGGCAACTTTCCGTAAAATGCGGCGCATGATTTTACCCGAACGCGTTTTTGGCAAACCCGTTACAAACTGAATCTTATCAGGTTTGGCAATGGGTCCAATCACACGCGAAACGGTGGCTAAAATATCCTTGCGGGTTAATTCATCGTTGATCGTTGGATGTTCACATATCACATAGGCATAAATCCCTTGTCCTTTCACATCATGTGGATATCCCACAACAGCTGATTCAATGACCCCGGTGTGCATATTGATGGCATTTTCAACCTCAGCTGTACCTATTCGGTGGCCTGAAATATTCATGACGTCATCGACACGTCCTGTAATTCGGTAATACCCATCTTCATCCCGCATACATCCGTCGCCTGTAAAATACAATCCTGGATAGGTCGAGAAATACGTTGTTTTGCATCTTTCATGGTCACCGTAGGTAGTTCGAATAATGGATGGCCAAGGATATTTGATACATAAATTACCGTTGACGCCATTTCCTTCGATCTCTTTTCCGTTTTCATCCACTAAGATCGGTTGGACCCCCGGTAAAGGCAAGGTCGCAAATGCGGGTTTTAAGGGTGTTATGCCGGCAATCGGTGAAATCATCAAACCTCCCGTTTCTGTTTGCCACCAGGTATCGACGATTGGACATTTGCCTTGGCCGATTTTTTCGTTGTACCAATGCCAAGCTTCCTCATTAATCGGTTCGCCCACTGATCCGAGCACACGAAGTGAACTTAAATCTTTTCCGTCTAAAATTTCATCGCCAAAGCCCATCAACGAACGAATCGCCGTAGGGGCTGTGTAGAAAATATTTACTTGGTGTCTTTTGATAATATCCCAAAAACGGCCTGCATCTGGGTAGGTAGGGATACCCTCAAACAAGACCGAAATGGCCCCATTTAATAATGGACCGTAAACCAAATAGGAGTGACCTGTAATCCAACCGATATCTGCGGTACAGAAAAATACATCGCCAGGATTGTATTGGAACACATTGGCAAACGTATATGCCGTGTAAACCATGTATCCTCCGCAGGTGTGTACGACACCTTTCGGTTTGCCCGTGGAGCCTGATGTATAAAGTATAAATAAAGGATCTTCTGCGTTCATAGCCTCCGGAGCGCAAACTTCAGAAGCTTCGGCTTCTTCCTCTTCCCACCACAAATCACGCCCTTTCAACATGGAAATAGGTGTTTGGGTGCGTGTTTTTACAATCACGGTTTCTACACAAGGACATGAAGCCAATGCATCGTCCACCGTTTCTTTCATCGGAATAGTTTTATTTCCGCGTACGGCACCGTCCGTCGTGATGACTAGTTTACAATGAGAATCGTTGATGCGATCGGTTATAGATTGCGCGGAAAAACCGCCAAAAACCACCGAATGAATAGCCCCAATACGCGCACAGGCTAAAACAGCAATAGCTAATTCCGGAATCATGGGCATGTAAATACATACACGATCACCTTTGCCTACACCTTGTGCTTTTAAAACATTACTGAATTTGCAAACCCGCGCATGCAATTGGCGATAGGTCAATGTAACCGCTTTGTCACCCGGTTCATTGGGTTCATATATAATTGCAGCCTGATCTGGAATCGTTTTTAAATGGCGATCTAGCGCATTTGCAGTAATATTCATTTGGCCATCTTCAAACCATTTGACGGAATAATCATCAAAACTCCAATCTAAAACTTGGGTAAATGGCTTAATCCAATCAAACTCGTTGGCAATTTGAGCCCAAAACTGTTCTGGTTTTTCTACACTTAGGGAATACGCTTCTTGGTATTCTTGTAAACTTTTAATTCTCATGTTTTTTTTGGTCAAACTCTCCGGTCAACGCAAAGTACCCGAAAAGGGACATGCCAATGCTGATGAAAGGAGCTAAAATAAAGGTATAAATAATCGCTGGGACTAAGTCGTTTCCGCCTTTTTCCCACAGTGGTAAGGCTTGGAAATAAACTAAATATAGGCCGGTGGATATACCAAGCATAATCCAGACAATTCCTAGCAATCTTTTTAAGCCATTGAGCTGGTATGTTTTTTTGATTTTGACATCCTGCATATAAACTAATCCGATGATCAAACAAACGGAAATCATGGCAATTGGGTAGTTTAATCCCTCTAGATAAGGTTTCGCTATGGTGTTATCGGTCGATGCAGTAGTCACTAAAAATGTGGCAATAGCCGGCATTAATCCACCGAAAATCCCATTGCCGATGTGGTAGGGGAACGACATGGAGGTGTAACGAATTTTGATCGGGAAAAGCTCAACCAGAAAGGCTGCTATCGGTCCATAAGCCATGCTGACAAAGCTGATCAGGCAGAAAATTAATCCAATCATTTTCCATTGGGCTGAAGCAGGAATATGAATGATCGGGCCTTTGTCGGTTGTAGTTTCGACGCTGCCATCCGTAAAGGTCCTTATGGTTTTACCTTGGTCATATTTAATGTCTCCCGCTATTTCGGTTTTTTGTTTGGTGTCCACAAGATCGTACATCGTAGAAAAAATCGGTCGGTAGAGGAATAGGGCGAGGGCCATACCGGCCAACATGATTCCTTTTCGGCCCAATTTGTCCGATAATGCGCCAAAGAGTACAAACAAAGGTGTTCCCGCGAGTAAGCCTATGACTAATATTAGGTTTGTTTGTGTTTCTTCTAAATGGCAGATTTTTAATAAAAATGTTTGGGCGTAAAATTGACCGGTATACCAAACCAAGCCTTGTCCCATGGTCGCTCCAAAGAGTGCCAGCAACACAAATTTTAAATTTAATTTATTGCCAAAAGACTCTTTTAATGGATTTTTTGCCACATTTCCGCTCTTTTTGGCCTCTTCAAATAGAGGAGACTCCGACATGTTTTTACGAACGATGATTGAGCCAATGACCATGACAATGGAGATTAGGAAGGGGATGCGCCAACCGTAATTATCGAATTCTTCTGGGGATAAAATGCTACGCGTCAACATGATGACGCCCAATGAAATGATCAAACCTAGTGTTGCTGTGGTTTGAATCCAAGACGTATAAAAGCCTCGCTGATGCTCAGGGGAGTGTTCCGCGACATAGGTGGCCGCTCCGCCGTATTCACCCCCGAGTGCCAATCCTTGTAACAAACGAAGAATCAAAACTAAAATAGGAGCGAGGGCGCCGATGCTTTGGTAGGATGGAATTAAACCAATGGCGAATGTCGCACCACCCATTAGCATCAGGGTTACCATAAAGGTGTATTTTCGACCAATTACATCTCCAATCTTTCCGAAAAAAAGTGCACCAAATGGTCTAACAACGAATCCTGCTGCAAATGTGGCCAACGTATTTAAAAAGGCTGCTGTAGGGTTGTCCGTAGGGAAAAATTTAGTCGACAAAACCGTCGCTAAACTACCAAATATGTAAAAGTCGTACCATTCAATCAACGTACCTACAGACGAGGCGCCGATGATGTAGCTTAATTTTTTATTCACAGGTTTAGAATTTTAAACGAATATATCGAAAAATTAGCTAAAATTTGCCATTCAAATATTCATTAAATGACTGAATTTAGGGAGACGCAGCGATTTACGCAATGGTGGTTATGGCTGATTTTATTGGGATCATGGGGTTCTATGATTTTTGCCCTCTTAATGGATCCACCTAACACGCTTGTTGGCCAAATGGCCATAGGTATCTTGGCTATTAGTTTGCCAACCGTGTTTTGGCAAATGCGTTTGATCACGCGGATTACCACCGAGGGCATTTATGTTCGATTTATCCCATTTCATTTTAAAGAGCAATTTTATTCGTGGGAATCGATTGAATCCGCTCAAGTGCGCACCTATAATCCATTGTTGGAATACGGTGGTTGGGGGATAAAATATGGATTTAACGGCCAGGGAAAGGTATACAATATAGCCGGAAATCAAGGGCTTCAGCTGGTGTTTAAATCAGGAGAGAAGTTGTTGATTGGTACCCAGAAACCCATAGAAATTCAAGCTGCAGTTCGTTTGTAGATTATCAAGTTATTGGGCAATTAATGTCGGTTAAAAAACGTTCGCAAGTTAGCCGCCACGCTGCCGGGGTCGACGACCCCGGCAGCGTCTCCCCCGCACGGTAGGCGTTCACGGAAAAAGCGGAATGCCAGAATAAAGCCGTAACTTGCGCCATTATTATGAGGATGCTTGTTTTTTCCAGTTATTACTCATAAGCACACATTCTCATTTTTATATGACATTTCAAGAGTTACACCTCATTGAGCCTATTTTAAAGGCCCTAGGTGAGGAAGGGTATTCAACCCCAACCCCAATTCAAGCGCAAGCGATACCCATTGTACTAAAAGGCACCGACCTCCTAGGTTGCGCCCAGACAGGTACCGGTAAAACGGCCGCATTTACACTTCCCATCATTCAATTGATGGATGCGAATCAAACATTCCAAAAGCCTAAAAAAATCCGCGCGCTCATTGTTACTCCTACCCGGGAGCTAGCCATTCAGATCGGAGAGAGCTTTAAAGCCTATGCACGCCACACATCACTTAATTATACCGTCATTTTTGGTGGCGTAGGTCAGAGTCCACAAGTATCTGCTCTTCGTTCTGGAGTCGATGTCGTTATTGCGACCCCTGGTCGTTTGTTGGATCTAATGAATCAAAAGCATTTATCCATTGCCAACGTTGAATATTTTGTACTCGACGAAGCCGACCGGATGCTCGATATGGGCTTTATTCATGATGTACGTAAGTTGCTGGCCGCTTTGCCACGTCAAAGACAATCGCTCTTTTTCTCAGCGACCATGCCCCCCGAAATCGTTCAATTAGCTGCGTCTATTTTACGCAACCCGGCCGAAGTTTCCGTGACTCCCGTTTCGTCTACCGTTGAAATTATTAATCAGTCGGTCTATTTTGTTGACAAAAACAATAAAAATACCCTGTTACTTGATATCCTTGAGGATACAAAAATTAAGACTGCCTTAGTCTTTACGCGTACCAAACATGGTGCCGATAAAGTTGTTAAGGTCCTCCTCAAAGCAAGCATCAAAGCCGAAGCCATTCACGGAAATAAATCCCAAAATGCACGCCAAACAGCCTTGAAAAACTTTACCGCTCAAACCACACGTGTTTTAGTAGCGACTGATATTGCAGCTCGCGGTATCGATGTAGATGATTTGGAATATGTGATTAATTTTGAATTGCCTAATATTCCTGAAACCTACGTCCATCGGATCGGTCGGACGGGTCGTGCAGGCGCACGTGGTACGGCAATTTCATTCTGTGATATTGAGGAAAAAGCCTATCTGAAGGATATTGAGAAGTTAATTGGCAAAAAAGTGCCCGTTATCGAGGCACATCGTTATCCGATGAAAGTCTTAACTGTCGAGAAAAAAGCAAAACAAGGACCTCCTAACCGCGGTGGAAAACCAGCTGGGCCTGGAGCCGCAGCTGCTAAACCTGCGGAAAACCCGCGTTCTTTCGATAAGGCCAAAGCTGGCCGTAAATGGTACGGCAAAAAGAATACGTATTAAGATGAAAAAAACACTTTTGGTCATTGCGGGTCCTACGGCTGTTGGCAAAACAGCTTTATGTGTCGAAATGGCCAAAAGTCTTCATACCGAAATCATCTCGGCCGACTCCCGCCAGTTTTACCAAGAACTTAGCATCGGTACCGCAAAACCAAGCCTCGAGGAACAAGGCGGCGTTACGCACCATTTCATTGATTCTCATTCCATTCACGACTATTTTTCCCCAGGAGATTTTGAACGTGAGGCGCTACAGGTTCTAACGAATTTATTCGAAACGCATGAGGTAGTTATTTTAACGGGTGGGTCGGGCTTATACCTTAAGGCTCTCATGGAAGGACTGGACGACATGCCTGATGTAGATTTGGATTTACGGTCAGATTTAATGCATCGTTTGGAAGTAGAAGGATTGGAAAAACTGTATACAAATCTTCAAGATGTAGACCCTGAATATGCCTCGAAGGTAGATGCCCAAAATCCCCAGCGGGTGGTACGCGCGCTGGAAGTATGTCTCTCTACGGGCAAGTCATACACGTCATTTCGCAACCAACAAAAATCAGATCGTCCTTTTGAGTTGATTAAAATTTGCCTAGACCGTCCACGGGAGGAATTGTATGCGCGTATTGATGCCCGCATGGATCAAATGCTCGAAGCTGGACTCATGCAAGAAGCCAAAGATTTTGAGGCATATCAAGACCGGTATGCGTTAAAAACACTTGGGTATAAAGAAGTCTATGGATATTTTAGGGGCGAGTACGATAAGACAGAAATGGTTCGTTTGCTCAAGCGCAATTCACGGCATTATGCCAAAAAGCAATTAACTTGGTTCCGTCATCAGGATGATTTTGAATTTGTACATCCAGACCAGGCATTCAACTTTATTCAAGGTAAGCTCAAGTAAGCTTCCACCCCCCCGTGAACATTTTGGGCTTGAAGGCCTTTGGCGGTGAGGAGCCGACAAGCAATTTGGCTTTGTGTGCCGTTATAGCAAATGACAGTGTATAAAGTCGTGGGATTTAATTCGTGGATGCGTGTTAATAAATCATCCAAGGGAATGTGGATACCCCCTAAATTAAAATCCGCTCGCTCCCTCGGTGTTCGAATGTCCAAGAGGGAAAGAGCGGATAAATTTTCCTTGAATTCGTTCGCGGAAATGGATTTCATCTTAATATCCAGCAGCTTGCCAAGCCAGCATGCCACCTAAAACATTGCGTACATTTGAGTATCCTTCACTAATCAAATAGTCTTTGGCACGACCCGAACGGGCTCCTGAGCGGCAATGGATCAAAATTTCCTGATCTTTCCAGGCTTCGATTTCTTCCAAACGATCAGGCAATTCTCCCAAGGGAATCAAGGTTGCCCCGATATTGAACTCATCAAACTCATATTCTTCGCGGACATCAATTAGGTTCAATTTTTCACCTTTGTCCATGCGCTCCTTTAATTCTTCAATTGTAATATCCATGCTTTTATTGATTTTGATCTTCGCCACCCACTACCCACAGGTCAATCAGGTCGCCAGGTTTAACACTTGTTCCTTCGCAGGTGGCACAAGATTGCTTGAAGACTGTTCCTGCTGGAAACGTATCATTCGCTTCGTAGACCACTTTGCCAACTTTTAAATTCATTCCTGCCAAAATAATCGTCACTTCGTCCATCGGCTTACCTACAAAATCAGGCATTTCCATCTCGACATTCGCCATTCCATTACCGATGTAAAGGTCGACCATCGTACCTTTTGGTATACTAGCACCTGCTTCGATTTTTCGCCCCAATGCTTGAACTTCAATTACCTCTTTTACACGTGGGTCATTGACCTCGTGAACGATTCCTTTCCGTAAACCTGCGATGAATAATTGTTGCTCGGCACTGCGCACGGATAAACCCACCAACGTTGGTAATTTAATCGTAGGCGGCGTTTCTGAATTTATGGTAATGTAAATTTTTCGTCCGGATTTCACCAATGCGTTAGGCAAAGGGTATTGCGACAAAACGGTCAATGGCGGCTTATCAGCCGTATATGTACAATCAGAAACTTCATAGGTAAGATCACTCGCATCGATCAATTCCTCCATTTTTTCAGCTGTTAAGCCTTTCAAATTTGGAACTTTAATTGTTTCGCCATGATGTGTACTCCAAGGCAAATACACGAAGAAAAAGCCAAAAAATAAAACCAAAAATAAGGACACTAAAATCGCAATGTGCGTGAAGAGGTCTTTCTTGGTTTGTGTAGGTATTTGAGCCATAATTGGAAATACGAATTTGCTTGCAAGATAGGGAAAACTTAAACCTTAGGCAAGAGGTAAGTGGTCAGTAGTTTGTGGTTAGTCGCTAGTCGCTAGTCCGAAGGAAATGAGTCCAGTGTCTAGGGTCCATTGTCCAGCGTCTAACGTCCGGTGTCTAACGTTCAGCGTCTAACGTCTAACGTCCAGCGTCCAAAAGAAAAGTCCGAAGGAAAAAGCTCTTGGCTGAATAAACAGACTTTGAACTTTCCCTCCGGACTATTTCTTTCGGACTGTCGACTAGAGACTAGCGACTAACCACAAACTACTGACCACTTACCTCTTGCCTAAGGTTTAAGTTTTCCCTATCTTGCAAGCAAATTCGTATTTCCAATTATGGCTCAAATACCTA
>JACCDM011751451.1_pt1 | contig 24929 bp, 21 predicted proteins | sample 7445851 | NCBI WGS metagenome assembly JACCDM01 (sample SAMN15323438, study PRJNA562643) | freshwater metagenome | isolation source: river surface water | place: USA:Blue River Watershed | collected 2017-08-16
CCCCAATCGGGAACCTTTCGGACGCCTCGGAGCGACTCAAGGATGCCCTGAGTAAAGCAAGTTACATCGCGGCCGAAGATACCCGAACTCTCAAACAACTGGCTACTGCCCTAGGTATAGCACTTCACGCGAAGCTTTTCAGCCTTCACGAGCACAACGAGCGAGAGAGGCTGGAACAGCTGGTTGAAATAGCCAGGTCACACCAGCTGCTGGTTGTCAGTGACGCAGGCATGCCAACGGTTTCAGATCCAGGGTTCGCTTTGGTGCGGGCCTGTGTCGAGCAAGAGATTGAGGTGTCGGTAATCCCGGGACCCTCAGCAGTTTTGGCGGCGCTCGCCGTTTCTGGACTCCCGACCGATCGGTTCAGTTTCGAGGGGTTCCTGCCAAGAAAATCCGGAGAGCGGAAAAAGTTCTTCGGAGAGCTCTCCCAGGAGCGCAGAACCATGGTCTTTTTTGAAGCACCCCACAGGATCCTGGAATCTTTGGAGGATTGCGCCGAAGTTTTCGGCAGTGACCGCATGGCGAGCGTCTCAAGGGAGCTAACTAAGAAATTCGAACACACCCAAAGAGGCAGCCTCGCCGAACTTATTGCCTGGGCCAAGACCGGACCAAAAGGAGAAATGGTTTTGGTGGTCGGGGGAGCGGGTGAACCGCAAGTCGATCTAGAGCATTTGGCTCAAGAGGCACTTCGACTTGCAAAAGCGGGCATGGGGCTAAAGCAAGCTGCTACAGAAGTTGCCTCGAGGCATGGGGTGTCCAAGAGCGTAATTTATGACCTCGCCCTGGAGCGCAAAGCCTAAACTAGTCCGCGTGCCTAAGTCCTTTTATGTAACCACCCCAATTTTTTACGTAAACGACGCCCCGCACATTGGTCACGCCTACACCGAGGTGGCCTCAGATGTTTTGACCAGATGGCATCGTCAGCGCGGGGAGTCCGCGTTCCTGCTAACCGGAACAGACGAGCACGGCGAAAAGGTTCTCAGAACTGCGGTCGCCAACCACTCCGACCCCAAGGACTGGACCGACAGGCTAGTCAACGAGGCCTGGTTGCCACTTTTGGAAACAATCGACATCAATAACCAAGACTTCATTAGGACCACCGAACCCCGTCACGAGAGTGCAGTTCAGCAGTTCCTACAGAAGCTCTATGACACGGGATTTATTTACCAGGGCTCATTTCAGGGAAATTACTGCGTGGGTTGCGAGGAATACAAGAACGAATCCGATCTGATTGAGGGAGCCGGAGATTTCGCGGGTGAAAAAGTCTGCGCTATTCACTCAAAGCCGGTAGAAAAACTAAACGAGACCAACTACTTCTTTAAGCTCTCTGAATTCCAGGAGAAACTTTTAGCCCTGTACGAGAGCAACCCAACTTTTGTTCAGCCCGAGTCGGCAAGAAATGAAGTTATTTCTTTCGTTCGCTCTGGTTTGAGTGACTTATCAATTTCCCGGTCCAAAGAGAGATTCGACTGGGGTATCGACATCCCCTGGGACAAAGACCACATCACGTACGTGTGGTTCGACGCACTTTTGAACTACATCACCGCAATTGGTTACGGAACCGATGATGCGAAATTGAATTCGCTCTGGCCTGCGGATGTTCAGGTTGTAGGAAAAGACATCCTTCGTTTTCACGCTGTAATTTGGCCCGCCATGCTTATGGCTGCGGATTTGCAACCACCTAAACAGGTATTCGGTCACGGTTGGCTCTTGGTCGGTGGCGAGAAAATGTCAAAGTCCAAGCTCACCGGAATAGCACCAAATCAGATCACTGACATTTTTGGTTCTGATGCATTCCGTTATTACTTTATGAAAGCAATAGGTTTCGGTTCTGATGGTTCATTTAGCTGGGAAGATCTCAATGCCAGATATCACGCCGAGCTTGCTAACGGATTTGGAAATCTTGCATCACGCGTGATCGCTATGGTCGGCAAGTACTTCGATGGAAAACTCCCAGCGGCGTCCAAACTTAGTGAGAATGACGAAAAAGTTATTTCAACCGCTAGGGCTGCAATTGAAAACGCTGAATCTGCAATCGACCGAGTTGCAATTCACGAAGCAATTGCGAGTGTTTGGACACTGGTGGATGAATTGAACAACTACATAACTGTTGAGCAGCCATGGTCGCTTGCCAAAGACGAAGCAAATGCTGATCGGCTCGCTAGCGTTTTGAATACCGCAACCGAGGGACTGAGAGTATTGGCTGTATTGCTGGCACCGGTTATGCCAAAGGCCACAGCCAAACTTTGGGCAGCAATTGCGGACCAGAACGGCGACCTCTCCAAGCAAAAGATTGGTGAAGCTGGAAATTGGCCGAGCCTGAAGCCTGGCCAGGAAATTAGGCCGCTGGACGTGCTCTTCCCTCGCATCGAAGAGGCGTGATGAGCGATTTCCTGCGCACTCGAACCGTTTACGACGGAAACGAGCAGCGACCCATGCGCTATCCCGAGGTCCCAGAGCCTCTAAAAGTGGGCACCTACGACAATCACACCCATCTCGAAATTGCCGACGGAGATGAACCGCTAACCGTCTCTCAGCACATTGACCTGATGAAGCAGGCGGGAATGCTCGGAGCGGTACAGGTAGGAGTGACACTGGAGAGTTCTCGTTGGTCCGCGGAAGTTGCGGCTAAAGAACCCATGCTGCTTGCTGCCGTCGCGCTTCACCCAAACGAAGCACCGCTCTACGAGACCAAAGCGGCTCTTGATGATGCGATCGCAGGAATTGCGCAGCTGGCATCATTGCCCAGAGTTCGTGCAGTTGGAGAAACTGGGTTGGACTTTTTTCGAACCGAGGGTGAGAACCAGCTGGAATTGCAATTGCATTCTTTTGAGGAACACATTGCTATTGCGAAAGAATTTGATTTAGCGCTGCAAATCCACGACAGGGAAGCACACGGGGATGTGGTGCAAACTTTGCTGCGCGTTGGCGCACCTTCAAGAACTGTTTTCCACTGCTACTCCGGAGATTTAGAGCTAGCGGAACTTTGTGAAAAACACGGCTGGTATCTCTCGTTTGCCGGCAACATAACCTTCAAAAAGAATCAGCACCTCAGAGACTCATTGCTCGCTGTTTCTAGGTCAAGAATCCTGATTGAAACTGATGCACCGTTTCTAACCCCTGAGCCACTTCGAGGAAGACCAAATGCGCCATATTTGGTTCCTCACACTCTTCGCTATATCGCAGGCCTCACAGGAGATTCTGTGGAAGATCTTGCGGTTCAAATTAACTCCAACACAGAGGCCGTATATGGTCTATGGAGTGAGGGTCTGTAGTGCTTGGCGCAGGCGAAATAAGAGAACTCGCAGAAAAACTAGAAATTAGGCCAACAAAGAAGCTTGGCCAAAACTTCGTAATAGATCCAAACACTATCCATCGCATTGTCGCGGCGGCTCAATTGAATCCAAATGAAGTGGTCGTTGAGATAGGACCAGGGTTAGGTTCACTAACGCTTGGAATTCTCGAAGTGGTCGACACGGTTGTCGCAGTTGAAATAGACGAGAGGCTCGCAACTGAGCTTCCAAAAACAATTGCACGCCACGCACCTGGCAAAAACTTAGAGCTAGTCGCGGCCGATGCTCTGAAAATTGATACGTTGCCTCAAGCACCAACTGCTTTGGTGGCAAATCTTCCCTACAACATTTCGGTTCCGGTTTTGATTCACTTTCTGGAGACCTTCCCGAGTATTCGGCACGGACTGGTGATGGTTCAAGCCGAGGTTGCTCACCGGCTCGCGGCCAGTCCTGGCGGTAAAGAGTACGGAGTCCCAAGCCTGAAGATGGCCTGGTTTGGTCCGGCTCGATTGGCCGGGAACATTGGCAGAAATATCTTTTGGCCAGTGCCCGGAGTCGATTCTGCCCTGGTCTACTTCCAGCGCGAACGAACTCAGGACCTAGAACTACAGACAAGGGTTTTTGAGGTAATCGACCAGGCGTTTCTGCAACGGAGAAAAACCCTGCGCCAGGCGCTAGCTAATTGGGCGGGAAGCCCATCGCGAGCCGAAGAAATTTTGCTCTCTGCCAAAATTGATCCGCAGGCTCGCGGTGAACAATTAGGCATCGAGAGCTTTATCGAGATAGCGAGGCAGAAGCGTGACTAGAGCCTCTGCTCCCGGAAAGCTCAACATTTACTTTGCGGTAGGGCCACTTCGTGCCGATGGATATCACGACGTTGCGAGTGTCTATCAGGCTTTGAACCTTCTGGAGATTGTCTCTGTCAGCCCGGGGGAAAACTGGAAAGTTGAAACCAGTGGAAATCTCTCTGATCAGCAGCGAAGTCAGATTCCAACCGGCGAAGAAAACTTGGTTGTGCGAGCAGCTATCGCACTAGCTAGGAAAGCCGGCATTGGTAACCCACAAACTATGCACTTCCAAATTCAGAAGCAGGTTCCAGTTGCCGGCGGAATGGGTGGTGGGTCAGCGGATGCTGCTGCCGCATTATTGGCCCTGAATGATTCTTGGTGTCTGGGGTTTACCTCAAAGCAGCTGCAGGAGGTGGCCGCTCAAATCGGAGCGGATGTGCCGTTTAGTTTGCAGGGAGAAACCGCTGTAGGCCTTGGAACAGGAACTGAACTTACGACAATTACCTCTGTCGATCTCAATTGGGTAATGGTTCTAAGTGATTCGACCCTTAGCACTCCGGCCGTTTTCAAAAAACTAGACGAGCTACGAAAGAAAAATGGAATCAATCCAGGCGAAGTAGATATTCCCCTTGTGCCGGAATCCGTTTTCGCTGCGCTAACCGAAAGCCCCGAAGAAGTCGCAAAGCAAATGCACAATGACCTGCATGAACCAGCAATGGAACTGCTGCCAGAGTTGAGAAAACTTTCTGATTTGGGTGAGAGACTGGGTGCTCTCAGAACAATGGTTTCGGGCTCTGGGCCGACTGTTGCGATGCTGGCTACGGACCAGTCTGCCGCTATAAAACTCGCGAGTGACCTCAGGCAGCGAGGCTTCAATGCGATTGCCTGCCACGGGCCGGTATCAGGCGCAACGCTTTTGGACGACTAATGGCGCACCTACTCGGGGCGGAAAATATAAGCCTGGAATTTCCGACCAAAGAAGTTTTCAATTCAGTGACAATTGGCATCAACGATGGTGACCGAATTGGAATCGTCGGACGAAACGGCGACGGTAAGTCCACGCTTCTCAAGATTCTCTCCAAGCAACTTGAACCGGATTCCGGAAGAGTTACCTATCGAGGAAACCTAAGGGTTGGCTACCTCACCCAAGTGGATCAAATCGAGAATTCACTCTCAATCGCCGAGGCTGCGGTGGGCGATGGTCCAGAGCACACCTGGGCCAAGGATCCCAAAATCCGCGATGTGCTCTCGGGCCTTCTTGGGGATTTGGACTGGGAACAAAAAGTCGGAGAACTCTCTGGGGGTCAACGTCGCAGGGTTGCACTAGCAGCTCTTTTGGCCGGTGAGTACGACGTCATAATGCTCGATGAGCCAACGAACCATCTCGACGTCGAAGGAGTCAATTGGCTCGCAAACCACCTCAAGAATCGCTGGAGCAAAAACTCTTCTGGTTTGCTCGTCGTTACTCACGATCGCTGGTTCCTAGATGCAGTAAGCAATTACACCTGGGAAGTCTTTGGGGGCAAAATCGAGACATTCGAGGGTGGTTACGCCGCATACATTCAGCAGCGAGCCGAACGCCAACGACAAGCGCAGGCAATTGAAGCCCGGAGGCAAAACCTTCTGCGCAAAGAACTAGCGTGGCTCGGCAGGGGAGCACCTGCCCGAACTGCGAAACCAAAGTTCCGAATCGATGCGGCTTTAGAGCTGATCGGAAATGAGCCACCCCCTAGAGATCAGATAGAACTCTCCAAGCTCGCAACCACAAGACTTGGTAAGGATGTTCTAGATCTCGAGGAAGTTTCCTATCAAACCCCAGATGGAAAATCTCTTCTCAAAAACGTGACCCTGCGAATTGGCCCCGGGGACCGCATTGGGCTGGTTGGTGCAAATGGTGCTGGCAAGACCACTCTTATAAAACTGATCATGGGGGAACTTAAGCCATCAGCCGGAAGAATCAAAGTCGGCAAGACAGTCAAGACCGCTCTCTTGTCTCAAGACGTGCATGAATTAATCGAGCACGGTGATGATCGCATTTTCAACATGATTAAGCGCGAAAAAACTACTTTCCAAGTTGGCAAGAAAGAGGTTGGTGTTGGTCAACTAGTTGAGCAACTGGGATTTGACTCTCCTCAACTTCAGACTCCAATCAAAGAACTCTCGGGTGGTCAAAAGCGACGCTTTCAGTTACTGAGACTTTTGTTTACCGAACCAAACGTCTTGATTCTTGACGAACCAACAAATGACCTCGACACGGATATGTTGGCCGCGGTTGAGGACCTGCTGGATAGTTGGCCAGGAACATTGATTGTGGTTAGCCACGACCGATACCTACTCGAGCGAGTGACGGACATGCAGTACGCACTTCTCGGGGATGGCAAAGTCAGGCACTTGCCACGGGGAATCGACCAATTTTTGGAGCTTCGTAAAGCACTTCGCAACTTGCCAGAACCCAGCAAGCCAAGTACCCCTGCGACTTCTTCCAGTTCCCTCTCCGGTTCTGAGCGAAGAAACCTAGAGAAGGACTTGGCTCGTATCGAGCGGGCCCTGGAAAAGACGAAGCAATTGCTTGAAGCATCAAACTTAGAAATTGCACAATCAGACCAGTCCGATTACCAAAAACTTTCAACCCTGAGCGCGAGTGCCCAAGAACTTCGGCAAAAACTGGATGATTTAGAGCTGGAATGGCTAGAGGTCAGCGAGAAACTGCAGGACTAGGTTCTATTTCTCTGGCAGACTGGAGCAGGGAGGGGCAACCCTCGATCCGCCCTAGTGTAACGGCAGCACGGCGCCCTTTGGAGGCGTCCGGTCTAGGTTCGAATCCTAGGGGCGGAGCGGACCGGGTATAGGAGGCCGATTGAGCAAACTGGCTGTCGTGGTCCTCGCCGCTGGCGAGGGTACCCGAATGATATCCAAGACCCCCAAGGTGCTGCACGAAATAGCCGGTATGCCAATGCTGGGCCATGTATTGGCAACAGCGCATTTGCTAGGCGCTGACCACGTAATCACCGTTTTGAGACACGAAAAATCTTTGATCGAAGAATACGTACTCACCCATTTCCCGAGAACCTTGATCGCCGAGCAGGACGAAGTTCCAGGAACTGGAAGAGCAGTCGAAGCGGCTTTGGAGAGTTTGCCCTCGGGTTTTGATGGAAATGTTCTGATTCTCTCGGGTGATGTTCCGCTATTGAATGTTGAGAGCATCTCGGAACTACTGGAAATCCACCGCGACTTGGGGAACGCTGGCACGCTAATTTCCACCGTGCTAGAAGACCCTTCAGGGTATGGTCGAATTGTTAGATCCAGAGAAGACTTCATTGGAATCGTTGAGCAAAAGGATGCCACTGAAGAACAGCGTGCAATCCAAGAAGTTAATGCCGGAGTCTATGTCTTTGACTTCAAATTGCTGAAAAGCTCCTTGGGCAAGGTTGGACTCAATAATGCTCAGGGTGAAAAGTATTTGACTGATGTGGCAGGTCTTTTGCTTGAGGCTGGTTCAAAGGTTTCTGCCCATCCAATCTGGGATAAGTGGCTGGTCACTGGTGTGAATGACCGGGCTCAGCTTTCGGAGGTGGCCGCTGAACTTAATGCTCGCATTGTTCGCGGTTGGCAGCTTGCGGGTGTCACAGTACGTGAGCCACACTCCACCTGGATTGACATCACAGTTTCTCTCGGGTCAGATGCGCAAATCGAGCCATCGACGAGACTGCATGGTTTGACTCGAATTGGTGCAGGCGCAGTCGTGGGTCCCGACACCACGCTTGTGGACGTTGAGGTCGGTGAAAACGCTCGGGTGGTGCGGACTCACGCCGACTCCTCAAGAATCGCAGCCGGAGCGAACGTTGGACCGTTTTCTTACCTTAGGCCTGGGACCGAGCTGGGAGCAGATGGCAAGATTGGGGCGTTCGTTGAAACCAAGAACGCCAAAATTGGCGCGGGGTCGAAAGTGCCACACCTCAGCTATGTCGGAGATGCTCAAATTGGAGAGCAATCCAACATCGGTGCCGGAACGATATTCGCCAATTACGACGGCGAGAAGAAGCACCGCACCGAGATCGGCTCCGGGGTTAGAACAGGGTCGGCAAACGTCTTCGTCGCTCCAATCAAGATTGGTGATGGTGCCTACACGGCTGCCGGAACTGTAGTGCGTAAAGATGTCGAGCCGGGTGACCTAGCATTGAACCCGAAGCCACAACAGAATTTAGCTGGTTGGGTAATCGAAAGAAGACCTGGCAGCGTCTCAGCTGAGCTGGCCAAAAAGAAACTGGAGAAATAGCGGTGGCAGTAGAAAAAGAGAACAGTAAGCAACTCGTAATCGCCTCCGGCAGGGCACATCAGGCTCTTGCTCAAGAGATTGCTCAAATTCTCGGAACGGAATTAGTTCCCACCACTGCATATGACTTCGCAAACGGCGAAACCTTTGTGCGCTACGAAAAAAGCGTTCGTGGTGTTGACGCCTTCATCATCCAAGCCCACCCCGCACCAATCAATCACTGGCTTATGGAGCACTTGCTGATGATTGATGCGATGAAGCGCGCGAGCGCGAAGCGCATCACAGTCGTTGCCCCATTTTTCCCATACGCAAGACAAGACAAGAAGCACAAAGGACGCGAGCCAATCTCCGCCCGACTTGTTTCTGACCTCTATGCAACTGCGGGAGCAAACCGTTTGATGTCGGTGGATCTTCACACCCCGCAGATCCAAGGTTTCTTCGATGGGCCGGTGGACCACCTCTGGGCGTTGCCGCTTTTGGCTGATTACGTGAAGACCGAATTTGGCTCGGACAATCTCACTGTGGTCTCGCCAGACTCTGGTCGCGTGCGAGTTGCTGACATTTGGGCAGACCGTCTCGCTACACCGCTGGCGATTATTCACAAGCGCAGAGATCCGGACCGTCCAAATCAAGTGCAGGTGCACGAGCTAGTTGGAGAAGTTAAGGGTCGTGATTGCGTTCTAGTTGACGACATGATTGACACCGGTGGCACCATTTTGGCGGCAGCAAAAGCCTTGAAAGAAAATGGCGCATCCCGAGTGATTGTTGCCGCAACCCACGGCGTCTTTTCCTCACCTGCAGCGGAGCGACTGAGTGACCCAGCGATTGATCGCGTTGTTGTCACCAACACTCTGCCAATCACCCCAGACAAAGAATTTGCAAATCTAACAGTGCTGTCTATTGCTCCTTTGATTGCGAAGGCAATCGCAGCGGTGTTCTATGACGATTCTGTGAACTCACTTTTCCCTGGTCACTCCTAAAAAATTGCCGAAGCTACTTAGCCGCACTGATGCGGTCTTTATTGGCCTGGCCGCGATGCTTGGGGCCGGAGTGTTTGTGGTCTTTGGCCCTGCATACGCACTCTCTGGTCCATGGATCCTGCTGGCGATTCTGCTCGCCGCTTTAGTTTCTTACCTGAATGCGATGAGCATCTCTCAATTGGCAGCCGTGGTCACTCGCTCTGGTGGAACCTACGCATACGGTCGTCACTACTTGGGAGAGAGTTGGGGCTTTCTTGCTGGCGCTGCGTTCTTGGTTGGAAAAGTCGGTTCCGCTGCGGCCATTGCACTGACCTTTGCCAACTATATGTTTCCAACTAATCCAGTTCCGGTTGCTATCGCTGCACTTTTTGTAATGACTGGCATTAATCTCGCGGGAGTGAATCGGACAGCCTTGGGCTCCAAGGTGCTGGCAACCATAACGCTTTTATTTTTGTTGTTCACCGTTGCTTTTGCATTTTTCTTGCCAAACGCGCCAGTGGTAAATCAAGGGAGCTTTGATGCGCTGGGCGTTTTCACCGCGGCCTCACTTTTTTTCTTTGCCTTCGCGGGATACGCAAGGGTTGCAACATTGGGAGCTGAAGTAAAAGATTCTGGTAACAATGTGCCAGCCGCTATTCGAATTTCACTAGGTGTAGTTTTTGCGGTCTATCTTTTGCTTGGCTACTTGTTACCCGCAAAGCTTGGCTCCCAACTTGCATTGAGCCTGACTCCGATTGCGGACCTGTATGAAGCATTTGGGCAGTGGGGCGGAGTCTGGATCTTTGCGTCAGTTGCCGCCCTGGGGTCACTGCTGGCCCTCATGGCAGGCATGGGACGAACTGCCGCCACAATGGCGGAAGATGGCGAGCTGCCGAAGTCTTGGGCTCGCAAACTTGGCAACGGAGCTCCTTGGGTGAGTGAATTGAGCATTGCAGTTTTGGTTGCAATTCTTATTGTTTCCGGCGATCAATTGACGGCAATCGGGTTGTCGTCGTTTGCGATCTTGCTCTACTACGCGGTAGCTAATTTCGCCGCCTTCAAGCAGCCTGCCTCAGAGACCAACAGGTCAAAATCAATGAATATTTTGGGATTAGTACTCTGCCTTGCCATAGGGCTCTCAGTCCCTGTCACCGGGCTAGCCCTTGGGGTTTTGGTTCTCACCGGGGTTATGCTGCTGCGCTGGGGACTAGCCAAGCTCCAATAGAGTCCGGTAGGCTTTGGGGCGAACAGCGGCGAGGGATGCAAAGCATCCGTAATCGACGGGGTCTTCCTTCCTCGCTGATATGAGACGAGGACAATCATGAGTGAAATCAAAATGGTCGCAGACCTTCGCGACAACTTCGGAAAAGGCGCAGCCAGAAAGCTTCGCGCAGCCGGTAAGACTCCAGCCGTAATTTACGGACACGGAAACGCAACCCGCCACATCTCACTTCCAGCACACGAGATTGCTTTGGCACTGCGCCACAAGAACGCTCTGCTCGAACTGAACATCACCGGAAAAACCGAGTTGGTTTTGGTGAAGAGCGCGACCAAGGACCCAGTGACTCAGGTAATCGAGCACATCGACCTGGTCGAGGTAGTAAAGGGTGAGAAGGTACACGTTGAGGTTCCTGTTCACGTAGTCGGAGAGTCCTTCCCTGGCACAGTCCTTGATCTAGAGCACAAGACTGTGAAGCTTGAGGCCGAGGCTACTCACGTTCCAGAATTCGTCGAGCTACACATTTCCAAGGAGCACCCAGCCGGTCACCACTACGTGGCATCGGACATCAAGCTTCCAGCGGGAGTGAAGTTGGACCTCGCTGCAGCTGAACTAGTTGCTTCGGTTGTCGAAACACGTGCGGGCCACGCTGATGAAGTTGCTGCAGAGGCTACTGAAACTGCAACCCCAAAGCAGTAATTCTTGGCTGATAGTCGGGCTCGGTAATCCCGGGCCCGGCTATTCGTCTAATCGCCACAATGTTGGCCAGATGGTTCTCGATGTTTTGGCAAGTCGCATCGGTGGAACCTTTAAGTCTCACAAAACCAACGCTTTGGTTTTGGAAGGGAAGCTCGCGGGTCAACGCGTGGTGCTAGCAAAGAGCACTGGCTTTATGAACCTATCGGGGACTCCGGTGGTTGCACTATGCAAATTCTTCTCTATCCCAATCGAGCAAGTACTTGTGCTGCACGACGAATTAGACCTCGAGTTTGGAGATATCCGAACCAAGTTTGCTGGAGGGCATGCCGGCCACAATGGTCTGCGAGACATAATTGCAAAAATCTCCCCAGATTTTCACCGAGTTCGGTTTGGTATTGGCAGACCTCCTGGACAAATGGAGGTTGCATCTTTTGTGCTTCAGAATTTCAGCACTGAGGAACGCAAGGAGCTACCTACTCTTCTGGAGCTTGCAGGCGATAAGGCAGAAGAAGTCATTTCCGCCTAATATCTCTTAGGTGACCCCCAGTCCTTTATTGCAGGTCTTGGGTCAGTCGCGCCCGCTTCAGGAAGCCCTTGCCAAAAAATCATCGATTCGAAGCTATGTCGCTCCTCCCGGCGCCCAACCAATAATCATCTCCCAGCTAATAGAAACCTCTAAAGACCCGGTGGCAATCATTGCCGCCAGCAGCAAAGAGGCGGATGAAATTGCTGCCGAGCTTTTGAACCTGCAACCAGATATAGAAGTAATCGACTTCCCCGCTTGGGAAACACTCCCGCACGAGCGCCTCAGTCCTTCACCCGAGACGGTCGGACGCCGTCTTCGAGCACTCCATCGCATGCACGAAATAAAGCAGAACGGTGCAGACCACAAGGTGGTTATCAAGCTCTCGATTAGAGCTGCATTGCAGCCAGTTGTCGGTGGACTGGAAGATCATCCTCCTTTTTGGCTGCAACGGGGCAAAGACTATCTGATGCCTGAGCTTGCCCTGAAGCTAATTGAACTTGGCTATCTCAGGGTTGACATGGTTGCAAAGCGAGGAGAGTTTGCAATTAGAGGTGGCATTGTCGACCTCTTTCCAACAACCGCTGAGCACGCTCTTCGACTTGAGTTCTTTGGTGATGAACTTGAAGAGATTCGAGAATTCTCAGTTTCGGACCAGCGCTCTCATTCAACGAACCTAGAGTCGCTTGAGATTTACGCAGCGAGAGAAGTGCTGATTACGCCCGAGGTGGCCTCGCGGGCAAGAGAGATGAAGCACGAGTTTCCAAACTTGTCGGAAATGTTGGAGAAAATCTCGAATGGGATTCCCGCAGAGGGCATGGAGTCTTTGGCTCCGGTGCTCTCTTCAAAGATGGGTAGCATCACCGAATACTTTTCAAAGGCCACTCCACTGGTATTGGTAAACCCAGAAAAAATCGCTAGTCGTGCGCAAAATCTAAAAGAGACTAATGAGGAGTTTCTGCATGCCGCTTGGGATGCGGCAATTTCTGGAGCCCAGGCCCCAATTGACTTATCATCCGGAAGCTTCGCTGATTTCAACGATTTCCTTCAGGCCCTAAAGAGTGATAGAGAAAAAGAAATTGTCCAAGTTTCTCAATTCGGAGACGAATCCAGTTTGGATTTGGGTTTCAAAGAAATCCCAAATTTCTCGGTGAGCGAGACTGCAGCGACTGATTGGATTGCGGATCAGCTGGGTCAAAAACAAAAGATTCTCATTTCCGTGCTGGGTCACGGAACTGCAGATCGAATACTTGAAATCCTCACTGAGAAAAATATCCCAGCCGTTATTTCTGAGACTCTAAAGGAGTTTTCTCCCGATCACGTCGTGATTACGCAGGGACAGTTGCTTGCTGGATTTGCACACCTTGAAAGCAAGTTGATTGTGATGACGGAGTCAGAGTTTCTCGGAAGACAAGCGAGATACTCAAGCCCGCAAGAACGCAAACTAGCCCGCAGAAGAGGCGCCCAGGTAGACCCACTGACTCTAAAACAGGGTGACTACGTGGTTCACGAGATTCACGGAATAGGCCGTTTCGTTGAATTGGTTCAGCGACAGAATGGAGTGGGTAAGCGTCAGCACTCACGCGAGTACCTGTTGATTGAGTACGCTCCGCCTAAGCGCGGGTATCCGGCTGACACGCTTTTCGTTCCAACAGACCAGCTGGATCTATTGACCAAATATGTCGGGGGAGAAGCTCCAGTGCTTTCCAAGATGGGAGGTACCGACTGGGCAAGGGCGAAGGGAAATGCTCGCAAGGCAGTTCGAAAGATTGCCATTGACCTGGTGAAGCTCTACGCAGCCCGCATGAAGAGCAAGGGTCACAGATTCGGTCCGGATACCCCATGGCAAAAGGAGCTAGAGGATGCCTTTCCTTTTGAGGAGACCCCGGACCAGCTCACCACCATAGAAGAAGTTAAGCGCGACATGGAGCGAGAAGTGCCTATGGATCGCCTGCTTGCCGGTGACGTCGGGTATGGAAAGACCGAAGTAGCGCTAAGGGCAGCATTCAAGGCGGTACAGGACGGGAAGCAGGTTGCCATACTGGTGCCAACCACGCTTTTGGTGAGGCAGCACTACGAAACATTCAAGGAGAGGTTCTCCGGCTTCCCGGTAAATCTTCGCGCTCTCTCGAGATTTCAAACCGATAAAGAAGCCAAGGAAACCATCGGCGGCTTAGAAAGTGGCTTAGTAGACGTCGTGATTGGCACACATCGCCTACTCTCGCAGCAAATTAAATTTCGCGACCTTGGCCTTGTGATTATCGACGAGGAACAGCGCTTTGGAGTTGAGCACAAGGAAAAACTTAAGGATCTAAAGCACAACGTGGATGTGCTCGCCATGAGCGCAACTCCGATTCCGCGAACTTTAGAGATGGCCGTTACTGGTATTCGAGAAATGTCTACACTGGCCACTCCACCGGAAGAGCGCCATCCGATTCTGACTTACATTGGTGGCTACAGCGAGAAACAAGTTGCCGCGGCGATTCGACGCGAACTAATCCGAGACGGACAGGTCTTTTTTATTCACAATCGCGTAAGCACCATCGACAAGGTCGCCAACGATCTCGCGAACCTAGTTCCGGAAGCTCGAATTGCAGTGGCCCACGGACAAATGCCCGAGAGCGCCCTGGAACAAGTAGTAGTTGATTTCTGGGAAAGAAAATTCGATGTTTTAGTTTCAACCACAATCATCGAAACCGGTATTGACATACCGAATGCCAATACCTTGATTGTTGATCGCGCCGAGAATTTTGGATTGTCACAACTGCATCAGATCCGAGGAAGAGTCGGAAGATCTAGAGAACGTGCTTATGCATACTTTTTCTACGACCCAACCAAGACTCTCACTGAAACAGCTCACGATCGGTTGGCAACAATTGCAACCAACAATGAGCTGGGATCCGGCATGCAGGTTGCAATGAAGGACTTAGAAATACGAGGTGCTGGAAATCTGCTCGGTGGAGAACAGTCCGGTCATATTGCGGGCGTCGGCTTTGATCTTTATCTTCGAATGATTGGTGAAGCAGTTAGTGAATTCCGCGGTGAGGTTTTGGAATCCCCTGCAGAACTGAAGCTGGAGATTCCAATCGACGCGCATATTCCGGCTACCTATCTAGATAGCGAGCGCCTGCGCCTTGAGCTCTATCACAAACTCTCGGCAGAGAGTGGGGCAAAAAGCTCGAAGCAAAGGTTGGATGAGATTCTTGCCGAGATTGAGGATCGTTATGGAAAGGCCCCCGAGCAAGTCAAGAACTTGATTGCAGTCACGCACCTGAGGCAGGTTGCCAATCGACTTGGCCTAAAGGACGTGAACCTACTTGGAAGCCAACTCAAATTAGCGCCGGTGGATCTAACCGATGCAGAACTGGTTGCCCTATCCCATCAGGTCAAGGGGCTCAGGTACCTGCAGACCTCAAGGCTTTTGACAGCCCCTGCACCAATTGCCGAGGATGGTGAACCGCTTCGCGACCAGGCAGTGATTGACTGGCTCTGGAAGTTCCTGGCGACAGTATTCCCGAAAGGAAATCATGGAAAAGCTGACTAGCTTGATTTCTACTCTGCACACTCTGCGAGCTCCGGGCGGCTGCCCCTGGGATGCCGAGCAGACTCATCGCTCGCTGATTCAGTACCTACTTGAAGAGACTTATGAACTAATCGAGGCGATTGAGTCGGGGAATCGAGAAGAGGTCATCGAGGAACTGGGGGACGTTCTTTACCAAGTTATCTTCCATTCCGATCTTGCTACCGAGGGAACATTCGGTGAGCCATTCACAATCGAAGACGTCGCGGAATTCATGGAACAAAAGATGATTGGTAGACATCCACACGTTTTTGGATCTCAAGAAGTCAAAGACAGAATCGCAGCCAGAACTGGCGCTGACGTGGTCAGCGTTTGGGAAGAGCACAAGAAGAAAGAGAAGCCAGAAAGACAAAGTGTCTTGGACGGAATTCCGCAAGCAATGCCAGCACTAGCGCTTGCCACTAAAGTCATGGGGAGAGCGGAAAAGATTGGTCTTTTAGAAAAATCATCTAACCAGGCAATTCCGATTTCTGATGAGGAAGAATTGGGCAAATTGCTACTTGCAATTGTCTCTTCGGCGCGAGCCAAAGATCTCGATCCTGAAAGAGCACTTCGAGAGGCAACCAGAGAATTGCAAGTTGAAATTCGAAGCTATGAGCTAAGTGATGCTACAGATGCCGGAGTTGTTGGTCGCGCGGATTAATTTGCAACCGAAGCAAAAATCTTTTCAAACTCAACGAAACTTTGGTCCAGAAGTTCCGCTGGAGTTCTAGGGTCATCGTTTTGCGCCCACCAGATCAGCGCTTGAACGCTGGCCGCTACCAACGCGGCTGCCACCATGTTTGAACGAATAGAGGATCCTCCTTCAATTCTTGCCACGGCTTTTTCTATCACTGCACGAGCTTCTCGGAACTGGGCCTGACCCCAGCCGTAAACCTCCCTAGAGCTTCCAATCAACTTGAATCTCAAGCGAATACTCTCGGCTGATTCATCTAGTTCTTCCATTGCGTCTATCCACGCTTTGTGCAGGATTCGAACCACGTCTTTACCTTGAGCGAAGGAGAGCTTTTCGTCCAATATCTCGGTGAAGGTGTGCATGCCGCCCCAGACAATTGCGCCTTTGGAGGGAAATACCCTGAACAAGTTAGACCGACTGATTTTTGCGGCCTCTGCCACTTCATCCATGGTCACGTTGTCTACTCCGCGGGTTGTGAAAAGACGAAGGGCAACCAGGTTCACCTCGGTTGGGTCTGTGGTTACCGGTCTGCCGCGCTTTCTGCGGGTTGGAGCCAAAGTCATGATGGCGAGGCTAGCAACAATCCAAGGTGCTTCGCAATAAATAATGACACTTGGTTCAAAATATGGTGAGCGGTTTTGCCAATTGCCCCGCAGGGCCTATGCCTAAAGGGATTTCCCGCACGCTGTGCCAGACTTTACCCCATGGCGAAGGACGTTAATCCACCGCGCGGAATGCGTGATTTTCTACCTCAGGAGAAGGCACTTCGCGACCATGTTTTGAACCAGATCCTGCAGACCTACAAACGCTACGGCTTTCAATCCATTGAAACGCCAGCCCTGGAAGATTTAGAAAGATTGACCTCGGGTCAAGGTGGCGACAACGAGAAGCTTGCCTTTCGCGTCCTGAAGCGCGGTGAAGAGCTCGATAGAGTCTTGCCTTCAGCCTCCGATAATCCTGATTCACTGGCAGATCTTGGACTTAGGTATGACCTAACCGTCCCGCTCACTCGTTATTACGCAACAAACCATGCGAAACTCCCTAAAGTTTTCAAAGCTGTTCAGACAGGACCTGTTTGGCGTGCAGAGCGACCACAGAAGGGTCGCTACCGACAGTTCATACAGTGTGACATCGACATAATCGGCGATAAAAGCATCGCTGCAGAAGCGGAGCTATTAATTGCATCCCTTGCAGCCCTGGATGAGATTGGACTTTCAAAAGCCAGAATCCGAATCAATCACCGGGAGCTACTTGCGCGAAACATACTCTCACTCGGCGTAGCTGTCGCGGACTCAGCAAGTGCGATGATCACAATCGACAAGTTAGACAAGATTGCGATTGACGGTGTTGTAAAGGAGCTAGATGAAAAGTTTGGCCAAGGGGTAGCGGCAAAAGCTCAAGCTTGGCTCTCTGGTGTCGATGCTTCCGAGGTTCCCGCCGAGCTCAAGGAGCTGTTTGAATTAGTGGGTGAAGCAGCACCCGACAGATTGGTTTTTGACCCGACGCTGGTCCGTGGCATGGGCTACTACACCGGAAGCATTTTTGAGATTGAGCACCCTGAGTCCGGATCTTCAATAGGTGGCGGTGGTCGCTATGACGGAATGGTTGGACGTTGGTTGGGTACTGATGTCCCGGCGGTAGGCATCTCGATTGGTTTTGAGCGAGCAGTTGACCTGGTTGGAGCCTTCGGACAAAACGAGCCTGGACTGGTTTTGGTTTACGAGGCAGAAAAGCTCGCAGATGCGTTGAAACTGCAGACCCAAGCGATAGCGGAGGGCTGGGTCACGCGCCTGGAGCAAAGACCCAAGAATCTCAAGCTTCTACTGGAGACCATGGCTAGCCAGGGCTTCACGCATTTCAGCCTGATTGATGGATCCAGCGGATTCCAAGACCTAGTGATCAAGGTTCTTGACTAAACTTTTAGGCGAATACAACGAAGTCTTCCGATCCCAAACCCAAAGAAATATGCGACTTGTTCGCACCTAGGAGATAACTGTGTCGATAATCACAGCCGTAGTAGCTCGCGAAATCCTCGACTCTCGAGGTAATCCAACCGTAGAGGTTGAGGTCCTATTGGATGACGACAGTTTTGGTCGTGCGGCAGTGCCATCGGGTGCTTCAACGGGAGCTTTTGAGGCTCATGAATCTCGAGACGGAGACAAGAATCGCTACCTGGGCAAGGGAGTTCAGAATGCGGTAAACGCTGTAATCGATGTGATCGATGAAAGGCTCGAAGATTTCGATGCTACCGACCAGCGACTGGTTGACTCAGCGCTGATTTCAATTGACGGTACTGACAACAAAAAGAAACTCGGTGCAAACGCAATTCTCGGTGTTTCCCTAGCGACTGCTCGCGCTGCTGCAGATTCAACTTCCCTACCGCTCTACCGCTACCTCGGAGGTTCGAACGCTTACGTGCTTCCAGTACCACTTATGAACATCATCAACGGTGGTGCACACGCTGACACCGGAGTGGACATCCAGGAATTCATGATTGTCCCTCACGGCGCGGAAAGTTTTTCTGAGGCACTTCGCTGGGGTGTTGAGGTTTACCACAACCTAAAGAAGATTCTTTCCGACAAAGGTTTGGCTACTGGACTGGGAGACGAAGGTGGTTTCGCACCGGAACTTCCAAACAATGCGGCAGCTCTAGAGATTATTGCTGAGGCCATTTCAAAAGCGGGCTACAAGCTGGGAAGCCAGATTGCTCTGGCATTGGATGTTGCATCAACCGAGTTCTACGACGAGAAGACTCACAAGTACACCTTTGAAGGCAAAGCGCGCACTAGTGATGAAATGATCGCATACTACGCCGACCTAATTTCTAGATTCCCTCTGGTTTCCATCGAAGACCCACTTGCCGAGGACGACTGGGCCGGTTGGACCAAGATCACCAGCGAGTTGGGTGAAAAAGTTCAGCTGGTTGGCGATGATCTCTATGTGACTAACCCTGCGCGCCTGCAGAAGGGTATTGACGAGAAGGCGGGTAACGCAATTCTTGTGAAGGTGAACCAAATCGGAACCTTGACCGAGACCATGGACGCGGTGTCACTGGCTCAGCGCCACGGTATGAAGGCCATCATCTCTCACCGATCCGGTGAGACCGAGGACACCTTCATTGCCGATCTGGCGGTTGCCACCAACGCGGGTCAAATCAAGACCGGTGCTCCTGCACGAAGCGAGCGCGTCGCAAAGTACAACCAGCTTCTAAGAATCGAAGAGGAACTATCCGACGCGGCCGTATATGCAGGTCGTTCGGCTTTCCCAAGATTCAGGGGATAGTTTCAAATCAACCCTCGGGCCACTCAGTAGGTCCGAGGGTTGCCATTTAAGCTGGAGATAATGGCTAGACCAAATCGCAACGAACCCAAAGTTCCTATCGCAATTAGCGAGGGAGCTGCGCAACTGCGTTCGCTCCGCATTTCATCGCCAACGATTAGCTTCATTGTCGTAATCGTTCTCGGTGGCTTTATTGTGTCTGGCGATGTTGCGGCATATATAAATCAGCGACGAGAAATCGCCCTTGCGGAGCAGGCAATAGTTGATGCGCAGCAGCAAGTTGAGCAAATGGAAAAAGAACGCGACCGTTGGCAAGATCCGATTTATATTCGTGCTCAAGCTCGAAATCGTTTGTACTATGTCCTTCCCGGTGAAGTTAGCTACCTAGTGATGGACAACGGGACTTTGGATTTCTCTGATACTTCCGGAACAGTTGGAGAACTCCTCGCTCAAAAGCGTGCCACAGATGACATTTCCCTCGAGGTTTCGGCAGCAAGTGAAAACTGGGTCGATTCCATGATCGAGTCAGTTCTTCGATCTGCACTGGATCTTCCGACCGAACCAGCGGTCGAAGAAGAAGCGGTTGCAGAGGAGACAAAGTAATGCCCCTGTCTGAAGCAACCGAAGCTGACATCGCGGAGGTAACTAGACAGCTAGGGAGACCCGTAAGAAATGTTTTGGCAGTTGCCGCAAGGTGCGTTTGCGGTCGGCCGCTTGTGGTGCAGACCAATCCAAGACTGGAGAACGGCACGCCATTTCCGACCCTCTATTACTTGACTCAACCCGCAGCAACCGCTGCAGTTTCCACCCTAGAAGCCACCGGCCTGATGGCCCAGCTGCAAGAGCAGCTCGCACAGGACCCTGACCTCCAGGCTAGGTACCTAGCAGCGCATAAGTCCTACCTCTCGGAACGGGAGACAATCCTCGAGGTCGAAGAGGTCAAAGACTTTTCGGCTGGAGGCATGCCAGAGCGTGTGAAGTGTCTTCACGCCCTGATTGGCCACTCGCTGGCCAAGGGTCCTGGGGTGAACCCGATAGGGGATATCGCCCTAGCACAGTGCTCCTGGAGTCCTGCAGTTTGCCAATGTCAGTAGCCGTGAATGCCCAATTTCAAGCCGGTCTGGCGCCCCTAATCCACTAACCTATAGGTGCAAAAGCTCCGCACCACTGCTCTGGTTCGCTCTCGACTCGAGACCTCGCAGTAGTACGAATTCAAAGTTGAGAAAAGGCAAACTACAACAATGACTCAAGTCACCACGTCCAAGACCCCAAAGGCCGTAGCCAGCGCAATTCTTTCTGAAAAGAAAACCCCTCGAATTCTTATCGTGGGTGGCGGCTACGCAGGTTTCTATACCGCTTGGAAGCTGGAGAAGCAGCTGCGCAAGGGTGAGGCTGAGGTAACCATGGTTGATCCACTGCCTTACATGACCTATCAGCCATTCTTGCCAGAGGTGGCTGCTGGTTCAATCGAACCGCGTCACGCTGTGGTCTCTCACCGTCGTCACCTAAGAAGCACCAATCTGATTTCTGGAAAAGTCACGAAGGTAAACCACGCGAAAAAGATTGCGACCATCGAGATTGTTGGCGGGGATGACATTCAGTTTGAGTACGACCAGATCGTGATGACCGCTGGTGCTGTTAGCAGGACTTTACCAATCGCAGGTGTGGCGGAGTACGCAATCGGAATGAAGACCATCGAAGAAGCTGTAGAAGTTCGCAACCGTTTGATTGCAAACTTCGAGCGCGCCGCATCACTGCCGGCAGGAAAGCTTCGCGACAGATTGTTAACTGTTACAGTCGTGGGCGGTGGCTTTGCGGGTATTGAAACTTTTGCGGAGTTGCGCTCACTAGCGACCTATTTGCTGCGCTACTACCCAAACATCAAGTTCGAAGACATTCGCTTCCACTTGGTAGAAGCGATGGGTCGCATCATGCCCGAGGTTTCCCTAAAGACCAGCGAGTGGGTGCTTGCCAACCTGGACAAGAGAAACGCGAAGGTTCACCTGAACACTCAGCTCGAGTCCGCGAAGAAGGGTGTTATCAAACTTTCCACCGGTGAGAGTTTTGAGTCAGACCTAGTGATTTGGACAGCTGGTGTTGCAGCTCACGCCGTCGCTAAAAACACAGACTTCCCACTGGACCCTAGGTTCCGAATTACCGCTAAGGCAACCTTGCAGATCGTCGATGGCGAAAAGGTAATCGAAGGCGCCTGGACTGCCGGCGACGTATCAGCGGTTCCAGATCTTTCCGGTGGAGGAGTTGGCGGCTACTGTGTCCCAAACGCCCAGCACGCCGTGCGTCAGGGCAAGTTGCTTTCCAAGAACTTGATTGCCACCATTCGTGGTGAAGCGCCGCGCGAGTACTACCACGTAAATCTGGGTGCCGTTGCGGGCCTAGGCATTGGAGTCGGTGCATTCCAGTGGCGAAACGTTGGCATCACCGGTCTATTGGCTTGGTTCATGCACCGTGGCTATCACGGTCTTGCCATGCCTACTTGGGAGCGCAAGATTCGCGTATTCTTCGGCTGGATTTGGAACCTTGTCCTGCGCAGAGACATCGTTACCATTGAGGCCGTGAAGTCCCCTCGATTATTCTTCTCAACTTGGGCAACCAAGCCGAGTAAGTAAGACTTACCAGCAAAGGGCCCGGAAAAACCGGGCTTTTTGCATTTGCCCCGATAGCCCAATGGCAGAGGCAGACGACTTAAAATCGTCACAGTGTGGGTTCGAGTCCCACTCGGGGCACCAAATCATTCTGAGGAATTCAGCTAAGTATCAGCTAATGTCCATAATCTGGAGTTACAAAACTTAGGAGTCAAATGGATATCGCACTTTGGGTAGTGCTAGGCGCAGTTGTATTGATTGCGGCATACGTTTGGGTGACTTACAACGCCCTGGTTAGTTTGAAGGTTCGAGTCGATGAGGCTTGGAGTGACATTACTGTTCAGCTAAAGCGTCGCGCAGATCTAATTCCAAACCTGATTGAAACCGTCAGAGGTTACGCGACTCATGAAAAAGAAGTTTTCGATGCGGTAACAAAGGCTCGTGCCGCTACCGTCTCACCGAGCGCTCTTTCCCACCCGGCAGAAGCAGCTGCTGCAGAGGGCATGCTGCAGGGAGCCCTAAAGAGCTTGTTTGCTGTGTCTGAGGCCTACCCTCAGTTAGTTGCATCCAACAATTTCTTGGAGCTCCAGAGGGAGCTAACTGACACTGAGGACAAGATCATGGCTTCACGTCGTTTCTACAACGGCGGAGTATCGGAACTGAACATTAAGTTGCAGCAGTTTCCGAACAACGCTTTTGCAAAGAACCTTGGTTTCACTCAGCGCGAGTTCTATGAAGTAGAGAATCCTGCCGCTATCCAAGAGCCACCAACCGTCAAGTTCTAGGAACCAAGTTGTACTCTGCCATCGCTGCGAATAAGCGGAATACGGTAATAATCGTTGCCGGATTTATTTTGCTACTTGGAGCTTTGGCTTTTTGGTGGGGTCAGGCGAGCGGCAATGGCTCTTCAGCTTTTTGGATTATTGCTTTTGTTTTTGGCTATGCGATATTTCAGTATTTCTTGGCGAGTTCAATTGCTATCGCGATGAGTGGCGCCTATCCAATAACTAAGCAAGAAAATCCCCGACTATGGCGGATTGTAGAAAACATTTCAATTTCGCAGGGCATGCCGATGCCCAAGGTTTACGTGATTGAAGATCCAGCACCTAATGCTTTTGCTACTGGAAGAGATCCAAAGAATGCGGTGGTAGCGGCCACCACTGGCCTAATGGCCATCATGGATGACAACGAGCTCGAGGGTGTCATGGCTCACGAGATGGGGCACGTCAAGAATTACGACATCAGAGTCTCAACCATAGTTTTCGGCCTCGTCTCCGCGGTCGGAATCTTGGCAGATCTTGCCATTCGAATGGCATGGTTTGGTGGCTCATCAAGAGACCGAGACAACGGCCAAGCCCAAGCATTTTTGATTCTGATTGGAATAGCCGGCTGGATCATCGCTGCCCTAATTGGCCCCTTGGTCTCCGCAGCGGTTTCCAGGCAGCGAGAGTACCTCGCGGACGCCACTGGCGCACAGATAACCAGGTATCCAGATGGCCTGGCCAGTGCTCTGCAGAAGCTCGGGGAATACGGCCGACCAATGCGCCGGGCTAACTCAGCCATGGCTCACATGTATATCAATGACCCAATCAAGCCCGGGCTAGTGGAGCGACTTTTCTCAACCCACCCACCTATCCCAGACCGAATCAAGCGACTTCGGGAGATTGGCACAAAGTTCTAGCTCGCTAAACTAATCGAATTATCAGTTCGAAGGTTTGCAATGCCAACTACAACCAAGATTTCCCTTGCCGAGTTTGAGAAAGCAAGCGAGAACGTATCCAGCATTGCCATCAAAACCCCGATGCTACAAAGCCACTGGCTATCCGAACTAACTGGACAGGATGTTTGGTTTAAGTGTGAGAACCTGCAGCGAACCGGTGCATACAAGTTGCGTGGCGCCTTCAATCTAATTTCTCAGCTCACCAAGGAAGAGAGAAAGCGCGGAGTTGTAGCAGCCTCTGCCGGCAATCACGCCCAGGGTGTTGCATTGGCAGCACAAAAGCTTGGGATAAAGGCAACTATTTTTATGCCGGTAGGTGCTTCACTTCCGAAGTATCAGGCAACCCTTGGTTACGGTGCTGACGTAAAACTTGTCGGTGCAATCTTTGACGAGACTCTGGTTGCCGCAAAGGAATACACTGCGAAGACCGGAGCCGTCTTTGTTCCTCCGTTTGATCACAATGACGTGGTGCTTGGTCAGGGAACAGTAGGACTTGAGATTCTTGAACAATTGCCAGATGTAGACAACATTGTGGTTTGCCTTGGTGGCGGAGGCCTATCTGCTGGTGTCGCAACTGCCGCCAAACTAAAGGCCAAAGCCCAGGGAAAAAAAGTAAAGGTATTTGCTGTGCAGGCCGAAATGGCTGCCGCTTACCCAAGTTCACTTAAGGCCGGCAAACCCGTTGAGGTCAAGATTCACCCAACCATCGCTGATGGAATTGCGGTTGCAAAGCCAGGCAAGATTCCGTTCGACTTGATTCGAGAGAACGTCGACAAGGTTGTAACTGTGACTGAGGACGAGATTGCAATGGCGATGCTTGCAGTCATGGAGCGCTCCAAGTTGGTTGTCGAGGCTGGTGGAGTTGTCGGCGCTGCGGCCTTGATGTCTGGAAAGCTAAAACTCAAGGGAACCACCGCGGTCATACTGTCGGGCGGAAACATAGATCCACTGTTGCTGCAGCGAGTTATTCGCCACGGTCTAGCGGCGTCTGATCGCTACACCAATATTTCTGTGATGCTTCCGGATCGTCCCGGACAGTTGGTGCGCACCGCTCAGGCGGTAGCGGCAGCGCAAGCTAACGTCGTCGAGGTTATGCACACCCGCCACGGCAATGGACTGCAAATCTCTGAAGTGGAACTAAATCTCAGCGTGGAAACCCGTGGCAAGGACCACAGAGATTCCCTTATGAAGAGTCTGAAAGACGCTGGTTTGCGTCCGAAGTTGCACGAAGACTAAAAACTAAAGTTAGAGAGACCCAAGACCTCAACGGTGATCTCCTTGCCGTTGGGTGCAAAGTAACTCACCTTGTCTCCGACC
>JACCDM011697430.1_pt1 | contig 24885 bp, 28 predicted proteins | sample 7445851 | NCBI WGS metagenome assembly JACCDM01 (sample SAMN15323438, study PRJNA562643) | freshwater metagenome | isolation source: river surface water | place: USA:Blue River Watershed | collected 2017-08-16
CTCCTAAAGGTAATGTGACAAACGGCCACACCTTCGGGCAAAAACCCTAGAGCGCACAGAAACGAAAGTTTCCAAAGCTTTACCCGGCCATCTATTGAAAAGCGATGAACGCGGGTGGGAAATGAATCCACTTCTGACCGAGTTGACCTCGGAGCCATGAGATAGCCTAACAGAAAGAGTTCAAAAGGAGAACCCCCAAAGATGTCTGAAGCTCAAGAATCATATTCGTTCACAGACGTCAGTGGCGAGATCAGAGACATCGCCGAGGTTCCCGCGGTAGAAATCATCAACACGACGGCCGTTCACCTAATGAGCGCAGCTGCTGTTCAGGTTGGCTTAGGTGAAGACGGGCACCCAGCCGACCTCGATGAGGCACGCAAGTTGATTACCGCTCTTGCCGGTTTGGTTACTGCCGCAGCCGCCGAGGTCGGCGATCACCACGCGAGGCCACTTCGCGACGGGTTGCGCGCACTTCAGCTGGCCTTCCGCGAAGCATCCGTGATTAAAGACGCCCCAGGGGCCGGGCCAGGCGAAAAATACACCGGGCCGGTCAACTAAACGAGTTTTACTCTCAGCGAATCTACGTATTCGGCAACAGCCTCGCTCGCCGCGAGCGCCTTGGCTAGGTTCTGCATCACCGCATCTAGCTCATCGCGAGCCATGCCCGGCTTGAGCTTAAGCTCTAGCTGAACCTCGGCGGCGACAAGTTGTGATCGTGGGTCACAGTCGCTGAGTTCGAAGTGCAAAATCTCGGGGATGCTAGCCGTAGCCTCGGCAAACGCCGAACTAACCCGTTCATCGCGAACCGGGTGAATCCAACTCTCACCCTGGGCAATGGCGGCTATCGCTGGCCGGCGAAAGACAAACTCGGTTTCGTTACCCGCATCGAGCACGATTCGCGTGTTGCCCTCTTGAGCTGCCGCGATGGCCGCTTTCTGAGCCGAAACGGGCACCGGTCGGGCGACCGGGTTCCAGGCCGCCATGGCTGCAACCGAGCTGAACACCGGCAGGGCATCCTGGCCGTCAGGGGTTTCGACGGTCACGATTGCTAGGTCGGCACTCTTGTCGACGGTCTGACCATGGGCCCCCTCGCCCGCTTCACCCAAATCGGCAAGCAGCGGAATCAAGACTCGAGCCTTTGCGAAGGCCGAGAGAACGGCTTCTGGTTGGCCATTGCCGGTCTCCAGCGCCTGGATGCTCGATACCAGCGCTTCATCGGCCGAGCCATTGTCGCCCGCCCACGAGTTTGGCTCGAACGATCGGCCGGCCCATGGAACACCAGCCGAGTCGGCGAAGCGATCGGTGTTGATGTGCTCGTGTTCGTGCGACATGGCTATCTGGCGTTAGCGATTTCTAGAGCTTGCTCGAGTGTGAACTTGCCGGCATAGAGCGACTTGCCGAGAATGGCACCCTCGAGGCCTTGGCTCACCATGGCGCGTAGGTCAGTGATGTCTTGTAGCGAAGAGATGCCGCCAGAGGCAACGACCGGCTTGTTGGTTTTGGCCATGACCTGCGCCAGCAACTCGAGGTTTGGCCCGCGCAGAGTTCCGTCTTTGGTGACATCGGTGACGACATAACGAGCACAGCCGTCGTCTTCGAGCCGGGCTAGCACGTCGAATAGGTCGCCACCCTCGCGAGTCCAACCGCGGGCAGCCAGGGTTGTTCCACGAACGTCGAGCCCAACCGCGATTGCGTCACCAAATCTGGCGATTGCCCGCTTGGTCCACTCTGGATCTTCAAGCGCCGCCGTGCCCAGGTTTACTCGCGTGGCCCCGGCTTCGAGGGCCGCCTCAAGCGAGGCATCATCGCGGATACCGCCAGAGAGCTCGATCTTTACCGCACTCGCGGCGTTCACGACTTCACGAAGCACCGCGCGGTTTTCGCCTCTACCAAAAGCTGCATCTAGGTCAACCAAGTGGATCCACTCGGCACCGGCTTGAATCCAAGTCATCGCGGCCTCAACCGGGTCGCCGTAATCGGTTTCTGAACCAGCCTCACCCTGGGTTAGGCGCACGGCTTTACCATCTGCCACATCTACGGCCGGTAGCAACTCTAGGTACTCAAACATCGCATTTCTCTCTATCGTGATTACAAAATCTTTTGCCGCTAAAGGCTGTTAACCCAGTTGGTCAGAAGACGGATGCCCGCCTCGCCAGATTTCTCAGGGTGAAACTGCGTGGCAGCCAAAGGACCAACCTCACATGCCGCAACGAATTTGGAGCCGTACTCGCTCCAAGAAACCTTTGGCGGAATGAACGCACCCATTGCCTCTAATTGCCACCTTTGAACACCGTAGGAGTGCACGAAGTAGAACCTCTCGTGCTCGACCCCTTCGAACAGAATCGACCCCGGCGCAGCATCCACTTGATTCCAGCCGATGTGCGGCAGTTTTGGCGAATCTAGTTGTTCGACCACACCAGGCAACTGACCCAATCCCTCGCTGTCGATGCCGTGTTCAACGCCCCGATCGAATAGCACCTGAAGACCAACGCAGATACCCAGCACTTTTTTGCCACCGGTTAGTCGTTTGTCGATTAGTTCGGCAGCGCCGATTTTCTTGAGGTTCGTCATCACCGCGTCAAAGGCGCCGACGCCGGGAACCACCAGGCCATCTGCCTCGAGAACTTTGTCTCGATCTGCAGTGAGTTCTACCGATGCACCGGCGGCAACCAAGGCCTTGACTGCCGAGTGCACGTTTCCACTGCCGTAATCGAGAACGACTACACGCTTTTGGGTCACAGAGCGCCCTTGGTCGAAGGAACCCCGTCGACTCGTGGGTCTAGCTCGACCGCTTTGCGCATGGCTCTAGCAAATGCCTTGAACTCGGCTTCTGCGATGTGGTGCGGGTCGCGCCCGTCTAGCAGGTTCACGTGCACCGTGATTCCGGCATTCAGGCTGATCGCTTCGAATACGTGGCGCACCAGCGAACCTGTGAAGTGACCGCCGATGAGGTGAAACTCAAAACCGGCTGGCTCACGGGTGTGAACGAGGTATGGGCGACCCGAAACGTCGACTACTGCGCGTGCCAGTGCATCGTCGAGTGGAACAGTGGCGTCACCGTAGCGAGCGATTCCAGCCTTGTCACCAAGAGCCTGCTTGATCGCTTGACCAAGAACGATAGCCGTGTCTTCAACGGTGTGGTGCGCGTCGATGTGAGTGTCGCCAGAGGCTTTTACCTCAAGGTCGATCAACGAGTGCTTAGAGAACGCAGTGAGCAGGTGGTCGAAAAAGGGCACGGTGGTTGAGATTGAAGACTTTCCGGTGCCATCAAGATTGAGCACTAGCTCAATTGTCGATTCCGAAGTCTTGCGCGAGAGCGATGCCGACCTACTCATGGAATTACCTTTCGCCAAAAAGCGACATTGGGGATTGCCTTCAAGTCTAGCCGTTTAGCACTTCGCCAAGCGCCTCGAGAAAAGCGCTGGTCTCGGCGGCCGTACCCGCGGTCACGCGCAACGTGCCACGGATTCCGACATCACGAACCAAAACCCCACGCTCGAGAAGTTTGTGCCAAACATCCTTCGGGTCTTCGAGGCCACCGAACAACACAAAGTTTGAATCGCTGCGGTAAGGGTCTAGACCAAGTTTGCCGAGCTCGTCAACCAAGCGATCGCGCTGCGTGCGAATGTCTGCAACGGCCGAGAGCATTAACTTCGAGTGGCTGAGCGCAGCCAGGGCGGCCGCCTGCGTGAAGGCACTGAGGTGGTAGGGCAGGCGCACTAAACGAAGGGCGTCGATAACAGCGGAATCGGCGGCAAGGTAGCCCACGCGTGCGCCCGCGAAAGCGAAGGCCTTTGACATGGTTCGCGAGACCATCAAACGTTCGCGACCCTCTAACAACGTGATTGCGCTCGGTGTACCCTCGGCAGAGAACTCGGCATAGGCCTCGTCGACAACCACGACACCGGATGTGGCGGCATATACAGCCTCGATTACCTCTAGTGAGAGCGGGGTGCCGGTTGGGTTGTTCGGTGAGCAGAGCAGCACCACGTCTGGACGGTGTTTGTGCACCGCAGCAACGGCAGTTTCAACACTCAACTCGTAGCGTTCGTCGCGCTCGGCATCGACATAGGCGGTGTCGTTGCCATCGGCAATAATTCGGTACATCGAATAGGTCGGAGCGAAACCCATCGCCGTTCGACCCGGGCCACCGAAAGCCTGCAGAATTTGCTGGATCACTTCGTTCGAACCGTTTGCCGCCCAAATTTGGTTGCTAGAAAGCCCGTGACCCAAATAGTTGGCCAGCGCTTCGCGCAGTGACAAAAATTCACGGTCAGGGTAGCGGTTGATAGTCAGCACCTCGGCAGCCAGTCGGGTGATGATGTCCATGGCTACGACCTCAGGCACACCGTGCGTGTTCTCGTTGACGTTCAAAGCTACGGGAACGTGAAGTTGCGGAGCCCCGTAGGGAGTTCGCCCCTTTAGAGAATCGCGAATCGGTAGATCAGAGAGGTTTGCCATTAGAAAAGATTACCGCCCGTCATCTTGGCTGATGAGGGCGGTATCTGGCAACACTGAGACTAGTTGGCAGGCAGAGCCAATCTTTGGCCAGGCTGGAGTGCTTCGTCGCTTAGTGCGTTCAGGGTAACCAACTCGGCAATCCACTCGCGTGGGTCTTGGTCGCCGGCGTGCTGCTGTGCCAAGCCCCAGAGGGTGGTGCCCGCGGTTACCGTCACATAGTCGAAAGTTGCAGTTGCCGACTCGCTCGTGGCTTGAGCAGAAAAACCCGAGAACAGTGAGCCACCGACTGCGACCGAGGTTGCCAAAAACAAGGCTGCGACAACGCGGCGGCGACGGTAGGTGGCCTGAGAAACGGTGGCAACGCGGGTGATTTGAGTGGACATTTGGTGTCTCCTTCTAACTCACTGTTCGAAAATCTGTTTCGAACAACTGTTCGATAAAACTAGGTTACCCACATCTACCGACACCCTGTCAAGCTTTTTTCGAAAACTTTTTCGAATAAATACTCGCAAAGTGGTCGAAAATCGAATAAAGTTTCGATAAGCGTGGTAGTCGCATAAAACCGACTACCTCAGACATCTATTTGTTTTCAGATCAAGGAGCCCATCATGGCCGATGAAAAACAACTCACCGACGTTCAGTCGAAGATTCTCGAGGCGATCCTGACCTACCGTCGCGACAAGGGTTACAACCCAACCATGCGCGAGGTTGGTGAAGCGGTCGGTCTGTCGTCGACATCCTCTGTTTCTTACCAGCTGAGCCAACTGCGCGAAATGGGCTTTCTGTCGAAGGCCGATGCGGGTCAACGAGCCATGGATGTTCTAAAGAGCGCTCCCGGAATGAGCAGCGCCGCACGCAACGAACTTAGCGACAACGTGGTGAGCATTCCGCTGGTCGGCCGCATCGCAGCCGGTGGGCCGCTCTTGGCCGAGCAAAACATCGAGAACCACTTCACGCTCCCCCGCGAACTCGTCGGCGGTGGCGACCTGTTCATGCTCAAGGTTCAGGGTGACTCGATGATCGACGCGGCTATTTGCGACGGTGACTGGGTGGTTGTGCGCCAACAGCAGACCGCCGAGCAGGGTGACATCGTGGCAGCTTTGCTCGAAGAGGGCGCAACCGTGAAGGTTTTCAAGCAGTCAAACGGGCAAACCTGGTTGCTGCCTAGAAACTCGTCTTATGACCCAATCGATGGCACCCACGCCGTAATCATGGGCAAAGTAGTTTCGGTTATTCGCGCGCTTTAGCTTTCGATTACCGCGAACTGCATCAAATCTGACGCCAACTCGGGCCGAACCATTGCCCGAATCTTCGTGCCCTCTTCGAGATATTCGAGAGACGTGATTCGGCTATTCAAGTGGATGCGCGAAACCAAGTCTCCGCGAGAATAAGGAATCACCACGGTAACTTGAACGTTGGGCTCGGGAATCAGGCTAGCGATTTTGGCCTGTAGCTCTTCAACACCTTCACCAGTTCTTGCCGAAACCCCGATGCTGCCGGGTTCTAAACCGCGAAGCGCAAGCCGAACTGTTTCGTCAACCAGGTCGATCTTGTTGAACACGATAAGTTCGGGAATGTCTCTCGCGCCCACCTCGCCGATCACATCTCGCACGGTGGCAATCTGGCTTGCCGGGTCAGGGTGCGATGCATCTACGACGTGCACGATGAGGTCAGAATCGCCAATCTCTTCGAGTGTTGAGCGGAACGCCTCGACCAGCTGGTGTGGCAGGTTGCGAACAAAGCCAACCGTGTCGGCGAGGGTGTATTCGCGACCGTCGGGAGTTTGAGTTTTTCGAACGGTTGGGTCAAGAGTCGCAAACAAGGCGTTCTCGACCAAAACACCGGCTGCGGTGATTCGGTTGAGCAACGAAGATTTTCCCGCGTTGGTGTAGCCAGCGATGGCCACCGAAGGCACCGAGTTGCGTTTGCGATTCGCCCTCTTGGTCTCACGGGCCGGCTTCATGTCTTTGATCTGCTTGCGCAGTTTGGCCATGCGCGTGTTGATACGGCGTCGGTCGAGCTCAATCTTCGTTTCACCCGGGCCACGAGAGCCCATACCGACACCGCCGGCTGCCTGACCGCCGGCCTGACGAGACATCGATTCACCCCAACCGCGAAGTCGTGGCAATAGGTATTCGAGCTGGGCAAGCTCGACCTGGGCCTTACCCTCGCGGCTCTTGGCGTGCTGAGCAAAGATGTCGAGAATCACGGCGGTTCGGTCAATAACCTTGACCTTGACCACATCTTCGAGAGCGCGGCGCTGAGACGGCGCCAGTTCGGTGTCTGCAATCACGGTGTCGGCCCCGGTTGCAATGACCATTTGCCGCAGCTCCTGAGCTTTACCTTTGCCAAGATATGTGGCTGTGTCTGGATGCACGCGGCGCTGCAGTAATCCGTCGAGAACCTCCGAACCGGCGGTTTCGGCAAGGGCTGCCAGTTCGCGCAGCGAGTTTTCAGCATCCTGAAGTGATTGCTCTCCCCAGAGGCCGATCAGCAAAACCTTCTCTAGACGAAGCTGTCGATACTCCACTTCGGTGATGTCTTCGAGCTCAGTAGATAGCCCAGCAACCCTGCGCAGTGCAGTGCGGTCTTCGAGGTCGAATTGGTCACCATCGGAGTCGCTGTGTTGGTGCGCGGATTCTGCACCCAGAGCCGCAGCACGAGCCCCACGGCGCAGGATGCGGTCGATCACCGCTTCGCCACGATTGGCGGGTTCTTGGTTGGCTTCATCGTCTGGAATCAGCGGGCTGTTTTGGCTCATTGCAACTAACACTAACGGGGCAAACGGGTATAGATTGACGCTATGTCTTCAGAGCATTATTTCTCGGAGACCCCCGCAACCGAATACAAACCAAAACTAATCAGCGCCGTCTTGAACGGGCGCGAGTTCAGGCTTGAGACCGCTGGCGGGGTGTTCTCTCCAGATCACATCGACCAGGGCACCTCTGTTCTTTTAGAGCACCTGGCGCAGGCGCCGGTTGGCGGTAACCTGCTCGACGTCGGTTGCGGTTGGGGTCCGATCGCGATAAGTCTCGCGTTGGCAGCTCCACGAGCAACGGTCTGGGCGATCGACGTCAACGAACGCTCACTCGAACTAACTCGACGGAATGCAGAAATAGCCGGTGTAGCCAATCTTCGAGTCTGTCGCCCCGAAGAGGTTCCGAACGACATCGAATTCAGTGGTATCTGGTCGAACCCTCCGATTCGAGTTGGCAAAGAGGCGCTTCACGAGATTTTGCGCACCTGGTTACCACGGTTGGCAGCGAACGCCGAAAGTTACCTTGTGGTGCAAAAGAATCTGGGTGCCGACTCGCTTCACCGATGGTTAGAGGCGACTCTGCCAGAAGGGTTCAGCACGATCAGAGTTGACACCGCTAAGTCATTCCGAGTTTTGCGAGTGAAGAACCGCGCCTAGAGCGCGTCGACATCGATCTGACCGTCAAACACCAACTCGGCAGCCCCGCTCAAACCCACCATTTCACCGTCTTCGGTGGCGAACATTCTTACACCGAGCACCCCACCCGGAACCTTGACCTGCCACTGGTTTGGCGCGCCGGCACCTGCCCAGTTTCGGGTGGCTAGAGCGGCAGCTACGATTCCGGTGCCGCAAGACAGAGTTTCACCAACACCACGTTCATGCACTCGCATGCTGATGTAGCCAACGCCCTCTTTGACCATCGGATCAGCCGGAACAACGAACTCGACGTTTGCTCCACTGCTGAGCTCAGGTTCGATTTTCGGCGGCTTGGCGAGCGACAACTCAGCAAGTTCATCGTCAGACGCCAAAGCTACCACTACGTGCGGGTTACCGACATTGATGCCCTGACCCGGCCTCGCGACATCCAAGTCATCAGCAACCACGGTGTGGTCACCCTCAAGCCGCCAACGCCCCATGTTCACGGCAAATCCAGCCATGTTTCGCTGAAGGTCTTTGACACCGGCGCGTGTGCCGATCGAAAGAGTGTCACCGTCTGCAAGGCTCAAAACGCGCTCGGTTAGGTAACGGGCGAACACTCGAGTGCCGTTGCCGCACATTTCGGCGGTCGACCCATCGGCGTTGTAGTAGTCCATGAACCAAACGGCCGCAGGTTCAGCCTCTAGACAAGCTCGCCCCTCGGCAAGGGTGCTGCTCGGAACGATGCGAATCAGCCCGTCAGCACCGATGCCAAAATGCCTGTCGCAGATTTTAGCGATCTGAGCGGGGCTAAGCCGAATGGCGTCTTCGGGGTCATAGATCAGCACAAAGTCGTTGCCAGTGCCGTGGCCCTTGGTGAAGTTGATTATGTTCGCCATTGAATAAGCCTATTCGCCAGCTTGTGGAAGCAAACCAGACTCGACCCAATCGACCGCAAGTTGAGTGGCTGAGGTTAGGTAAGTCGGGTTCTGATAATCGAGCCAAGTGATGCGCGAATCACGTCTAAACCAAGACATTTGACGCCTGGCGTATCGCCCCGTGAGCAATTTGGTTTGTTCGATTGCTTGCGTTTGGCTGAGTTCGCCATCGAGTTGAGCCAAGGCCTGGGCATAGCCGATGGCGCGCTTGGATGTTTTTGCCTCACGTAATCCGTGACCCAGAAGATTTTCGACCTCGGCAACCAGGCCCTGTTGCCACATTCGTTCGACACGCGCGCTGAGGCGTTCGAGCAGGTGGGCACGATCTGAGTTCAGCCCGATTTCTAGCACCGGTTGCCAAGACTCTGGTTGGTCAGGAAGTGAAGCTGCAAAGGGTGCACCGGTGACCGAAATGATTTCAATGGCTCGCACGATTCGCCGACCATTCAGCGGATCGATTCGGCTGGCCGCCAACGGGTCGAGCTCTTGCAGCCTGCGGTGCATGAGACCTGGACCAAGTTCGATTAGTTCTTGCTCAAGGCGGTCGCGCAGTTCATCATCGTGCCCTGGGAACTCAAATGTGTTCAGAAGGGCTGCGATGTAAAGCATCGAGCCACCGACGACAATCGGAACTGCTCCCCTGCCCTGTATCTGTTCTATAACGACCCGCGCCTGCGATTGGTATTCGGCGGCCGAAGACTCGTCGACTACATCGAGCCAGTCGATTAGATGGTGCTCGATGTCACCGCGTTCTTCAGGGGCGAGTTTGGCGGTGCCGATGTTCATGCCTCGATAAAACTGCATTGAATCGGAGTTCAATATTTCGGCGGGCTGCCCTTTAGCTACAAACGTTTGGGCGATCGAGATGGCAAGGTCAGATTTACCCGTGCCGGTCGGTCCGACTACCACTACCAGGCGCGTCATTCGCCCAAGAGCGCGTCGGGTGAGGTCTTTGGTGTGAGTGAGAGAGTCTTCTTGCCCACTGGAGCGGCAGTCGGCACTCCGCAAGATGCAGCCTCAGCTCGATCCCAAGCGTCTCCGGCTCGTGTTCTGCGCATGGAATACTCGTCGCTACTGGCTGGGTCGGCGATTAGGTGGTACGGAGCCGCCTCGGTCACGATCACCTCAACCATGTCGCCCGGGCGAGGTGCCTGTGCGCCTTCTGGCACGGTGAAGTGAACCAGCCGGTTACAGCGGCTACGGCCACTCATGCGCAGTGTTGCTGCATCTTTTCGGCCTTGATTCGACACGAGAACCTCGACCTTGTTGCCAATCATGGCTTCGTTCTCTTTCCAGGCGATGTCGTTCAAGCTAGCGACTAGACGCTCGAAGCGTTCTTGAACGATTTCTTTGGGCACCTGGTCTGGCATTGTTGCCGCTGGCGTGCCTGGTCTTATCGAATATTGAAAGGTGTAGGCGGCCGTGAACCGAGACTCTTGCGCAACACGCATGGTGTCGAGAAAATCTTCTTCGGTTTCACCTGGAAAACCAACGATGATGTCAGTGGTGATGGCGGCGCCAGGAATTGCTGCCCGAACTCGCTCGATGATTCCCAGAAACTTTTCGCTGCGATAGCTGCGGCGCATTTCTTTGAGAATGCGGTCTGAACCAGACTGCAGGGGCATGTGCAAGGTGGGCATAACGTTAGGCGTCTGCGCCATAGCCTCGATCACGTCGTCGGTGAAGGCAGCTGGATGCGGGCTAGTGAAGCGAACGCGCTCGAGCCCCTCTATTTCGCCGCAGGCACGAAGCAATTTCGCAAAAGCGCCCTTGTCACCGAACTCAACGCCATAGGTGTTTACATTTTGACCAAGCAGAGTGATCTCAACGACCCCCTCGGCAACTAGCGCCTCGATCTCGGCGAGAATTTCGCCTGGTCTGCGGTCTCGTTCTTTTCCTCTGAGTGAAGGCACGATACAGAAGGTGCAGGTGTTGTTGCATCCGACAGAAATAGAGACCCAGGCGGCATAGGTGCTGTCGCGTTTTGTCGGTAGGTTGCTAGGAAAAGTTTCGAGCGACTCAACAATTTCGACAGCCGCCTCTTCGTTGTGTCTGGCACGCTCTAGTAACGCCGGCAACGAACCTATGTTGTGGGTTCCGAAGACCACATCAACCCAAGGCGCCTTCTTCAGAATCGTTTCGCGATCTTTTTGTGCCAGGCACCCACCGACAGCAATCTGCAGATTTGGGTTCTCGGTCTTTTGAGGTAGCAACATGCCCAAGGTGCCGTAGAGCTTGTTGTCGGCGTTTTCGCGAACCGCACACGTGTTGAACACGATTACATCGGTTGACCCGGGCTCCCCTGACACGTAACCTGCATCTTCGAGGATGCCCGCCAGGCGTTCAGAGTCGTGAACGTTCATCTGGCAGCCGTAGGTACGAACCTCGTATGAGCGTTGCAATGTGGTGGTGTTCATTAGAACTCCGATTTTACCGCCTCAAGTTCGGCCGCTCGTATGGCAGTCATTACAGCCTGCTGTCCGTAGCCTTTGCGTTGAAGAAAACCAATGAGTCTTCGCTTGCGTACCTCAGGGGCAAGTTTGGTCATCGCTCTGGCTCGTTTTATCGCCAACTTGGTTGCTAGTTCAATCTCTTCTTCAGAAGTGATGCTTTCGGTCACTTCAGAAATGATCTCTTCAGCCACACCCTTGGTTCGCAATTCACGCTTGATAGATGCGGCGCTCAAGCCACGGCCCGCACGACGACTGGCTACAACTGTCTCGGCGAAGGCCTTGTCGTTAATCAGGCCTGCCTCTTCAAAGCGGTCGAGTATCGGCAGATAGATTTCTTCGGGAATCTCTCGCTTGACCATAATCAGAGCGAGTTGATGCTTTGACTTAGCGCTTCTTGCGAGCTGATACAGCAACACATTTCGAGCACGCTTTTCTAGACGCTCCGGAGAAAGCGAACGAGCCGCATCTTCGGTCTCGTTTTGACCAGATGCGGCTCGTCGCTTTTGATAAGCCAATTTAGGCGTTTGCTGCCTTTGGTGACTCGGCTGCGACTACCTCGTCTACGATAACCTCGTCTTCGATTGGAAGATCGGCTACCGCGCGAGGCACGCCAATGCCGAGCTTGGTCTTGATCTTCTTTTCGATTTCATCAGCAATCTGAGGGTTGTTGATGAGGAAGTTTCTTGAGTTCTCTTTACCCTGGCCGAGTTGTTCGCCTTCATAGGTGTACCAGGCACCCGACTTTTTGACGATTTCGTGTTCGACACCGAAATCAATCAAGCTGCCCTCGCGAGAGATGCCGACTCCATAGAGAATGTCAAACTCTGCCTGCTTGAAAGGCGCAGCCATCTTGTTCTTGACCACCTTTACACGAGTGCGGTTACCCACGGCTTCTTGGCCGTCTTTTAGAGTTTCGATGCGACGAATGTCTAGTCGAACCGAGGCGTAGAACTTGAGCGCCTTACCACCCGCGGTGGTTTCTGGGCTGCCGAAGAAAACACCGATCTTTTCGCGTAGCTGGTTGATGAAAATCATGGTTGTCTTGGTGCTGTTCAGGGCACCGGTTAGCTTGCGCAGTGCCTGTGACATGAGGCGTGCCTGAAGACCGACGTGCGAGTCACCCATCTCACCTTCGATTTCAGCTTTAGGCACCAGCGCGGCGACAGAGTCGATAACGATCAAGTCGATTGCACCCGAGCGAATCAGCATGTCGGCGATCTCTAGAGCCTGTTCACCGGTGTCTGGCTGGCTGACTAGCAGAGCGTCGATGTCTACACCAAGGGCCTTTGCGTATTCTGGGTCTAGAGCGTGCTCTGCATCGATGAAGGCAGCAATGCCACCGTTCTTCTGCGCGTTGGCAATGGCGTGAAGAGTCACCGTGGTCTTACCCGATGATTCTGGACCATAAATCTCGACGATGCGGCCGCGCGGTAGGCCGCCGATACCAAGAGCCGAGTCAAGCGCGATTGAGCCGGTCTGAATGACCTCGACCGGTGCTCGCTCGTCTGAACCGAGTCTCATTACTGAGCCCTTGCCAAACTGGCGGTCGATCTGAGCTAAGGCAGTGTCTAGAGCCTTTTCGCGTTCTGTTGGAGATGGCATTTGATCCTCTTGGTTTCTGACGTTTTCACGTCGCTAGATTCATTTTGCTTTGACACTATGGGTAACTGCCGACATTGAAGCCCTGTGGCGAAACATCTGTGGAAAACCTAGATTGGCCATTTGGCGCGGTCGAGGCAAGAACTTTTGTTTCGAGAGTCAGCATACCAATATTCGAACAAGTTTTCGAATAAATTATTTTCGGCGTGTCACTTTTTCGTATTTTTGTTCAAACCGTGCCAGCGCTCACGAGGTACCGACTGAGCCCTACAGACAGCGAACCACACTTCTCGAAGGTCTTCGCCAGCGGCAATGCACTGTTCAGCGGTTCGATCGGCAAATTCCCCGAGCACGAGGTCGCGCGCAACAACGGCGGCATATTCGATGCCAAACTCGTCAGACATCAACTCTCGAAATTTGCTCAGGCGCATTCGTCTAGGTTATGACAAAAGCCCCGAAAGTTATCTCTCGGGGCTTTTGAAGACGAGTTCAGCTAGTTGGTAACCGGCTGAACCTGTGATGTATAAGAAATAAGAAACTCTGCTGGAACGGTGTCTGGAATCGATACGTTTTCGATGGCAGCCAAACGGTCGCTCACCTCACGCATGATCTGCGAAATAGGAACGTCTAGGGCCTCGGCGATTGAATAGAGAATCTCGCTAGAAGCTTCTTTTTGGCCTCGTTCGATTTCGCTCAAGTAACCCAGGGCCACACTTGCTCGGCCGGCTACCTGACGAAGGGTGTGACCCTTCTGAAGGCGAAGCTCGCGAAGCACGTCACCAATTTCTCGACGAACTAAAAGCATGTTGGCCTCCTTATTCTGGCGAAGATTTGCTGATGCAAACCACGAAGCGTTTGAACTTCGTATGAATAAGATACCCGCTACGGGTGACACTTATTTCCGGATAAACCTTGGAGTTACCTGAGAAGCGACTGCACGAGGTTTAGAGCGGCTTCGGAGGCGGCATCGCGCACCTGAGCCCGGTCGCCCTTGAAATCAAATTGCTGCGCGTGGATGCTCTCACCCAGGCAAGCGGCTAGAAAAACGGTGCCCGGTGCCTGACCGTCTTGTTCGCTTGGACCAGCCACACCCGTGCTAGCAAGGCCAACCACGATTTCGGCACCAAGGTCGCAACTTTGAGCGAACCTGAGCGCGACTCCTTTTGCCATTTCTATGGCAACGTCGGCATCGACGGCCCCGCGAGCTTCGAGCAGCGAGGGCGAGACTCCGAGCATCCCCGTTTTGGCGGCGGTGGCATAGGCGACGACCGCCCCGAGAAAGACGTCGGAGGCCCCTGCGACCGAAACTATGCTCGAAGAAATTTGCCCGCCGGTTAGCGACTCTGCAATAGCCAACTTCAAACCGCGTTGACGCAACCGATTGATGACGTCTGCGGCAAGTTCCACCTGACTCATTTGCGAACCGATTTGAAGGCGACGTAAAGGTAGTGGGCACCCGTGACCAGCGTTACCAACGTGGTTAGGTAAAGCGCCACTAGCTCGATTGGTTTGAGCCACGTTAAGTAAATGTCTAGCGGAGAGAGCATGAACCCAAGAGTTATGCCTTGCATGATGGTCTTGGTCTTACCCCCGGCATTAGCGGCCACGACTCGGTCGCCGAGCACTGCCATGCGGTAGAGAGTGATGCCAATCTCTCTAGCCAAAATCAAAATCGTGAACACCCATTCGACCTCGCCGAGCAACGCCAGAGATACCAAGGCGCCACCAATGAGCACCTTGTCGGCGATCGGATCGAGTAGTTTGCCCAGGTCTGTAACCAGCCCGCGAGCTCTTGCGATTGCACCGTCGACACCGTCGGTCGCGATGGCGAGCACGAATAGCCCTACCGCAAGCCAACGCCATGGATCAGCTTTGTCGACCTGCAGCATTACGGCAACGAAAAAAGGAACCGCGGCGATTCGAGCGAGGGTGATGCTATTCGGCAGATTGAGCCAGTCTTTGCGCATTAGTCGCGGCCTGTCAGTTGCCAGGCGTCTTCATCGCCTTCGTCTTCATCGGTTGCGCGCGCTACGAAGTCGTCGAAGTTGCCGGCAGCTAGGTTGCTGGTCGGAGCATCGGTAACCGAGGCAGCAGCCTGAACCGGCTGCGACGAGACGGCGCCTGGTTCTCCGCGCAGCGAGGCTAGGGTAAGTGCCAAGTCTTCTGGTTTGACCAGCACGTCGCGAGCTTTAGAACCCTCTGATGGACCAACGATGTTGCGAGATTCGAGAAGGTCCATGAGGCGACCAGCTTTTGCGAAACCGACGCGCAGCTTTCGCTGCAACATGGATGTTGAACCGAACTGTGACGAGACGATGAGTTCACAGGCCTGAAGCAAAAGCTCTAGGTCGTCGCCGATGTCGGCGTCGACCATCTTCTGAACCTGAACCTCAGCCACGTCTTCGCGATATTCGGGTGACATCTGGGCTTTGACGTGCTCAACAATCTTGTGCAACTCGTCTTCGGCTAACCAAGCGCCCTGAACGCGCATAGGTTTATTCGTGCCCATCGGCGAGAAGAGGGCGTCGCCCTGACCGATTAGCTTTTCAGCGCCTGGTTGGTCGAGAATAACTCTCGAGTCGGTGACCGAAGACACCGAGAAAGCCAAGCGACTCGGAACGTTTGCTTTGATCAAACCGGTAACAACGTCTACCGAAGGTCGCTGGGTAGCAAGCACCAAGTGAATACCGGCCGCTCGAGCAAGCTGAGTGATACGAACAATCGAATCTTCAACATCTCGCGGAGCCACAATCATTAGGTCAGCGAGCTCATCAACTACGACCAGAAGATATGGGTAAGGCTGCATGACACGGTTGGTGCCCTCTTTAGCAGTTAGCGTGCCGGCCACGATTGCGCGGTTGAAGTCATCGACGTGCTTGAACCCGAACGATGCGAGGTCGTCGTAGCGAGCATCCATTTCTTTGACAACCCACTGCAGAGCTTCGGCAGCCTTTTTCGCATTGGTGATGATCGGCGTGATCAGGTGGGGCACACCCTGGTAGGCGGCCAATTCTACGCGCTTAGGGTCGATGAGCACGAGGCGAACCTCGGCCGGCTTGGCGCGCATCAAAATCGAGGTGATCATCGAGTTGACGAATGAAGATTTACCTGCGCCGGTGGCACCAGCAACCAAAAGGTGCGGCATCTTGGCTAGGTTGGCAACCACGTAGCCGCCCTCAACGTCTTTACCGATTCCGATGGTCAGCGGGTGCTGGCTCTGCGCGGCAACCGACGAACGAAGCACATCACCGAGCGAGACGATTTCGCGGTCTGTGTTCGGAATCTCGATACCGATCAGCGACTTGCCAGGAATCGGGGCAAGAATACGCACCTCGTTGCTGGCCACTGCGTATGAGATGTTGCTGGCCAAGCGGGTTACCGCCTCGACCTTCACACCCGGCGCAAGTTCGACCTCGTAGCGGGTGACCGTTGGGCCGCGCGAGAAGCCGACCACCGTGGCATCCACGCTGAATTCTTTGAAAACCGAGGTGATGGCTGCCACGATTTGGTCGTTGGCGGCGCTCTTGGCCTTGGGCGGAGTGCCAGGCGCGAGGATGTTCAACGGAGGCATTTTGTAGACGCGAGTTGGGCGTGCCGCAACCGGTTGAGCGGTGGCTTGACCCGTGCTGGCAGGCTCGACATCGACGAGTGCCGGCTGCACGACCACATCGACGGGTTCGGTCTGATCGAACTGCTCTGAATCAACCGACTCGATATCTTGGTTCTGGTCTTCGAATAAGTCTTCTAGCGCCTGTTCACGTTCTTCAGCTGCGCTCTGGTCGACTACCGGGGTGTCGAAGGCCGGATCTTTGGCTTTGTCTCGGCGCCACCAAGGCACCTTGGTGCCGTCGAAAGCGTCGAGAACTTCATCTTGCTCTTCACGAACAGGCTTGTCGGCGGGCTCGCCGAACAGCACGGCTCCTAGCTCGCGCAGACGCTCACCGATGCGGTTTGGCGCTGTCTTAGTCATGATGAGGAGTGAGCCGAAAGTGACTAATACGAGGGCCGGAATCGCACCCCAGACGGTCAGTGGAACGAAGGGTACCGAAACCAACCAACCGAATACGCCACCAGCCGCCGACAGGGTCTTTTCGAAACCGGTGTCAGATGGCGCTGGAGTGCCACCGGCCCAGTGAAAGAAACCCGAAATCGACACCAGCAAAAGCAAGAGTCCAAGGCCAATTCGGCTGTTGTCTCTTTGCCCCGAAGGGTGGCGCATCAGATAGACACCGAAAACCACAAAAACCACCGGCAAAGCCGATGCAACCTGGCCGAATAACAGACCGAAGGTCCAGGTGTGGGCCAGATAAACCGGGTTTTCAGGAGTTAGGAACCAAGCAAACACCGCTCCGAGCACGCCGAGCAGAACGAACGAGAACGGGATGCTGTCACTACGCTGATCAACGATTTCGTCTTGCCTACCGAAGTATCGAACTATGTTGCCAACGCCCGTGGCAAACCACCGGTAAATGCGCACCAAAAGCGGCGAGCCAACGCTCTGCTCGACTTTTCTAGCGCGAGTGGCCTTGGGTGCCGCCGGGGTGCGCGAAGTTGGGCGCGAAGAAGAAGATTTTCTCGCACGTGAAGTTGCTGGGCGACGCGTAGCCATGCGTCAAAAGTAACAGCGACGGGCGACAAGTTCGGGTAGGCACGGCGGCTTGATTTAGAGCCAAACCAGCCTAGGTTTCGCCTATTCCGCGATTACCACCGGAATAATCATCGGTCGACGACGGTGCGCCTTGTTTACCCAAGTTCCGATTGTGCGGCGAATGACCTGCTGCAACGCGTAGGGGTCTCGAACTCCCTCGCCAGCGGCTTCGGCAAGCGCTCGGGCGATCAATGGTTTGACATCGTCAAAAACGTGGTCGTCTTCGGCGAATGCACGGGCCCTGATTTCTGGACCAATCTTGACGCGGCCGTCTGCCGCATCGATTACGCAGAAGATCGAGATGAAGCCCTCTTCGGCTAGTACACGTCGGTCTTTGAGGTCTTCTTCGGTAACTTTACCTACGGTCTTACCGTCAACATAAAGCAGGCCACACTCGACGCCTCCGACAACCTCGGCAAGACCATCCACTAGGTCAATGACCCAACCGTCTTCGGTGATCAGCACGCGCTCATGCGGCACGCCGGTTTGCTCGGCAAGCTTGCCATTCGCGATTAGGTGACGGTATTCACCGTGAACCGGCATGACATTTCGAGGCTTCAAGATGTTATAGCAGTAGAGCAGTTCACCGGCGGCCGCGTGACCCGAAACATGCACCTTGGCGTTGCCCTTGTGAACGACGTTCGCGCCCAACTTGGTTAGCCCGTCGATGACTCGGTAAACAGCATTTTCGTTGCCCGGAATCAAAGACGAAGCGAGGATGACGGTGTCACCTTCGCCAATCGTGATCTGGTGGTCTAGGTTGACCATACGAGCCAACACTGCCATCGGTTCACCCTGCGAACCGGTGCACATGTAAACCAGCTTGTCTTCTGGATAGCTGACCGCCTTAGCCAAATCGACGAAGACATCGGCTGGAGCGCCTAGGTAACCCATTTCTAGAGCGATCTGCATGTTGCGAACCATCGAGCGGCCAACCAAGACAACCTTGCGATCGTTCGCAAGTGCGGCATCTATGACCTGCTGAACTCGGTGAACGTGGCTTGAGAAAGAGGCAACAACCACTTTGCCTCGCGATCGGGCGATGACGTTTTCAATGACCGGACCGATGTCTTTTTCGAGCGGGGTGAAACCGGGCACATCGGCGTTGGTGCTGTCTGACATGAACAGGTCTAGGCCCTCTTCGCCGATACGAGCAAAGGCGCGAAGATCGGTGAGGCGACCATCAAGAGGAATCTGGTCCATCTTGAAATCGCCGGTGTGCAGAACCGAACCCGCTTTGGTTCGAATGACGACAGCCAGAGCATCTGGAATCGAGTGGTTTACCGCAACGAACTCGAGATCGAAACCGGCTAACTTTTCGCGTTGACCCTCGGTGACCACCATCGAATAAGGGGTGATGCGGTGTTCTTTGAGTTTGGCTTCGACAAAGGCGAGAGTGAGCGGCGACCCGAGCAGTGGAATGTCGGCCTTGAGCTTTAGCAGGTAAGGCACTCCACCGATGTGGTCTTCGTGACCGTGTGTCAACACCAACCCGATGATGTCATCGAGTCGATCACGAAGGTAACCGAAGTCGGGCAAGATTACGTCGATACCCGGCTGGTGCTCTTCAGGAAATAGAACGCCGCAGTCGACGATGAGCAATTTGGAGTCGATTTCGAAGACGGTCATGTTTCGACCGATCTCTCCGATGCCACCCAGCGGAATGATGCGCAGCACACCCGGCTTCAATGGCGCTGGTTGCGGGAGGGTCTGAACCATGGGGCTCTTTTCTAGCGAGTAGTGCCAGCCACCTTTGGCAGAGCACCACCGGCTGCTGCGTTGCGGTCTGGGCGGAAGTTTTCAAAAGATAGACCCGTGATCGACTTCACTAGGTCAATGTCGGCTTCGATTCGAGCGGCCTCTGACTCTTCTGGGCCGACTAGTGGAAGTCGAACGCGTGGGCTGTCAATGAGTCCGAGCCCATGCAAAATGTACTTCGAGGCAACGGTTCCGGGCACGTGGTTCATGGCTGCTCGAACGAGTGGCTCAAGCGAGTTGTGCACCTTGAGAGCGTGGTGAAAGTCGTTGCGGTTGGTGGCGTCGACCATTTCGCGGTAGGCGGCTGGTGCGATGTTGGCAGTTACGCCAATCAAACCGGTTGCCCCTATCGAAAGGTGCGGAAGCACGTTACCGTCATCGCCTGAGAAGTAGAGCAAATCTGTTTCGTTCATCACGCGTGATGCTTGAGCAAAGTCACCTTTGGCGTCTTTGACCGCGACTATGTTTGGGTGCTTAGCCGCACGAAGAATCGTCTCGAAGTTGATTGGAATGCCCGCGCGACCTGGAATGTCGTACAAGATGACCGGAAGGTCGGTGGCATCGGCGATAAGTCTGAAGTGGGTTAGAACACCCGCCTGAGTCGGCTTGTTGTAGTAAGGGGTGACAATCATCACACCGTCTGCGCCAGCTTTTTCAGACGCCTTGTAGAGCTCCATCGCGTGAGCGGTTTCGTTTGAACCACCACCGGTGATGATCTTGGCACGCCCTGCAGCTACCGACTTGCCAACCTCGACGAGCTTGAGCTTTTCTTTGTCGGTCAAAGTGGATGTTTCACCCGTGGTTCCGGTAACCACAACTCCATCGGCACCGCTTGAAATCACGTAGTCGATGTGCTTTTCGGTGGCAACCCAGTCGACTTCGCCATCGGCGTTCATCGGTGTGACCAGGGCTACTAGTACCTGACCAAATAGATTGCGTTGCGAAGACATAGGGTTACCTTTTTTCAGCGTTCACCTTAGGGGGCTACTCGGCCGTTCTTGTTGAAAGCCTCATAGGTGTAAGGCATGAGTTTGGCCCACTCATCTTCCATCTTCTCGGCGCACATTTCGATTTCACGCTGAGGGAATGACGGAAAGTGGGTTCCTTCACGCTTGGTGCGAAGGCTCAAGAAGTTCATCAGAGCGCGTGAGTTCATAGTGACATACATGCTCGAGTAGATGTTCAGTGGCAACACGATTCGAGCAACCTCTCGGGCAACACCGGCCTCAAGCATGCGCTGGTAAGACTCATAGGCTTGCTGGCTAACCGTGCGGGTCTCTTGCTCGACAAGTGCGGTCTGCTCTGCAGTGCCAGGAATGAACTCATAGTGACCGGTTTTGCCGATCTGAACTAGGTTGCGCTCTGGCCCTGGAACATAGAAAACCGGGCTGAGCTCCTTGTATCGACCCGATTCCTCGTTGTACGAAGCGATGCGGTGACGCATGAACTCGCGGAAGACGAAAATTGGCGCCTGAACATAGAAAGTCATCGAGTTGTGCTCGAAAGGCGAACCGTGGCGGTCGCGCATCAGATAGTTGATCAAACCCTGGTCGCGAGCTGAAGCCTCGGTGCCGGCGCTAGCCGACTCGAGGGTTTGTTCACCCTGAGTTGAGACTCGGGCGGCAAAAAGAACGTCGGAGTCGCTAGCGCTGGAACGCACTAGCTCTACGGTTACATCACTGCGAAAAAGAATATCGGACACCCCTCAATGTTAGTGGTCGCACAGTTCGTAAGAATGCGAAACACTGGGGCACCGATGCGCCGCCGAGCCTAGCCTAGGTACATGGACGAAACTACCCGCCTGTTGCTTGTGCTAGGAGTGATCACTCTGGCGAGCATCCTCGGCTTGCTTTGGAAGACCACGCAGGGTCGAGCCAAGCGCATTCGCGAAGGACTGCAGGTAGACCTTGCCGAACTCGGCGCCACCAAGAAGGGCGTGCCCGTTACCGCCTTCGGTGACCGAATCACCTTTTTGCAGTTCTCGAGCGAGTTTTGCTCAACCTGTAAGTCGACTGCCCGAATCTTCGAAGAGCTTGAAAACACCTCAGAAGATGTGCTGCACATCGAGGTAGACATCACCAACCGTCTCGATTTGGCGAACAAGTTCAACATTTTGCAAACCCCAACCACCCTTGTGCTCGACAAGCGAGGAATCGTGCAGTCTCGCATTGGTGGAGCACCCAAACAAAACACCCTCGACACTCAGTTAGGAACATTCGTAATCTAATGGCCAAGCAAATCGACCCAAGAGGCCCGCGCTTTGGCGCTGCCATTACCGCCACAGCTCTCGCCGTCACCATTTATCTGGCCCTCGACGAGGCAAGCTTGCCGACCGCGTTCGCTCTGCTAGTAGCGCTCACCGCACTTTTTGCAATCGGTGCGATTTTTGGCACAAGCCGCCACCCATACGCTTGGGTTTTCAAGACTTTCGTGCGCCCACGTCTAGGTGAGCCAAAAGAGCTCGAGGATGCCGCTCCGCCGCGATTTGCTCAGGCTGTGGGTCTTTTCGTTGCCGGGGTTGGCCTGATTCTTCACCTCGCAGGTGTGCCAAATGGTCTAGTGTTTGCAGCGGCGGCAGCCTTTGTCGCATCTTTTTTGAACGCCGTGTTCAACTACTGCCTCGGTTGCCAGATGTACCTGGGCCTCAAGCGCCTGAAGGTTATTCGCTAAGTTTGATCGCCTTGCGCATGCATGCTCTTGCGCGTCTGCGATCGCTGGCCGCGTCATAGGCAAGGCCCAAAGCAAACCAGCGCATCCAGTTTTCGGGTTCGGCATAGGCGGCGTCTCTGAACTTTGAGAATTCGGCGTCGGCACTGGCTCTGGTCGGCCTGCCACTCGGTCTCAGCTCATAGTCGAAAGCGGGCCACTGGCCTGATTGCTCTAGTTTTTTAGCGAGTTTTTCGACCTTGATCCCAAAACGAAACTCGGCGATGATGGCCCAGATTGCCAACACCGGAAAGATCATCAGCAGGGCGCCGAGCAGCGCTGCGACGGGATCACCCGAACGAATAAGCACGAGTGCCGTGTTGCCGAGCAGGGCGACGTACATGATCACCAAGGCGCCGGTTACCACGGCTCCGATTTTTGCACCCGTCATTTGAAGACGGCGTCTAAGCCAACGTGGAGCCCGGTTACTCCAGCGGCAAAACGAATCGAAGCCAGAATTCCTGCCGAGTACGCAGCAACCGAGGTGGTTTCGTGACTGATGGTGAGAAGTTCGCTAACGCCCCCAAAGTGAACATCTTGCTTGGCGCTAACGCCCGCCAGCCGAAGACTGTGAACGGGGATGCCGGCCACGAGCTGGCCACGAGCTGCTTGATCGGCCGATGGTGCCGAAACCGGCTCGGTGCGAGTGGCGGCGATAAGCTCGGCGGTTCGCACCGCAGTGCCAGACGGTGAATCGAGCTTGCCCGAGTGGTGTGTCTCGACGATTTCGATACTGTCAAAGAATTTGCCGGCCTCGGCAGCAAATCGAGTTGCCAGCATCGAACCCACTGAGAAGTTTGGAACAATCACCACGGCAGAAGAACCAAGGTCGACCGGCAGTGTCGCTAGATTCTCGGCGCTCCACCCACTTGTTCCGACTACGATTTTTTGCCCAGCTGCAACAGCAGCGGCAACTACCGATTTGCTCACTTCGAGGCGGGTGACCTCAAAAATCACATCGGCTCCAGCGCTTTCACCCAGGCTGCTTTTGCTATCGAGCGCAGAGTGCAGCTCTAGGTCTGAAGCAGCAGCGATTAGTTCGAGCGCGAGTTTGCCCATACGACCAGATGCGCCAACTACCGAAACCTTGATTTCCATTGCTCTAGATTAGACCAGCCCGGCGAAGGTATCTTCGCTCACGTCACCAACGGCAACAATGCTCATCGAGCGCCCCGCAATGTCGGCGGCTAGCGCACGCACATCTTCTACAGTGACGGCGCGGAATCTGCGCAAGGCCTCATCGAGAGGAACAAATTCACCGGTCGAAAGCTCTGTGCCCGAAAGTCTGCTCATGCGCGCCTGGGTGCTTTCGAATTTCAAAGCCAAACCGCCAGACACGTTGCCGAAGGCAAGTTCGAGTTCGGCCGCCGTGATTCCGTCGGTGGCTACCTTTTGGAGTTCGGCAACCATGAGCTCGGCCACTTCGCGTGCCTTCGCCGGCGAGCATCCGGCATAAAGCCCAAAGACGCCGGCGTCGGTGTAACCCTGGTTAAACGAGTAGGTCGAATAGGCAAGGCCCCGTTTTTCACGAATCTCTTGAAATAGGCGAGACGACATGCCACCACCGAGAACGGTGTTCAGAACGGCCATTGCGTATCGGCGATAGTCGTTACCGACGATTCCCTGGGTGCCAATAAGGATGTTCGCTTGGGCATTTTCTTCATGGATGACGCGCAGAGAGCCCATCGGTACGATTTCGGCCGACTCAAGAGAACGACGCTCGCGTGGGGCATTATTGGCCGAGAGATCCCAGCCAGCGGCGGTTAGGCCACCCTCAACAAGTTCAACGATCTGGTCGTGCTCTAGCTTGCCGGCAACCGCAATTACGATGTCTTGTGGGCGGTAGTTGGCCTTGTAGTGCTCCCAAACAGCGTCGCGTGTGACGTTGGTAATGGTTTCATTGGTGCCACCGATCGGGCGCCCGAGTTCGTGCTCGCCCAGAACTTGTTCGAAGAATGCCTCGTGGGCGACATCTTGTGGGTCATCTTCGTTCATGGCGAGCTCTTCGAGAATCACGGTTCGCTCATTGTTGAACTCGGTCTCGTCGAGAACCGATGAGGTGAGCATGTCGGCGATTACGTCGATGGCTAGTGGAACCGCCGAGTCTTGAACTCTGGCGTAGTAAGAGGTGTGCTCTTTGCCGGTTGAGGCGTTCGATGAGCCACCGACCGAGTCGAAAGCGATGGCAATGTCTAGAGCCGAGCGTTTGGCAGTGCCCTTGAAAAGCAAGTGTTCGAGAAAGTGGGTAGACCCGAAGTGACCATTGGTCTCGTCTCGACTGCCCACTCCGACCGAAAAAGACACCGAAGCGCTGGCCACCGAAGGCACCGCCTCGGTTAAAACACGAACACCGCTTGGGAGGACAGTGCGACGAATCACACTGCCGTCCGAAGCGGTGAACGAGAGTTCGTTTTGGTCTAGCGGAAAAATCACTTCAGTCATGTTTTGCTAAACCTAAAACGAGCGTTGCTTATTCTTCGTCTGAGTCGTTTGACTCGTTCGAAGCGCCTTCTTCACCCTCAACGACAGGGGCTAGCGATAGCTTGCCACGGTCATCGATCTTGGTGATTTCGACCTGAATCTTCTGGCCAACCGAGAGCACGTCTTCGACGTTCTCAACGCGCTTTCCGCCAGAGATCTTCTTTAGCTCTGAAACGTGAAGCAGGCCGTCTTTGCCAGGAACCAGCGAAACAAACGCACCGAAGGTGGCTAGCTTCACAACGGTTCCCAAGAAACGCTCGCCGATCTCAGGTACGTGAGGGTTGGCGATTGCGTTGATGGCAGCCTTCGCGGCCTCAGCCGAAGGACCGTCGGTAGCACCGATGTAAACGGTTCCGTCGTCTTCGATCGAGATGTCGGCACCGGTGTCTTCTTGAATCTGGTTGATCATCTTGCCCTTAGGGCCAATGACCTCACCGATCTTGTCGA
>JACCDM010087563.1_pt1 | contig 24868 bp, 19 predicted proteins | sample 7445851 | NCBI WGS metagenome assembly JACCDM01 (sample SAMN15323438, study PRJNA562643) | freshwater metagenome | isolation source: river surface water | place: USA:Blue River Watershed | collected 2017-08-16
ATGGCAATAACAAATCCTCTTTCAATTGGTAAAACTCATTTATAAAAAAAATAAGGAGCCCTAGAAATAAGTACATGAAAAATGTAAATATAGAATTGTTGATACTTGATTGTTTGGAATAATTTAAATTCATGTAAAAATAGATACACATCAAAATTGGAATTATAAATGCGATAAATTTCACTATTCTCAGTTCTCCATACTTATTCAAAACCCATTCAGATACACTCTTTTGAATTTTATTGGCATTTTTAAAAATCAAAAATATGATTAATAACGCCACCATAATTAATAAATGAATTTCCTTTTTCATTTAATATTTATTTTAAAAGTTGGAATTATATTTGAAGCTTTTTGCATTTTTTTATCAACAATTTTAGCTTAAATCTGAGTAGTTTTTAGTTCTTTATGGCCTAACATTTTTGAAACTGTATAAATATCTGCACCCATCTCTAAAAGTAATACTGCGCAAGTATGCCTACCTGAATGGAAAGTAATATGTTTGTTTATTGACGATCGCATCATCCACCGTAATAACTCAGAATTAAAAGTTAGACCATATTTTAATCCTTTAAAAATTCTATCTGAATTATTTTGACGTTCTCCTAATAAATGTCGGGCTTGGTTTGAAATATATAAATATTCTAAATTATAAGTTTTCTTTTGCCTAAAAACAATTCGTGAATTTTCACCTTCATCTCTAACTTCTGACCACACAAGTTTATTTATATCTGACCAACGTAAACCAGTTAGACAAGAAAAAATAAATGCTTTTTTCAAAACTGGGTATTTGCATTCTTTTAGAGCAATAGTTTGTAATTCATCATACCTTAAATACTCCATGTATGTATCAGCTTGTGGAAAGATTTTTACTTTTGTAGCATAATTTACTGGAATTAAGCCATCATTAAATGCTTCCCTTATACAAGCTTTAAATTTAATATAATATGTATATTTTGAGTTTTTTGATAATATGGTATTACTTTTTGTTGTTGCCGAATCCAGATGCTATTTGAAACCTTTTATAAAATCTATATCAATATCACTAAATTGCACTTTTGAAGTACAATATCTAGCTAAGTGCTTATATGTTGCATCCCAATTGTCATAATTCCCCTTACTTTCTAATCGTTCTTTAATTAGCCTTTTAAAATATTCTAAAAAAGATGGGCTCGGATTAGATTTTTCCTCAATATTAAATTTTCTAGTTAATGCTTCAACCTCTCTTATTTTCTTAATTTTTTCAGCTAAAATTAAACTTTCTTTATTTTGCTGAATTTCGATACGATTCTTGGGATTATTATAGATTTGAAGATTATCCAATTTTTCAAATTTTCTAGACATTATTTTTTTCCATTGGGATCAATTAAATAGCCAAAATAATATTCAAGAAATAGGTTACTTTTCCCTCTAATTAATTTCTTCTTAATAATTTTTATTTTCAAAATTCTTTGATATTTAATATGACATTTTTCACACCTGAAGAGTACTTTTTTGCATTCTAGGTGTGAATTTATTTATAACAAAGGTAATATGAGGGAAAACAAAAAACATATAAAGTATCTGTATATCAATAGATTATAAATTTTTCTTTCTTTTGTTTATTGTATTTTTTCATGGTTTACTTCCCTATACAAAACTTCCCAAAAATATTCTTCAATAAGTCATCATTGGAAATTTGACCTGTGATCTCACCTAAGTGGTAAAGAGCATGACGGAGGTCTTGGGCAACCAAATCTCCTGAAAGACCTGTATTGAGGGCATTTAGGACTGTTTCGAGGGTTTCTTTGGTTTCTAGGAGCTTTTGATAGTGGCGAATGTTGGTCACTAACGTGCCTTGATGATTTAGATTATGAATCCCCACTGCATCTAATAATAATTGCTCAAGTTCGTGTAAATTGATTTTCTCTTTGGCAGAAATCAATACTTGGTTTTCATGTAAGCCTCCCCATTGCCTACGGTCTGACTCTTTGGCCAAGTCTATCTTGTTTATGATCAAAATCAAGGGAACTTCTATTTCTGCATATTCGGCAAGGGCTGTTTTGATAGATTCTGGACTTTCTACACTAGCATCTGCCATGTACAAGACCAATTGTGCTTTTTTAACCCAAGCTTGCGTGCGCTCCACTCCTATGGCTTCAATCACATCGCTCGTTTCTCGCAATCCGGCCGTATCTACTAAACGGAATCGAACTCCACCTAAAATCCATTCGTCTTCCAAACTGTCGCGGGTGGTACCGGCAATGTCTGATACAATGGCTTTTTCTTCATTTAAAAGGGCATTTAAAAGCGTGGATTTTCCTGCATTGGGTTTACCAATAATGACCGTGGCTACTCCGTTTTTAATGGCATTTCCGGCTTTAAAACTGCTAATTAAGGGATCTAATTTATCAGTTAATTGATTTACTAAGGCTTTTAAATCGTCACGATCAGCAAATTCTACGTCTTCTTCAGAAAAGTCTAATTCGAGTTCGATGAGGGAAGCAAAATGAATCAATTGCTCGCGCAATTGAGCCAATTCTTTCGAAAATCCTCCTCTTAATTGATGCATGGCGGCTTGTTGGGCCGCTTTGGAATCGGATGCAATTAAATCGGCAACTGCTTCGGCCTGTGCCAAGTCAAACGCGCCGTTTAAAAAGGCGCGCTGCGTGAATTCACCCGGACGAGCGAGTCTTGCCCCTTGTTCCACCAACAATTGCAAAATACTTTCTTGGATAAAAGGTGAACCGTGACAAGAAATCTCCACCACTTCTTCCTTTGTGTAGGATTTAGGCGCATGAAACAAAGATACCAAGACTTCGTCCAAAATCTCCTCTCCTTGCATCATTCGGCCAAAATGAATGGTATTAGCAGCTTGTTGACTTAAATCTTTTCCTTTGAATACCGAGTTGACCAAAGCGATGGCACGTGGACCCGACAAGCGGATCACGCCAATAGCACCCACTCCTTGCGGGGTGGCGAGGGCAACAATGGTATCCTGAAAATCCATTATAACAAGTTTTGTAATTTCATGGCTACTGACATGTCACCAGAGATTTTAACTTTTCCCGTCATTACGGCCATCATTGGATTCAAATTTCCACCAATTAAATCGCTAAATGTTTCTTCTGTAGCAGCAATGGTACAATCAGCATCTAAGTTCTCATTAGATACAGTTCCGTCTGCATTGACAACAATAATTCCACCAGGGAAAGAAAATTTAAAAGAAACACCAAGGGGTCCACGTTGTGAGGCCAAGGTTCGAATACGTTCGTCGATTTCGTTGAATGTCATGTATGTAATATTTTTACAAATTTAGGCAATTATCCACTAATCTCTTCGACAGAGTCCTGCAAAATCACAATATTTACATTTTTGTAAATCGTCTGTTTGCTTAAATGGCTGCTCTGTATCAAGCAATTCGTTGGTCCAAAAGGAAATCACTTTATTAGATTGTTGCATAAATTCAGACATACTTTCGCCTTCTTCAAATTGCAAATTTGCATGTAAAATCTTTGCTGAGAGATTTCGGAATGATATAATTCCTGGATTAATGGTTACTGGTTTTCCTTTTAAATCTTTAATAAAATCAAATTCTGATGATTCTTTTTGTAGTTCATGAAGTACAAAAACCTTATAAAACCAAAGCTGAGTTAATTTATCTTTTGAGTCGTAAGAGGTTAAGGTTTCAAATAAATTAGCATTTTTCGGCAAATTCAAATCAGATTGTTGCACTTTACCCGTTTTAAAATCGATAATCCGTACCACATGATCATTTACTAAATCAATTTTATCCACTCTTCCTTGTAAATTCACAGATATTCGTTCACCATTCATTTCAACCTCTGTCTGATAAGAAAGAGAAGTTTCTAGTCCCAACACCTTCACTGAATCATTGTTCCAATGAGGCAAATCTTTTAAATACCTTGCTAAAATATTTTTGGCAACTTCTTTTAAAATTACATTAAATCCACGCTCTACATCAAAAGCACCTTTCTCTTTTTCAATTTCTTGTAAAGCAATGTCCAGACGACCTTCAATCTCCGATTGAAGTTGTTGCCAATTTACTTTAGTGTAATTTCCTTGATGCTTTTCTATGATTTCATTGTCAAGATTTTCTAAAAACTGATGAACCCAAGTCCCGAAAACATCTGCCCCCATTTCTTCCTCCAATTGCTGTTCTTGTCGAAGTCCAAGCACCTGGGCATAATAATACTTCATGCTACAGGTAGAAAAAGTATTCAAAGCAGAAGGTGATAAACCTCTACCCGACAACTTTGATTTTATTTTATCAAGTATTTCTGTTGTTTTATTTACTTCAGTCCATTCGCCGATGTTAGATTGAATCTCTCCTTGAAAAGTAGTCACATATTCATTCCATTTCAAATTTGGATTATATTCAGGCCAATCGAAACGCAACTGTTTGATAAAACGGCTCTCTTCTTTTGCTGAAGATTTTTCTCCAGGTAATACATAAGAGAAAACTATTTCTTTGGCACGCTGCAACAAGCGATGGAAGTGATAAGAAGTAACCGCATCTGCTTGGGTAAAGGTCGGTAAATCGAATAAAGACATGGAAGCGATATCCATTGGAATCAAGGAATTTCGTTTTTGGGCAGCCGGTAAAACACCCTCATTTAAGGATAAAATAATTACTCGATCAAAATCTAAATTTCGGGTTTCCAATAAACCCATCACGTGTAAGGTTCGTTTTTCAGAACCTTCAAAACTAATTTTTTGTTGCAAAATCAATTGCTTCAATAACCTACTACCAGATTTTATTTGTAGGCTTTCTCGACCCTCCAACACCTTTAAAAGCAATTGAATTTGATCTTTGGCCATCATGATAGCATCGTGTTGGTAATTCCAATGTGACGACTTTACGCCTGAAACTTCTCGATATAAAATTTGATCTAATTGATTTAAAGCCTCAATAAAAGGTAAAGATTCACCTTTCTGGTATTTCAATTCTACCCAAAAAGATTCAATGAGTTCAAATACTTTGGTCTTTTTTAGGGCAAGACCCATGGTAATATTTAAACGATCTTTGTATTTACCAAGATATTGCAAAGCTTGGTCTAACAATGACTCATCGGCAAGTACCAGGGCTATTTGCTCATCAGGTCCGTAGGAATTTTCCCAAGCATCAATTTGATTCAAGGCTCCTAAAATTTGTCCACTTGGATTTTCAAAACCCAACACCGTAACTTCTTTCGGATCTTCCTTGTAAAAATTTTGATTCCACAAAAATGGTTTATTTGATAAAAATCGTTTCGAAAACGGATTTGAATAATCGCGCAACCAATTTCCTGCGCGATGGTACGTATTTTCTATATAAAAGGAATCGACATCCCAAAGGGTTGTCGTTTTTTCATTGTTTAAACAGATTCTAAACAATTCTTCCTCAGATTTGGATAATGCATTAAAACCGACGAAATAAAGATGCGAAAATTCAATTGGCAATGGTTTTCCCGCTTGTAAATCATTGACCAATTGACGGAAATACATTCCACGATACCCTTTACCTTCCTCTTTCAGTGCTTGTTGCAAGGCATGGTAAACAATGTTTAGATTGTCGTATAAATGAAAATATTTACGCGTGTTTGGAGTCAGAAATTGTTCCAATTCCTCCACCCCATATTCTTTCCCCCAGCGTTCGATGGATTTCACTTCTGATAAAAAGGCATACAATTGGTTGGGATCAACCAAGTACATGTCTAATAAATCGAAATCACGCAGCATTAAATTTCCCCAAACAATGAACTTATCCAAATTCATCTCAGGTTCCACAGATTTAAAGATATCGTATGCTTTAAAGAGTAATTCAGTGGGATCCATTACTTGACCTTGAGACATGTGTAAAACAAAATCTTCAATGGCAAAAATCTTTGGCGCAACGAATGTTTTTTGGGCAAATTGAGCTAATTCTCTTTTAAGATATAAAGCAGAACGTTGAGAAGGCACCACGACTACTAAATCTTTTAATCCCTCTACGGAATGTGATTGTATAAGATGTTCAGCGGTTTTCCCTAAAAATGTCTGCATACACTAAAATTACAGGTAATTTTTGAGATTTAAAGAATTGGTTTTGATTTTTACTGACAATTAATCAAACAATAACCATCGAACCCCATACCCAAAAGAACGGTACATGGATTGGTGTAAATAGGCTGTATAATGATTGTCGGCAACAAGTCCCTGAAGTGCATTTCCGAATTTAAAAAATAATCGAACGCGATTAATCCGCATGGTTAAATAGGCATCCACTTGGGTAAATGCAGGTAGACTTAGATTATTTTGTAGATAATATTGTTGTAAAGCCGGTTGATACGCTGGCGCAAAGTATTCAGATTGGTGATGGAAATCGAGACCAATTTGGGTATAAAGTAGTTTTTTATACTGTAAATCCACTGACAAATTTCCTTGGAAAACGAGAGCCGGACTTCTAAAAATATCTGGACCAGATTGAGTATTCAGATATCCTTTGGCAAACCAGTTCCACTTTCCAAATTTACCACCCACATCCACTCTTGGTCGAAAAATGGCAATCCCTTCATTACTTTGTGCCGCATTGCCTTTGGTATCGAAATACATCAAACCTGCAATTCGTTGAATGGACGCACCCGGACTAAAATAAAATGATGACTTACCAAGATTTATCTCTGCATCTATTTCAGTAGACAAGGTATTATCAAAATCATTTTTCCAACGATAAGATGTATTATAAGTCCAAGTACTTGCCAAATGAGGACTGTAAAAACTATTTTTAAATTGTACTCGAAATCTTGGTGTTTCAAATTGTGCTTTTAACAAATAATCAGAGCCTAATAAATATTCACCTTGAGCAGTAAAATCGATATTTTTACCAATAGATTGCTGCAAAACTAATCCAATCGTATTTTCTAATCGGTCTTTTTTGGCATCCTCTACAGGATTATATGCATTCCAATACCGCTGCTTAAGGTATGCACGGTAATTAAACCCCTTATAAACACCTTTTAAGCCCGTTTGATGTGCATATTCAGACCATTGGATTTCATTGTATAAGGAATCCTTATCGGGAGCCTGGATGTAATTGATATACGTTTTGGGATAAAAGCCATTTGATAGGTTTGTTTGAAAGGCTAAATCCTTAAATTTCATGGATCTACTTTGCACATCAATTGTTTGAAACAATTGTAGGCCTTTCCATCCGATATATTCGTGATAGAGGTGAAATTTAATAAACTTATCATTACTTTCTGTAAGCCCATCTTCCAAAATGGCTGCATTATCAGTGTATTTCAATAAATCCAGCGCTTTTAATCCTTGTGTTTCTTTTAACCCACCTTGGTCTTTAGTTCCTTGATCAAAATAATTAATATGTCCTAACAAACGATATTTACCACTTTTTGATTGGTAATTGGAATGAAAAACGATACCCCATTGACCTAACAAAGACTTATCGCTTGATTTAGAACTTGCATCCGTAAGCACCTTATCAGCCACCATTCGCTGTAATTCAAATCCCATATTCCATAAGGAATCGATATTTCTAGCAAAAGCAAAATTTAATCGAGTTTGTCCACCTGCACCTAAATAGTATTCCACATCAGAATAAGGAGATTTGGTATTAAAATACTTTACATCTAGCGTTTGAAAGGCATAAGGCAAATAGGCATTATAACCCGTTTGAGTTCCTAATTCAATGGGAGAGGTGATAAACAAAGGACGTAAAGCAGTTCCCTGATTTCCTAAATCTTGATATAAAAATCCTAATTTCTCTGTGTATAAATAACGCTGAAAAAGCGTTAAACTCGTATCAATTCGGCGTTTGATGGATGAGCCCTTTACCACATCAGATTCTAAAAAATAATAGACCGAATGAGGCCCATATTTTAAACGAGTACTATCATCCAAAGCCTCTCTACCTGATTTTCTTTTGGCATTTTTATCAGCATTTTGACGATTAGGTGTTGGAAAACCTGTATTCGGATTACTTGAAGGGTCTCCAGACATATTCCCAGTACTTTGAGAACTTGTAAATTGAGCCTGCAATGAAATCGCAAAAAGAAAGAAAATAGATAAAAGAAAAAACTTTTTCACCGAACAAAGGTACAATAAACTACTTATTTTTTTGTAATTCCTGTTGAAACCAACTCATAAATTCTGTTTCATGCCGAATAAAATATATTTCCATGGGCAAGTAGTTTAATTTATCATTAAAATGTTCGAATTTTTCCACTTGGGGTAATAATCGCACATAATCTTTAAAAGTTGTAATAATTCCTTGCTCATCAGGAAAATTGGATGCTTTTTCTTCAAAACTAGAAAAATCAGCATTTGTGAATTGGTAATGATCTGGAAAAGTCTGACAGGAAAGCAGATCATATTCGTTAGCGATTTGTTGAAAAAACAAATCAGGTTGAGCAATACCTGCAAAGGCATGCCATTGATTGAATTTATTATTTTTTCCTTGTGGACATCCGTAACGAATAGCTGTAAAATAGACTGGTATCGTTTTTTCAGCAATTTGTTGAATATGGAAAGTCATTTCATTCATTTCAACACTTGAAATCGTATTCGGACAGCGGTTAACAAAAACGGCATGAGCGCGTTTAATACCTTCTATTGATTCACGCAAACGACCTTTGGGCAACAATTCATCTTGATAAAAAGGTTTCTGATAGGTCGTACAAACTAAATTAAGTGATGCTTTCAATGCACGATGCTGAAATGCATCGTCAAGCAAAAGACTATTTGTTTGAGGAAAATCATTCAATATTTGATTAATTGCATGTACACGATTTTCACCCAAAGCAATTGAAATATCAGGAAATGTTAATCGGTAGGTTAAAGGCTCATCCCCTATTCGATTGGCAGTTTCTTGCGCTTTAGCCCATAAAAAACCTTTGGACATTCTTCCATAGCCCCGACTTAAAATAACAGGAGCTTGTATTTCAGGCCAATGTTGGATTAAATAGGTAACCAAAGGACTCTTACCTGTACCACCAACAGCTAAATTACCAACTACAACTACATTTTTTTTAGGAAAAGAAAAAGATTTTATCCACCCATTATCATAGCAAAAATTGCGTATTTGGGTAACTAGACCAAATAATGCTGCTAAAATAGATAATGGAATGTTTTTCATAGACTCAAAGCTATGAATAAAGATTTTGTCGACAAAACAGCAAATTGATAAATTGCAGTATGAACAACCTAAATTTTCATTTTTTTGAACGGGATTTACAATTTCATTTTGAAGCAGGCACCTCAAGAGGAGTCTTAACCTCAAAAAAATCCTATTATTTTGCCATAAAAGATAATGGGAAAGATTATGTGGGTGAAGCTGGTCCATTAAGAGGTTTAAGTCCAGAGTTTAAAGAAGATTTATTTGTTGATTTTCAAGTAGTTATCAACAAACAATTAAAGTTAACTCATCCGAAAAATGTTCAAGAATTAAAACAACAGTTAAGTCAATTTCCCATCAAAGAAGCAAGTTTTCAGACAGCATACGAAATGGCCTTTTTAGCTTATTTTAATCAAGAAGAAAACGTTTATTTTGACAATGATTATACAAGTGGTAAAAAAACTTTACCTGTGAATGGCTTAATATGGATGGGATCTACAGACTTTATGTTGAAGCAAATTGATGAAAAATTAGCGGAAGGTTATACCTGTTTAAAGCTTAAAATAGGCGCTATTGATTTTAAGCAAGAATTGGAAATTTTACATTCCATTCGAAATCGTTTTTCTCCTGATGAAATTACGTTAAGAGTAGATGCGAATGGAGCATTTTCCATTGAAGAAGCCCAACAAAAATTGGAAGAATTAGCCAAAATCGGCATTCACTCTATTGAACAACCCATAAAAGCCGGACAATGGGAGGCGATGTATCAATTGTGTCGGACGAGTCCAATACCCATAGCATTGGATGAAGAATTAATTGGAATCCGAAATAGAGAAGACAAAATCAAACTATTGGAAAGCATTCAACCACCATATATTATCCTAAAACCAAGTTTACTAGGTGGATTTTTTGAAACGGAAGAATGGATACAATTAGCCGAAGACCGAAAGATTGACTGGTGGATTACCTCCGCTTTAGAATCGAATTATGGACTCAAGGCTATTTGTCAATTTACGGCAAACTATCCTGTTACTCTTCCGCAAGGGTTAGGAACGGGGAGGTTGTATTCAAACAATTTTTAGTGATCTAGTGATTTAGTGATCTAGATCACTAAGTCACTTATTCATACACTATCTCCATCCCCTTCTTCGTCATTAATAAGACTCTTAATGGAGCAGGAAGAAGTACTAAGCGAGCATTGACAGCAGGATCTTCAATCCATTCTACTTCCACGCCTTCTGTTTTTCCAATTTCAATTTCACCATCTTCAGTTTCAACGAATTTTTTCGCAAAATAGGCTGTTGGTAAAAGCACATCGGATTCTGGACAATGCTTATCGTGTACTTTTTCTAAAATCATTTCTAACTCATCACCGTACGTTTCATTAAAATCATCTTCTAAATCGTGAAGCATTTCTTCTACATCATCGTAATTGTCATCTGAGTAATTTAATTTACTTAACTCTAAACGTTTCTCTAAAATGGCCAACATGGCCTGATCCATCTTATTCATACTATAAATTTATCCAATCAATATTTTTCTTTAATAACTCAAATGTTTGTTTTCCCTCAGGATAGGTTTTCTCGTCATACATATATTCCCAAGAAGCTAATGGAGGTAAACTCATCAAAATCGATTCTGTTCTACCATTGGTTTCTAAACCAAACTTTGTACCTCTATCGTGCACTAAATTAAACTCCACGTAACGACCTCTTCTTAACAATTGAAAATCTTTTTCTTTCTTACCAAATGGTTTTAAGGCATTTTCAACCATCAAGTGTGAGTAAATATCAGCAAAAGATTCTCCAACAGACTTTACAAAATCAAAGACCTGCATTTTTTCTTCAATATTTTTCGATTTTACATAATCAAAAAAGATTCCACCAATACCACGTGTTTCTTCACGATGAGCGTTGTAGAAGTAATCATCGGCCCAAGTTTTAAATTTTGGATAATAGGAATTATCATGACGATCACAAACGGATTTTAATTGTTCGTGAAACCATTTTGCTTGTTCTGGGATAACCATATGAGGTGTCAAATCGATGCCCCCACCAAACCAACTCTCACCATTACTTAATTCGAAATATCGAACGTTCATATGGATAATGGGTACCCAAGGGTTGTGTGGGTGCATCACGATAGAAACGCCTGAAGCAAAAAAATCAACTTCTTCTTTTAGCTTTAAACTAGTAACCATTTTTGGATGTAATGGTCCATAAACGGCTGAAAAATTCACTCCAGCTTTTTCTAAGATATTGCCATTTTGTAATACACGAGAACGACCGCCGCCTCCTTCTTTACGTTTCCATTGGTCTTCTTTGAAACGACCTTGTCCATCTGTCTCTTCAATTTTTTTACAAATTGACTCTTGTAATGATTTAAAATACTCTGCAAAAAACTCCTTTCTCATACCAATTACTTCGGACCATCTTGCGATAAAGAATCGCCAGAACTTCCATTTTGATTTTCTAACAATGAATTCAATGAATCCAATTCTGCATCTGACACTTGCAATGAATCAGGTAAGGTGCTGTAAGATCCTTGACAATTGAAATCCTTTTTCACTACACGCTTGTCTAATTTTTCAAATGCAACAGGAATATATGTAGATAATTGTGGATCATTGACCACTTTAACAATATATCGCTTATACAATGGCAAAGCAGTTTTAGAACCTTCTCCAAGCGCACCTGTTCTAAAGTGAATCGAACGATCGTCACCACCAACCCAAACACCTGTAATGAGATTATGGGTCATACCAATAAACCAACCATCTGAATGATTAGAGGTAGTTCCTGTTTTAGCTGCATGCGCTGGAGCATATCTATTTTTGCGATCATACAAAACTTCCCCTTCATTCCACAATAAGGAACTTCCTGTTCCACCTTCATAGACAACACCTTCTAACATCGAACGAACCAATTGGGCAGATTCTTTTTTAATTACTCGGAAAGAAACCGGTTCAAATTTCTGAATCGACTTTCCATTCGAATCTTTAATTTCAGTAATTAACATCGGTTCCACATGAATTCCTTCATTGACAAATGCAGTGTATGCTCCAATCATTTCATATAAAGAAACATCAAATGAACCTAATCCAATGGAAGGAACCGCTTTCAATTCGCTTTTAATCCCCATTTTTTGGGCGTAATACATGACAGTATCCGAACCTACTTCATTGGTTAAACGGGCAGTTATAGAGTTAATACTTTTTGCTAAAGCTCTACGCAAAGGCATCATCGAATAAGAGAATGTACCATCTGCATTACTTGGCCTCCAAATTTTCTTCTCCCCTTTTTCTTCTACTTCTATCTCAAACGGCTCATCTTTCATCATGTAGCATGGAGAAAGATCTTTCGGACCATCAATTGCAGCGGTATAAACAAAAGGCTTAAAGGTAGAACCAGGCTGACGTTTACCTTGTTTAACGTGATCGTACTTAAAATAATTGAAATCTAAGCCTCCCACCCAAGCTTTAATACCACCTGTATAAGGATCTAATGACATCATACCAGCCTGTAAAAATTTCTTATAGTACTGAATGGAATCATAAGAGCTCATGTTCATTTTTTCAGAACCCACAGCATTTCGAGAATAAACCCACATGTCGCGTTTTACATTTTTCATGTAATGCCAAACTGAATCTTCACGGGCAGAAAATCGTTTTTTCAAAGCTTTATAATACTCAGTACGCTTAGCGACTGTATCGATAAATCCAGGAATTTCAACACCATGCTCATCAACCCAGGGTTTTTGATTAGCCCAATGGTTATCAAACGTCCTTTGTAAAGAACGCATGCCATCTTCCACAGCCTCCTCTGCATGTATTTGCATTCGGGAGTCAATCGTTGTATAAATTTTTAATCCATCACGATACAAATCAATTTCCATTTCATTAGCCTTTGCCCATTCATTAATGTATTTAGCAACTGCCACTTTGAAATAATTTCCAGTACCATCGTAAGGAGATTCTAAATTTGGTTTAAGGACAATAGGTATTGGTGCAATCGAATCATATTGTTGTTTAGACAAATAACCCATTTTTACCATTTGAGAAAGTACGACATTTCTACGCTTCCATGCTTTATTTTCTGCCAAAGGCTTTCCCTCGTAACGAGTTGGACTATAAGTTGTTGTAGCTTTTTGCAAACCGATTAAAATTGCGGCTTCTTGAACATTTAAACTATCGGGAGAAGTACTAAAATAGGTTTTTGCAGCTACCTTAATTCCGTAGGCATTATTTCCGTAATCTACCGTATTTAGATACCATAAAATAATTTCGTCTTTGGTATAGAATCGTTCTAATTTAATAGCCGTTACCCATTCCTTTGTTTTATAAATTAACTTACTTAAACCAGGAATATACCCCAATAAACCTGTTTTAAAGAAGCCCTTCTTTACACGTGTTTTAAATAAATTCTTAGCTAATTGTTGAGAAATCGTACTTCCACCCCCACGATCTCCACCGGTGGCCATTCCCACGGCAACACCAGCCCAAGCTTGAAAATCGATACCTGTATGCTCGTAAAAACGAGAGTCTTCTGTTGCAACTAAGGCCTTTACTAAATAAGGTGAGATCTTTTTAAAGTCGCGAATAGGTGTTCTATTTTCTGCAAAAAATTTACCCAAAAGCACACCATCAGCAGAATAAATTTCAGAAGCTTGAGAAAGCTTAGGATTCTGTAATTCATCTACACCAGGCATTTCGCCTGTTAAAAACAAAAAGTTCGTATTTATAATAAAGAAATAAATAAGAATATACAGAACTGTTTTACCAGTAAAACGCCAAATACGTATGATAGGAAGATAATATTTAGATTCCTTATCTACTTTTGAATCGTACCAAGCTTGTAATTTAGTCTTAAATTGTAAATAAACAGCTTCCAAACGAAACCATTCATGGCTCAATTTTTCAAATTTAGAAGGACCTACAACTTTTTTTAGCAATGCTAAAAAAAAAGTTCCTAATTTTCCGATAAAACGGAAAATTAGTAGTTTCAAATCATTCCAAACCTTACGGATTTTATTAAACATATATTTCTTTAAGGCTTAATCAATCTCTAATTGCTCTAAGATACTCATTAAATCTGAGAAATCTCTAAATCCTGGACGATCCTCTGCCCCACTTTTTAATTCAATTCCTTGAACTGAACTGTTTTCTACCCAATCCAATAATTCCTCCTCTGGTAAATCAATACTTAATAGAATTGGATATTGAGCCGACCATATTTCAATCGAGCTTTTTAGTCCCTCATAATCAGAAGGATCAGAACATTCTAAGACAAAAGTTTCAACTGCTGGCGCATTCAAAGCAAAAGCACTTGGTAAATTAGAGGTTGAAATATCAATTTTTTGTAAAATTGGTAAACCCAAGGCATTCAATGCAATTAAATCGACCTTTTCTCCAACCTGAATTTTATCTGGTTGATATTGATTTACAAATTCAACAATCTCCTCAGTTTTCTTCGTAGAAAACTCTCCCACAATAGATACTCCTGCCAACCAAGATTTAATCTCATTGAATTTAGCAACATCTACTTCTGGGAATGGGAATCCCAACATTTCTACACCCATCCCTGCACAATATCGTGCATCTGATAAATTTTGAATTCCGGTTACTTTAACTTGAGTTTTAAGCATAATATTAAATTGATTCCCAAATACTACCTTTTTTATATGATTTTAATATCCAACCACCTCCTAAAACATCGTTTCCTTCATAAAATACTGCTGCTTGGCCTGGTGCAATTCCACTAACTTCTTCGTCAAATTCTACCAAAATCTTATTAGCATTTTGTACCACCTTACCCATCGTGCCTGCATCTTTATATCTTACTTTGGTTAAAGTTTCAATACCTCCAACAGGAATAACTTCATATTTCTGTAGATTCAATTGTCCAACAACCATCGCAGTTCGATTTAAGTCTTCAATTTTACCAATGACCACTTCATTGGTCTCTTTTCTAATTTCAGTCACAAAAGCAGGAAAACCAAATGCCTTTCCAAGTCCTTTTCTTTGACCAATGGTATAAAATGGATAACCTTCGTGTTGACCAATAACCTTTCCTTCTTGATCGACAAAATTTCCACCTTTTACTTGCTCTTCTAATTCGGGTACTCTTCGTTTTAAGAAGCCCCTATAATCGTTATCTGGAACAAAACATATTTCATAGCTTTCCGATTTATTCACTAAATCTACAAATCCTCTCTCTGAAGCCAATTCTCGAATATATTGCTTAGTCATGCTTCCTAAAGGCAATAATGTACGAGCTAAACTTTCCTGTGAAATACCCCACAACACATAGCTTTGATCTTTTAAAACATCAACTCCTTTTGAAATCACAAATCGACCATTTTCATTTCTGATTTGCGCATAGTGTCCTGTTGCAATAAAATCACAACCTAACTGATCTGCTCTTCTCAATAGTGCATCCCATTTGATGTGCGTATTACACATTACACAAGGATTGGGTGTTCTTGCTTCAAGATATTCTTGTGTAAAATAATCAATGACGGAATCGCCAAATTCTTCTCGGATATCTAATATATAATGGGGAAAACCAAGATTAACTGCAATATGTCGAGCATCGTTGATTGAATCTAAAGAACAGCAACCTGTTTCTTTTTTATCTCCACCTGTACTGGCATAATCCCATGTTTTCATGGTCATGCCTACAACTTCATATCCTTGCTCGTGCAACAAGACTGCTGCGACTGAACTATCTATTCCGCCGCTCATGGCGACTAAAACTCTTCCTTTTGTGCTCATAAAATCTAATCAGGTTCAAGGCCTGCCGAATAATTAACAAAATTAATTGAAATTCTTAAGATTTATGGCGTTCCATCTGAATTACTTCCAAATCAAAAATCCTTTTTCCGTCAATCTTAAATTGTATGGCTGTTTGAACCGGATGAAAACCATGTTTTCCTGCTGCGCCAGGATTCAGAAAGAGCATGTTATTACGTTTGGCATCTCTCTTCACTTGTAAAATATGCGAATGGCCACAAATAAAGATCATAGGTAAACCCAAGGACATCGCCTCTAAGCCATCTGGCTTATAAGATGAAGGTGCCCCACCAATGTGAGTCATGGCTACTGTTACTTCTTCAATTCGAAAACGAAAAATTTTGGGATACATTTTGCGTAATACACCCCCATCAATATTTCCATAGACACCACGAACAGGCTTATTGGTCGCTAACAAAAAATCGGCTAACTCAACAGTTCCCCAATCGCCCGCATGCCATATTTCATCACAATCAGCTAAGGCTTGGTCCAACCGCTGATCCCAATATCCATGTGTATCTGAAATCAAAAGTATCTTTTTCAAACTATTGACCCTTATACAAAGAAATTAAATGTTGATTTGCAATGAGCTTATTTTCTTTCCATTCTTTTTTCTCAGCAACAAATTTTTCTGAAGTGCTTACATCTGATTGCTTTACCCAGGCTGGCTTTCCTGCATCCAAATAAGCGGAATACCAAAAGCATGCCACACGGAAAGAAGCTTGCATCATACGCTGATGTACACTTTTACCTAATCGATTGGCATAAGCTTGAATAAATTCTTTTGAATAATATTTTAAGGTCTTTCCATTGCGAACCACATCCACATGTTTTTTATCAAGTCCGATCTGAACAGTAACCTCCTTTTCTACCTGAAACATTTCAGGTAAGAGCGCATGACTTTCTTTCAATACTTCAAAAATAAAATCCTGCGGATTTTTAATGTATTGAATGGTATGCTCATCATACAATTGATAGCCTTGAATATCGTTTTCTGGTACTAAACTTTCCCAAAGGACATGCATACCTTTTTGTCCAGTTAATTGTCCATCATGATTTGCAGTCGTATGCAAAGGAACATGTGCATCAGAGATATAATGTCCTAAATCGGCTGCATAAAACAAAACAGAATCGCGCTTTTCTTCCTTAAAGGCTTTTACTAATTTACCATAGACTTTGGTTACTTCCCACGGCACTAAGCCCTGTTCTTTTAAGCTATCTAAGGAATATTTTGCGACCGCCTTAGAAAAATCATGTGGAATTGTTTGCAAATAATCTTTACCAAACAAAGGAGCATCCATATCTAAATAATGCTTCGGGTCTTCTGTCTTGTCCTCATTTCTTCGCAAGTCCGGACGTATAGAATGTTTTACTAAATAGGCTTGATTTTCATAAAAAAAGGCTCCCAGCTCATTTGGCAAATAATAAATTGAAACTTGCTGTAAGGTCTTATGAGCTAAAAATCCCCAGGAAGAAATTAAAATCGTAATTAAAATAGCAAAGAGAGCAATTGATTTAGTTTTCATTGTTTTTTTCTTGAACATATACTTTAGGTGATTTTCCAAATTGTTTTTTAAAGGCACGAGTAAAATAACCAGGATCATTAAATCCTACTCGATAAGCTACTTCAGAAATATTAAACTCTCCATTTTGAAGTAAGGATTTAGATTCTTTCAATCTTACTGAACGGATAAATTCATTTCCAGATAATGAAGTTACATTTTTTAATTTACGATACAGTTGCATTTTACTCATGTCCATTCCTTTTTCTAAGTCTTCAATGCTCAATTCAGGATTTGACATATTTTCAATCACAAAGATGGTAATCTTCCGAAGAAATTCATCTTCAAAAGTTATACTTGAAGGTTGATCGTTTTGAATTTCCTCTTGAAAAAGGCTTTGTTGCCACTTTTTGCGCAATCGTTCTTTTGCCTCTAATAATTTTGCTACACGAATTTCTAAAATATCAGAATTAAACGGTTTGCTCACGTAATCATCTGCTCCTGATTGCATACCTTCAATCTGGCTCTCCTGGGCACTTTTTGAAGTAAGTAGAATAATTGGAATGTGATTCGTCTTATTATTGCTACGTAAAGCCTTACAAAGATTAACTCCAGACATTCCTGGCATCATCCAATCGGTAATAATTACATCGGGAAGTATTTCTAATGCAATATCCATTGCTTCCTCTCCTGATGCTGCTTCGACAACTTGGAAACGTTTAGAAAAAATTTCAGCAACAAAAGCACGTAATTCGGCATGATCATCAACCACCAATATGATTTGTTTATCTGCTATAATATCTGATTCCTTTTTATGTTTGATTGCAGCAATTTTTGCTTCAGTAATACTGGAGTCGGGAATTTGTTTAAACCAATCTTGATCAAAAGAATTTGAATCAACTGGTAATTCAATCGTGAAAGTACTACCTTCTCCAGGCTTACTTGTAACAGAAATTTTACCTAAATGTAATTCTACTAATTCCTTACAAAGAGATAGGCCAACACCTGTACCTACCGCTGACATTGAATCAGGTATTTGATAAAAACGATCAAAAATATGTGGCAAATACTGTTCTGAAATACCCTTGCCTGTGTCTATTACCGCAATCTTTATTCCGGAAACAATTTTTTCATTGTTGACATATTTTTCTTGAATAGATAATTGCACCCCTATTGAACCCTCCTCCGGCGTATATTTAAAAGCATTGGAAAGTAAATTATTTAATGTTTTTTCCAAAATATCTGCATCATAATAAATCATTAAAGACGATTTGGGCGATTTCCATTTTAACTTAATATTTTTTTGAACTGCGTATGTTTCAAAGCCTTGAATGATTGAATTCAATTGAGGTATTAAATCGTTTTTGGTAATTGTAGGATGTTGCTTTCCTGATTCAATTTTAGATAAGTCAAGAAGCTGATTGATCAAATGCAATAATTTTTTAGCATTTTGATGTACGGAAGAAATTCTTGATTTCTGCTCCGCAGAAATCGTATTATTTTTTAAAAAATATTTTTCTAAAGGCGAAATAATTAAGGTTAAAGGCGTTCTTAGCTCATGTGAAATATTTGTAAAGAAATGAGTTTTAACTTGTTCTAATTCTTGAATACGTTCTTTTTCTATTTCTTTTAAACGAAGATCTGTTTTGAATCGCTCACGAATTCGTATTTCACGGATATAAAACATTAAACCTCCGATGAAACAAATTAAATATAGGGAATACGCCCACCAGGTTTTATACCAAGGAGGTAAAACCGTAATAGGAAGTTCAACGTATTTTTCACTCCAAACTCCATCAGAATTGGTTGCTTTAACCTTAAAGACGTAGTCGCCTGGACTTAAATTGGTATAAGTGGCCGAACGCTGAGTACCTACATAATTCCAATCTTTTTCAAAACCTTCCAAAAAATAGGCATACCGGTTATTTTTAGGTCGCTGATATTCCAAAGCAACAAATTCTAGACTAAAAACAGAATGTTCTGGTTGCAAAAAGAGATGTTTCGTAAAAAGAATATCTTCCTTCAAAGGAGATTTCTCATCTGTCGCAGTGACAATTTTATTGAAAATTTTAAGATTTGTTAATGAAACGGGGGGTACTTCCAATTTCATTCGTAAACTATCAGCTTTGATATAATTTAATCCATTAACTCCTCCAAAAAACAACCAATTGTTCGTATTTTTTGCAAATGAATTCATTAAAAATTCTTTACCCTGCAATCCATCAGATTCATCAAAATTGACAATTTTCAACGTTTTTACATCAATTTTTGATATTCCTCCATTCGTGGTCACCCAAAGAAATCCTTTTTTATCTTCCATGATGGAACGTAGCGTATTACTAGCTAAGCCATCAGACTCTGTAAATACTTTAAATCCTTTTCCTTCCCCTAAGTATTGATGTAATCCCCCCCCATTGGTTAGTATCCACATTCGACTTTTAGAGTCCTTAAAGATGCCTGTAATAAAATTGTAACGCAAGCCATTTGCTTGCTTATTTTTTTCTAAATGCTCTAATTTTTGAGTAAAAATATCGTAAATGTAAAGTCCAGCTACTGAGGTTCCAATCCAAATTTTCTGATTATTCTCAACATATATTTTAGTAATGTTTTTATTGGCTAAATTTTTTGGACCTAATTCAGGATAAGGAGAATAATATTTTTTATTTTTCAGGTCGAAGGCAATTAAACCAATACCTGAGGTTCCTAATAAGAGTCGATCATGTTGTCCATAAATAGCAGAAATGTTTTTTGCATAGTTATCCAATAAATAAGGATATTCCACTTTTTTACGTTGTGATGTAATTTCAACTAAACCTTTCTGCCAAACCCCAAGCCATAAACTTTTGGAAATAGGATCCGCAAAAGCTAGGTTGATATCAAAATCATTAGTAGCACTTAATTTGTTATTGATATTACTATTAATGATATGTTCAATTTTAGCAGTTTTAAAATTAAAATAGGATAATCCAAAATTACTACCAACCCAAACTCCGTTTGGGTCATTACTTGCCAAGGCAGTTACTTTGTTACTAAGTAGTCCTCGCGTAGTATTTGGCTTATACCTAAAAACTGAAAAACGAGGTTGCTGAAAATAATTAATATTTAGACCAGCTTCCCAGGTTCCAATCCAAATATTTTGATTCGTATCAGTAAACAATGCCGTTACGGAAAAGGAACTAATTCCTTGTTCTAAATCTGGACTTGAAGGAATGTATTTAAACTGAGTAAAGTTATCTTTCTTAACAATATAAATACCCTTATCCGTACCAATCCACAAATTATTTAAGGCATCTTTTGTAATAGAGGTTACATTATTCTCTCGAGCTTTAGGATTTGAAGCATTATAAAAGACTCTTCGAATAAATTGCTTTTGAGGATTAAATTGAAATAAACCATCTCCCTCTGTACCTATCAGCAATTCACCATTGCCAAGCTCATGTATTACACGAATTCGAACACCTAATTTGGTATTATTGGGCCCTAAATTAAACGGAATGATCGACCGTTTACCTAGCAAGGCAATCAATTGACCATCGATAGTACCCACCCAAATAGAACCATTTGAATGTTTATATACTCTAGCTACATTTTTAATAACTGAATCATGTGAATAACTTTCATCAGCAATGATTTGATTGGTTTTTGTATTATAAACAATAGTCCCTAAACCATAGTAAGCAACACAAATTTTATTATTTCCGAGGTTGGCAATTGAAGGTATAGATAAATTAGACCAGTCCTCTCCATTTAATCCTTTTCCTAAACGAATTATTTCACCAGTCTTAACGATTATTTTATTTAACCCTGCACCGCGAGTACCTACCCACAGATTTCCCTGATCATCTTCAGTTACACTAAAGATATCACTACCACTTAATGATTTATCATCTGATGGATCATTTTTAAATACTTTAAAAGAATAGCCATCATATCGATTCAATCCATCAGCAGTTGCAAACCAAAGAAACCCACTTTTATCTTGAATAATTTTAACGACCGTATTTTGAGATAGTCCAGAATTAGAAGTTAGTCGCTCATATCTTGATTGGTATTGTCCAAAGCCAATTTGAGCAAAAACCAAAACATAAAACACGGTTAGTATACTTAAAAAAGAAGCATGAATTCTCATACATCAAAAATAGGGAAAAATCTTTCAAATTGAATTGAATGTAACATTTATCCCATTATATGAAAGATTTATCCCATTCAATTGAATTAAAGAAATCTAATTTAGCAGAAACAAAAAATCATTAAAAAATGATTAAAACATTCTCCGCTTCGATAGGGATCAAAAATCCAGATAACAAATTGCCGAAATACCAGCAATTGATTAATTCCTTATTACAAGATATTGAAATGGGAGAATTAAAAGCTGGGGAAAGACTTCCGTCAATTAATGAAGCCTCTGAAGAATGCTATTTATCTCGCGACACTGTTGAACGTGCTTATACTGAATTGCATAAAATGGGCGTAATTACTTCCATTTTCAGAAAAGGGTACTTCATTTCGGATTCTAAAGTTAAAGTTAAAACAAAGGTTTTATTGCTAGTCGGTAAAATTACCGATAGCAATAAAGACCTTTATAATTCCATTTCGTCAGAATTGGGGAAGAATTATTCGGTTGATATTTTTACATTTGATTATCGAACGAAAAATTTTCAAGAAATTTTAAACCAACAATTAGGCAATTACCATTATTATATTGTTTTACCACAATTAGTGGAAGAAACGGAAGACACGTTCAAAACGTTGAAAAAAATTGCAGGTGATCGCCTCATTATTTTGGAGCAAGGATTTAAGGATTTACAACATCAATTTGGTAAGTTAACTTTTTCCAATGTTTCAGACCTAACAAGTATTTTTTATCCTCATATAAACCTGTTTAAAAACTACAAAGGATTCAATCTAGTTTTAACCGAAGATGAATATTTTGATTCAGATTTGATTACCTCTTTTAGAAACTTTTGTAACTCCATTCAATTGGATTTTCAAGTATTGGATGGTTTGGAAGACGATGATTTTTCTAAAAATCAAATCTATTTCACCTTAAATGAAACAGATTTAGTACAAACCATTCAATATGCAGAAAAATTAAATTGGACGATTGGACAAGAAATTGGGATCCTATCTTTAAATGACTCAGCCTACAAAGCTGTTTTAGGAGGAGGTATTTCTGTTTTCACTTTACCTTTTAAAGAAATTGGTATAAAAATTGGAGAAGGAATTAAAAATTTACATCGAATAAATGATTCTATAGAAATACAATTTGTTAAAAGAAAATCACTTTAGGGTTTAATTTTGCTAAAAAGAGCCATGATTTTCATGGCTCATTTTTTTGTCCCTTTACAAAAGAAATATTTCGTTGAATGCCTTTTAGCTTGGTCCTGCTAATGGCAGAATATTGAAAAAGCTCTTTAAATAAAGCCTCAGACATTTCTTCCCAATCTTGATTACTTAGCTGCCTAAATGTATCAGAAGGTTCAAATAGTAATTCATGATGCGGTTTAGCATGTCGATTCCAAGGACAAACATCTTGACATATATCACAACCAAAAATCCAATCCTGAAAATCGGCTTTTATGGAAATCGGTAACGACTCCTTTAGCTCGATTGTAAAATAGGAAATACATTTTGAACCATCCACTTGATAGGGAGTAATGGCCTCTGTCGGACAAGCTTCAATGCATCGTGTACAAGTTCCACAAAAATCTTTGATGGGTCCATCTTCATGGGTATCTATATCTATTAACAATTCAGAGATAAAGAAAAAACTCCCCTTTTTAGGAACTATTAAATTCGCATTTTTACCAATCCAACCTATTCCTGATTTTTGAGCCCAGGCTTTTTCTAAAACAGGAGCAGAATCAACAAACATCCGACCATTGAATTCACCTAAAACTTCTTGCAAATCTTCCCACAAATCTTTCATTTTTGACTTAACTACCAAATGATAATCTTGTCCTAAAGCATATTTAGAAACTTTGAATGAACTACCCTTTGGAAAAATGGAAGGAGATGGAAAATAATTATAAATTAAGGATACAACAGTTTTGCAATTGTCCACTAATAATCGTGGATCAAGACGTTTATCAAAATTACGCTCCATAAAACCCATCTCACCATGCTGCTTGTTGTTTAACCAATTTTCTAAACGAGGAGCCTCATTCTCCAAAAAAGTGGCTTTTGAAATACCACAATAAGAAAAACCATGTTGCAAGGCTTTTTCTTTTATGAGTTGAGAAACACGTTCGGGGGAAATTGACATACCTAAAATTACAAGACAATTTAGAATATGCCAAACTGTCAGAAATGATAAATTGGCTTAAAATTTGTTCTAGCATGAAAGGATATTAATTTTGCAACATGAAAAAGGAAGAAAAAGAACCAAAAGAGAACGTAGAGCAATCACAAGAAGGACAAGCACAAGAAGGTATACAAGAAGATCAAACAAACGAATCTGAGCAAGCAGCAACCTCAACTGATGAATTGGCAGAATTAAAAGACAAATATTTAAGATTGTATTCTGATTTTGAAAATTTCAGAAAAAGAACAGCCAAAGAAAAAATTGAATTAATTCAAACTGCTTCATCTGATTTAATTACTGATTTATTACCTGTAATAGATGATTATGAAAGAGCCTTGGCAAATTCACCTGAAGGAGAAATTACCGAGGGGATTCAATTAATTTTCAATAAAATCAAAACTACTTTACAAACCAAAGGCTTAAAAGAAATGGAAGCCAAAGGTCAGGTATTTGACGCAGATTTACATGACTGTATTACACAGTTCCCTGCCCCTACCGAGGAAGAGAAAGGTAAAGTAATTGAAGTGGTAGAAAAAGGTTATACATTACACGAAAAAGTGATTCGATTTGCAAAAGTTGTAGTCGGAAATTAATAAAATGGCACAAAAAAGAGATTATTACGAGGTTTTAGGAGTAAGCAAATCTGCTACAGAAGAAGAAATCAAAAAGGCCTATCGCAAGATGGCTATCAAATACCATCCGGACAAAAATCCAGATAATAAAGAAGCAGAAGAAAAATTCAAAGAAGCTGCTGAAGCTTATGAAGTGTTGAGTAATCAACAGAAAAAAGCACAATATGATCGATTTGGTCATGCAGGAATGGGTGGCGCTGCTGGTGGTGGATTTGGCGGAGGAGGAATGAACATGGAGGACATCTTCTCTAACTTCGGAGATATTTTTGGAGATGATAGTCCGTTTGGAAGCTTTTTCTCTGGAGGTAGAGGAGGCGGAGGTGGACGTCGTCAAAGAAGAGGTTCAGATCTTCGTATCAAGTTAAAATTGAATCTAGAGGAAATAGCTAATGGCATTGAGAAAAAAATCAAAGTTAAGCGACATGTAGCCTGTAAAACTTGTTCTGGAAATGGTGCCAAAAATGGCACTGATTTAAAAACATGTCAAACCTGTTCTGGAAGTGGACAAGTTAGACGCGTTCAACAAACGATGTTGGGACAAATGGTTAC